>Ga0302252_1000356_pt1 | contig 43146 bp, 36 predicted proteins | sample AAG_RA_Leu_MG_FD_193511 | JGI IMG/M metagenome (GOLD analysis project Ga0302252, IMG submission 193511) | Enriched activated sludge microbial communities from anaerobic digester in WTTP, New Holstein, Wisconsin, United States - AAG_RA_Leu | ecosystem: Engineered > Bioreactor > Anaerobic >... | reverse complement strand
ACATACCACGTGTGAACCGGAACCGTCCAGGTTGTTCCGTCGCTCTCGTCCGAGCCGATGTCCACGTGCGTGCCCTGGATACGAGGTTGACCGTCGATGTCCACCCCACCCGCCTGCACCAACGCGTCGTTCCCCGCGTCGCGACAAGGCGAACCGGGTTGGATGTGGATATCCCGATATGGATTCGAGAGCAGAGGGTCCACGCTGATGTTGCCGTTCGTTCCGGTTGGATCGGTGATGTTCGAATAGTTGGCCGTTGTGTTGCCGTAAACGTTGTTGTAAGAGAGCAACACCGTATTACCGATGCCTCTGCTGATGCCTCGTCCGTTGGAGGCAACGATGCAGTTGGACACCGTCGTCTGGCCGTTTCTCACGTAGATGCCGTCATCACCGTTCCCGCTGATGGTGCAGTTTGTCACCGTGGCCGTGCCAGGATAGACGTAGACGCCGTAGGTGCCGTTCCCGCTGATGGTGCAATTCGTTACAGCCGCGGTGCCGGAAAGCACGTAGATGCCGTCAACACCGTTCCCGCTGATGGTGCAGTTCGTCACCGTGGCCGTACCATTTGAGGAGCCGGTATCCACCGCTACACCGTAGTTGTTCCCGCTGACAGTGCAATTGGTTACCGTTGCCGTGCCCGAAGCCGCATAAACACCACGATTACCGCCTCGAATGGTAAAGCCGTCCAGCATCACATCCGGGAGGCTCGATGTCACCACATCAGAGGAAGTGCTTGGACTCTCGATTACCGTAAGGTTCGCAGTCCAGTTACGCTGGCTCCGTTCCGTTTCGGTTTCCGAAAAACCACCGTATAGCGCCACTCCCGCCGGTATCGCAACGTTCTCCGTGTAGGTTCCCGCGGACACCCATACCTCGTCAAGCCATTGCGAAACAGCCAGGGCACTTTGGACGGTTTTCTTGACCGTCGCCCAGCTCAAGCCGTCGTTTCCGTCGTCACCGGTCGGTTTCACATACCACGTCGTCCCGTCGCTCTCGTCCGCACCGATGTCCACGTGGGCGCCCTGGATACGAGGCTGACCGTCCAAATCGGTCATACCGGCTGTTATCAGGGAATCATCGCCCGCGTCGATGCAGGGGGAACCCGGGGCCAATCGATAATTGTTGTTATCCCGGTCCACAAACAGCGGGTCCACACTGATGTTGCCGTTCGTGCCCGTGGGATCGGTGATGTTCGAATAGTTGGAAGTGGTGTTGCCGTACACGTCGTTGTAAGACAGCGTCACCGTGTCACCCGTATCGTATCTGAAGATTCCCGTCCCGTTGAATGCCACGATGCAGTTGGAAAGCGTCGCTTTGTCAGACACATTAACGCCCATGCCGTTGCCGGTGATGGTGCAGTTGGACACCGTCGCCGTGTCATATTCCACAAAAACGCCGTCTCTATTCCCGCTAATGGTGCAGTTCGTCACCATGGCCGTGCCGGATTCCACATAGACGCCGTCGCTGTTCTTACTGATAATGCAGTTGGACACCGTCGCCGTGCCGGCGTACAATCCGACGCCGTCGGCGCTGTTCCCGGTAATGGTGCAATTGTACAGACTCGCCGAGCTGTAATTCACGTAGACACCGTTATCGTTCCCGCTGATGACGCAGTTGGACAACGTCGCCTTGCCTTGATAAAGCCAGAGACCATCGTACGCGTTGTCACTGATCGTACAGTTCGTCACCGTGGCCGTGCCGAATGGCATACTGATGCCATTACTGTTCCCGCTAATGGTGCAGTTGGACACCGTCACCGTTCCGGAAGCCACATCCACTCCAACCATCCCGTTTCGCAACGTGAAGCCGTCGATGGTCGTCTGGTTGACGTCCGCCAGTATGACCACGTTGCCAGTGCTGGGGCTACTCACTACCGTGAGGTTCAGTGCCACATTCCGCTGGCTACGCTCGGTTTCAACGCCTGCGAAGCCGCCGTACAAAGACACGCCGTTCTTCAGCGTGACATTCTCGACGTAGGCCGTGGCGGCAGGCGAGGATTTGGCGACCCACACTTCGTCACCGCTGACGGCCGCATCGCTACCGGCCTGAACGGTGAGGAATGCGGTTGACCAGTTCGTTCCGTCGTGCGCCGGGCCGGGCGCATTTTTGTTGACGTAAACGATTCCGGCGGTTGCGGAGGCGCAAAGGCAGGTCACCAGGAGACAGGCCAGGAATCTGAAAGCGGGATAAGCACGGGGAATAGAAGCGGTTGTATTCATATCCCATTACGCTATGCGCACCTACGCGTGCGAAAGCAATTCGGGTTCATGGCTTTCCGAATCTGCCGGTCGTCCGATTCGTCCAAATGCGGTGCGAAGATGGGATGCCCGGTTTTGAAGGCATCCGGGCACAGCGTGCTGTGCCCCTAACGCGCGCCTGACACCTGACACCCGATCCCTGCCTGAATCCTGAATCCTGGATCCCGAATCCCGAATCCTTGCTCATACGGTTTGTTTCGTTCACCATATAGACGTAAGGCGAACTATTTGTTCGCGCGCCGACTGGACACTCGTGAAAGGAAAGACAACACGCCATGAGCGATCAGTTCTCCATGGACCGCCGCCGTTTTCTCGGACTGTCCGCCGGGGCGGCACTGCTCCTCACCGCCGCCGGTGAAATCATCGCCGCGCCGGAAGGTTCCGGCAGTCCGGCCACCACTCCCGGCGCCGCACCCGCCGCCGCTCCCAAGCCGAATCCCGGACCTCCTGTGAAATGCGCCGTCATCGGCCTCGGCGTGCAGGGCCGCGCGATTCTGGAAGGCTTGAAGAAGGAAGGCGCCGCTCCCGTCGCGGCCGTGTGTGACAACTACGCCGGCGCGTTCAACCGGGCGAGGGCTCTCGCCCCGCAGGCCGCCACGCTGGAGGATTACCGCCGCGTGCTTGACCTGCCCGACGTTCAGGCCGTTTTCGTCGCCACGCCCACGCACCTGCACAAGCAGATCGTGCTGGACGCCGTTTCCGCCGGCAAGGCCGTCTACTGCGAAGCGCCCATTGCGCATACCGTGGAGGACGCGAGGGAGATCGCCCTGGCCGGCAAGGGCTCGAAAAACGTGTTCCAGGTCGGCCTCGTGCAAAGGGCTGATCCGTTGGCCCAGCAGGTCATCAAGTTCATCGACGCCGACGCCGTAGGGACACTGGTGCAGGCCCGCGCGCAGTACAACAAGCGCAATTCGTGGCGCCGCGCGGCTTCCACGCCGGAGCGCGAAAAGGCGCTCAACTGGCGGCTCTCCAAGGCTATCTCCACCGGCATCGCCGGAGAGGCCGGCATCCACCAGATTGACCTGATTTCGTGGTTCGCGAAAACCCTGCCCGTCTCCGTCACCGGCTACGGAAGCATCATCGGCTGGCCCGACGGACGCGACACGCCCGACACCGTGCAGGCGCTCATCGAGTACCCGAAAGGCATGTATCTCAACTTCGCCGGCACACTGGTCAGTTCGTTCGACAACGTGAACGAAACCCTGATGGGCGTAAACAGCGCCATTTTCATGCGCGGCGGACGGGGATGGATGGTCAAGGAAGCCGACTCCCCGGCCCTGGGCTGGGAGGTGTACGCCCGCAAGGAACCGGCACAGGGCGAAACCGGCATCGCGCTGGTGGCCAACGCAACCAAGATTCTGGACATGGGCGCCAAGCCCAGCGCCACCGCCGCGCCCGCCGTCACGGAGGATGAATACACGCATCAATCTGTGGCCGATTTTGTGATGGCGGTCCGCAAGAAAACCAAACCGGCGGCCGGGTGGAAGGAAGGCTTCGAGTCCACCGTTTCGGCCATCAAGGTCAATGAAGCCATTGTTTCGGGTACAAAAATAACATTCCAAAAAAACTGGTTCGAGCTGTAAGGCATCGGGCCGCAGGAGAGAAAAATGCCTCATCTGAATGATGAAGAGCGCGCCGTGGAGGAATTCCGCGAGGAATTCACCGCCACTCGTCGGGAATTGCTGAAAATGGCCGGCCTGGGCGCCGCCGCCGCCTCGCTGATCGCCGCGGGATCGCCCGCCTTCGCCGAGATCCTGCCGGACGCCTCAATCGGCAAGGCGAACCTGAAGAAGTTCCAGGGCGCCAAAATCAAGCCGCGCATGAAAACCGTCAAGGGCGGCGTGATCGGCGCCAACGACCGCATCGGCATCGCTCACATCGGTGTCGGCGGCCAGGGACACGGCCATGTCGACGTTGTCGGCTCCGACCGCGAGGCGAACAACACCCGCTCCATCGGCGTGTGCGACGTCTGGCAGAAGCGGCTGGACAGCGCGAAAGCCATGGTCCTTCGGCACGATCCCGACGGGAAACCGGTGGCCGTGAAGGACTACCGCTACCTGCTGGACAACAAGGACGTCGATGCCGTCATCATCGCCACGCCGGAACACTGGCACGCCCAGATCGCTGTGGACGCGATGGAAGCCGGCAAGCACGTTTACGTTGAAAAGCCGATGACCCGCTACGCCGACGAAGGTTTCGCCATCGCCGACGCCGTCCAGCGCACGGGGCGAGTACTGCAGGTAGGCTCGCAGGGCAGTTCCGAGCCCAAGTGGCGCGTCGCCCACCAGGCCATCGCCGACGGCAAACTCGGAGAACTCGTGTCGGCGCAGGGTTGTTATGCCCGCAACTCCCGCGACGGCGAATGGAACTACCACATCGACGAAAGCGCCGGGCCGGACAACCTGGATTGGAAGATGTGGCTCGGCTCCGCCGCCGATCGCCCGTGGAACGACGACTCGCGCGCCCGCTTCTTCCGCTACCGCAAATACCGCGATTACTCCGCCGGTCTGCTTGGCGACCTGATGCCGCACAAACTGCATCCGCTGATGATCGCCGTCTTCGGAGACAAGCCGGAATGGCCGCTCCGCGTCACCAGCATCGGCACGATGAAAATCTCCACCGATCGCGAAGTGGCCGACACCATTCATGTTCTGGTGGAATTCCCGTCCGGTTGCACGATGTACGTCTACCTTTCCACCGTGAATGAACAAGGAATCGAAGACGTCATCCGCGGCCACAAGTCCACCATGCGGTTCGGCGGAAACAAGGTCCAGTTGCGGCCGGAACGACCCTTCGCCGAGGAACTCGATCCGGAAGACATCCCCATCCCGGGCTCCGGCGGCGACCTTGGCACGCATCACCGCGACTGGTTCGAGGCCATCCGCACCGGCAAGCGCCCGAATGCCCCGATTGACCTGGCAGTACGCGTTCAGACCATCGTCGGCATGGCCGAAATCGCGGAATTGAACCACAAGACAGTGACGTTCGATCCGGCAACCCGAAAGATGACCGTGTGAGGACGTAGTGCCCGCTTGTGTCGCGCTTGCCCGCCAGGCAATGGCCACGTGCTTTGAAGTCGTGCTGGAAGGCGACTACGAACCGGGACTGCGCGCGGCAGGCGAGGAAGCGATGGAGGAAATCGCCCGGCAGGAAAGGAGGCTCTCTCCGTTCCTGCCGGACAGCGACATATCGCGTGTGAATGCCCGGTCCGCCCTTGGCCCGGTTCCCGTGGATCCGCGTGTGTTCAACCTGCTGAAACGCGCGGTCGAACTCAGCGAGCTCACCGACGGCGGATTCGACATGACTATCGGACCGCTCATGGCCGCCTGGGGTTTCCGCGAGACTGAAGCTTCCAAGGAACTCGCCCGGCGAAACACCGGCTGGAAAGGCGTGATACTGGATGCCGAAGAACAGACGGTACGTTTCGACCGCCAGGGCATGTCCCTGGACCTCGGCGCTTTCGGAAAAGGTTGGGCGCTGGATTCCGCCGCGGACATCCTGCGCGAGGTCGGCGTCAAGCGGGCGCTGTTGCACGGAGGGACCAGTTCCGTGACGGCGATAGGGGAATGGAACGTCGCCGTCGCAGGTCCGGACGGCTCCGATCATCCCGTGTCCCGCGTCACATTGCGCGACAATTCCCTCGGAGTTTCGGCTCCGCACGGACGCACCGTGCAAGACACCGACGGAGAACAGGCAGGCCACGTGATGGATCCGCGCACGGGCCGGCCTGCGTCGAGTGCCGCTCTGGCCTTCGTCGTGTGCGGTTCCGCGGCCGATGCCGACGCCCTGTCCACGGCCCTCCTCGTCCTCGGCGAACCGGGCCTGCCCATTCTGAGTGCGCGTTTTCCCGACGCGCGTTTCCACGTCGTTCCGCGCTAATCATCTGCCGGAACGACCTGTTTCGTTTCAGGAGATTCTTGATGAGATTATTCTGGATTGCGTTTGTGATGACCGCATGCATCGGCGCCGCAACGGCGGCCCCCGATCTTCGCTCCATGACGGGAGAACGACCTGTTATGTGGGGCGCGTCGGCGGAGCCGATGCCCATTCTGGAACCGGGCTTCGAGCGCCTTTTCGACGGAAGCAACATGAAAGGCTGGACCCAGTGCGGACCCGGCTGGTTTCAACTGAACAAAGACGGAAGCATGCTGGCCACCGGCGGCATGGGCATGCTGTGGTATTCGAAGGAAAAGTTCAGGAACTTCACCCTGAAGGTGGACTGGAAAGCCGTGAAGGCCAACAGCAACTCCGGCGTGTTCGTGCGTTTCCCCGATCCCGGTGACGACCCCTGGATTGCCGTGAACAAGGGCTACGAAATCCAGATATCGGACGCCGGTGACCCCCTGCATAAAACCGGCTCCGTTTACACGTTCGCGCCTTCGTCCTTCGAACCGAAAAAGCCCTACGGCGAATGGAACACCATGGAGATTCGCGTCAGGGGAACCAAATACGTGGTAAAGGTCAACGGCAAAAAGGTCGCCGAATACAAGGGCGATCGAAGCGCCGAAGGCTACATCGGCATCCAGAACCATCACCCGGACCAGGAAGTCTGCTACCGCAACATCCGGGTGAAGCGGGAGGGATAGGTATCAGGATTCAGGATTCAGGATCTGGCAATCCGAAGGGGGGTTCGAGCCGGCGGGGGGAACTGATGACTGTCAGGATAATCTCTTTGCCTCTGGGTCTTTGTGGTTTCTGTTCGGCTCTGAATCCTGAATCCTAAATCCTGAATCCTGTTTTGAAGGAGCGTCCGACCATGCGTGGATCAGGTCTGTTCGCCGTGCTCACCGGTTTGGTATACGTTGCCGGCGCCGGCGCGCAATCTCAAAAGCCGTTCAAGCCGTCCGTGAAGTACTACGTCAACTGCGGCAACCTGTATGCGCAAAACGGAGACCTGGACAAGGCCATCCGGAACTACGACCAGGCGATCGCCATCAATCCAGGGGCAATGGTACCCTGGCACAACCGGGGGCTTGCGCTGGAGCAGAAAGGCCGCCACGATGACGCTATCAAGTCCTTCACGAAGGCGATTTCGCTGAACCCGAAAAGCGCTGAATCTTTCTTTCAGCGCGGCGTTTCGTGGAACGCCAAGGGCGTTTTGGATAAAGCACTGGCGGATTACAGCAAAGCCAATGCCATCAGCCCCAGAGACCCCGATGTCCTCTACAACAGGGGCCTTGTGTGGTATAAAAAGGGAAGTTACGACAAGGCCGTGGCTGACTTCACGTCGGTAGCCAAACTCAGCCCCAGGGACCCGATGGCCTTCTACAACCGCGGCCTTGCCTGGTTCCAGAAAGGACGCTGGGACAACGCCATCAACGACTTCTCAAAGACCGTTGCCCTGGATCCCAACAATGCCAAAGCTTGGTACAACCGGGGCCTTGCCTGGAACAAGAAAGGCAACAAGGCGAAAGCCAAAGCCGATTTCCAGAAAGCCAACCGCCTGGACCGCACGCTGAAGGACTGACGGTATCCGGTGCCAGACACCATTCATCTCTGTATGCAGACCGGAACAGGGGAGGAAAGGCCGGCGATTTGGGCGGGATTCGCGATTCGTAATCCTTGAGCCTTGCTTCTTGATTGCGTACCTACAGGTTCTCCAGTATCACCTGCGCGAGTTTGTTCGGGTCGTGGCGGACGAGGTTGGTTTCATTCAGCAGGTCGGCCTGCAGGACCCGGTAACCCATTTCCCTCAAGGTGTCCATCTCCGGTTGCACCACGTCGGCGCCTTGCGCGGCGTAACGGGCGCGGGTTTCTTCTCCCGGCATCGCGGTATTCACCAGCACGTAGTCGAACAATCCCCTGCCGGCGTTCTCCTCGATGGCGCGCACGTGGTCCGCGGCGTTGAATCCGCCGGTTTCGCCGGGTTGTGTCATCACGTTGCACACGTATACACGCTGAGCCCGGGTTTTCTTCAGGGCGTCACGAATTCCCGGCACCAGAAGGTTGGGAATCAAGCTGGTGAACACGCTTCCCGGACCGATGATCACCGTTTCCGCATGGAGGATGGCGTCCACGGCCTCTTGGAGAGCTTCGGGGTTCTGCGGGTGCAATCTCAGTCGAGCGATGCGTTGCGTGGTTCCCGCGCGGACGATGTCCGTTTCGCCCTGAATCTCCGAACCGTCGGCCATGGTCGCGACCAGGCTGACCTGATCCAGCGTGGAAGGCAGAACCTTTCCCCGGATGGCCAGAACCCGGCTGGTGGCGCGGATGGCCTCGTCGAAGTTGCCGGTCACGGAGGTCATCGCCAGCAGGAACAGGTTGCCGAACGAATGGCCCGCCAGGCCGGGATCGGTGCCCTCGAACCGGTGCTGAAGGAGTTCGGTCATCAGGCCTTCGTTGTCGGCCAGGGCGACGAGGCAGTTCCGGATATCGCCCGGGGGGAGAACGGCATACTCGCGCTGGAGGCGGCCGGAGGAGCCTCCGTCGTCGGTCACCGTCACGATCGCCGTAAGGTTGCTGGTGGCCTCTTTGAGACCCCGGAGCATCGTGCCCAGGCCGGTTCCGCCGCCGATGGTAACGATGTGCCCGCCCTGGGCAAGCGCCCGTCGGCGGTAGACGATTTCGCCGAGGTTTTCATCGCGGTCCGGGGTCAGCACCTCGGCGATGGAGCGCACGAGGAAACCGACTCCGAGGGCGAACAGGGCGATACCGCCCAGCAACATGGCATACAGGGGCAGGAAAACACGAAACGGGTCAACGCCGTTCTCGAGCCAGTCCATCGCCGCGCCCGCCAAATCCAAGGTGTAAAAGCGGTACGCGCCCAGCATGAACAGGGCGATACCGATTGTCATCAAGAGGATCCACCGCTTGACGCGCATACCCGGGTAGAACCACCGCGACCACGATCGAATCCGGCTGGCCGGTTTATCCGACATACTGACCGCCTCTTACCGGTTCAGTCTTTCTGCTTGTCCTCGTCTCCGAACATCGACGAGATGATGACGCTGAGAATGGAGTACACGACGGAACCAAACAAGCCTGCCCAGAAGTTGCCGACGCTGAAGCCAATCGTCAACTTGCCGACCAGAAGGAACATCAGGGCATTGATGACGAAGGTCCACAGTCCCAGTGAAAGAAGGGTCAGGGGCAGAGTCAGCAATTTGATGAGCTTGCCGATGGTGGCGTTGACGAGCGCCAGGACAATCACGGTGACCACGGCGGCGATGGCGCCGTTGACTCCCGGAGCCAGGCTGATGTCGAATTCGGCCCACTGGGCGAGCAGAACGGTGAGCCAGAGGGCCAGGGCGTTTACGATGAGACGTTTGATCATGTTTCCCACTGTTTGCTTCCTTGTCCGGCCGGCCTTCCCGTTTTCAGCCACAGGAAGGCCGGCCGGACATCAGGCAGAATCAGTTGTCGATCTGCGCTTTCTGCAGTGCGCCGCTGAAGTCGACGTACACGGTTTTCCACTCGCTGAATACGTCCAGCACCTGCGTGCCGCCTTCGCGGTGGCCGTTGCCGGTTTCGCGGGTGCCGCCGAACGGCATTTGGATCTCGGCACCGATGGTGGCGGAGTTGAAGTAGAAAATACCGGTGTACACGTCGCGCGCCGCATGGAATGCCTTGTTCACGTCGCGCGTGTAGATGCTGGCGCTGAGGCCGTAGCGCGTGCTGTTGGCGGCCTCGATGGCTTCCTCCAGCGAGCCGACGGGTATCACCGCCGTCACCGGCCCGAAAATCTCCTCCTGGGCGATGCGCATGCTTGTCTTCACGTCGCCGAACACGGTCGGTTGCACGAACCACCCGTCCGCGCACGGTCCGGATGTCTCCGCCGCGCCGCCGGCCAGCAGTTTCGCGCCTTCCGCCTTGCCGATCTCGATGTATTCAAGAATCTTCTGTTGCGCGGCCTTGTTGATAACCGGCCCGACGTCGGTCTTCTCGTCCAGTCCGTCGCCGAGTTTCAACGCCTTCGCGCGGGCCGCCAATTTTGCGCTGAACTCCTCGACGACCGCCTTGTGCACGATGATGCGACTGCTGGCGGTGCAACGCTGGCCGGACGTGCCGAACGCGCCCCAGATGGAGCCTTCGACGGCCAGGTCGATGTCCGCGTCGTCCATCACGATGATGCCGTTCTTGCCGCCCATCTCGAGGCTGACGCGCTTGAACGACGGCGCGCACCCGGCGTTGATGTGGCGTCCGACCTCACTGCTTCCGGTGAAGGAAATCAGGTCCACGTCGTCGCTTTCCACAAGGGCGTTCCCGCAAACGGAGCCGGGCCCGTGAACGAGGTTGAGAACGCCTTTCGGCAGGCCGGCCGCATTGAGGATTTCGACCAGGCGGTGGGCCGTCAGCGGCGTATCCGACGCAGGTTTGAAGATGACAGTGTTTCCGAGCACCAGAGCCGGGGCGAGTTTCCAGATGGGAATCGCCGAGGGGAAGTTCCACGGCGTGATGGCGCCCACCACGCCCATCGGCTGACGCTCGCACCACGCGGCCTTGTTCGGAAGTTCGCTGGGCGCGGTGAAACCGTGGGAGCGGCGGCCCTCGCCCGCGATGAAGAACACCATGTCGATGGCTTCCTGAACGTCGCCGCGGGCTTCCTTGATGACCTTGCCCATTTCACGGGTCATCGACTGCGCCAGCTCTTCCTTGCGCCGAATCATCTCTTCGCCGGCGCGGAACAGAATCTCGGCACGGCGCGGAGCCGGCACCAGGCGCCATGTCGGATAGGCCGCCCGGGCCGCGGAAATGGCGGCCTCGATGTCGGGCTTTCCGGATTTGGCAAACACGCCGACCACTTCCGAGTTCCGCGCAGGATTGCGGTCCTCAAAGGTCTCGCCGGACTGGGCCGGGACCCACTGTCCGTTGATCAGGTTCTTGAAGATTTCCAAGTCTCGCCTCCTTAACTGCATCGGGGACAATCCCCGGTGATAGAATCCAGGTCGCGGCCGCGTGGACGACAGCCCTCATCATGTTATCGGATGACCATAATGATTTAGTGAAACTCCCGTGAAATTCCGCATGTTCCGTCCCGTCATCAAGGACAACACCATCATTGAGGACATCCTCCGCCGGGCGCTGTGCTCTACCAGAGACGGCCGCCTGTACGTTGTCGGCGGTTGCCTGCGGGACTGGGCGCTTGGCCAACCACCGAAGGACGTGGACCTCGCCGTGGAAGACGCCGCGCCCACCGTGGCCCGGCACATCGCGAAGGGACTGGACGGGCATTCGTTTCTTCTGCACGAAGCCACGCAAACGGCGCGCGTGGCCCTGCCGTCGGGACTCTGGATAGACATCGTGCAAGCGCCGGACGGCCTGGAGCAGGACCTCCGCGCCCGCGACTTCACCATCAATGCGATGGCCGCACCGGCGGAAGACTACCTGGCCCGTCTGTCGAATGGCCGGCATGCTCCCGTGAAGGGTAAGCGTCCGCAATGGATCGTCGATCCCCTGGACGGCTGGGGTGATCTGAAGAACCGGAAACTGCGCCTGTGCCATCCGGATTCCGTCAACGCCGACCCGTTGCGTGTTCTGCGGGCCGTTCGCCTGATAACGGCGCTTGACCTGGGTGTTGACGATGAAACGGATATCCGGCTTCGGCTGGCCGTGCCGCGGCTGGAGGAGACCGCCGCGGAACGCGTGCGGGATGAATGGCTTTCGGGGTTGGACCGCCGGGACGGATACCGGTATCTGGTAGAGGCCGCCCGCCGGGGCGTTCTGGACGTGATCCTTCCGGAATGGCGCGATTCCGAGGGTTTGGTACAGAACGGCTATCATCATCTCGACGTGTGGGAACACACGGTGGAGGTATTGCGGCTGTTGGGAGCGCTGGAACCGCCGAAGGACCTGGAGCCGCTTGTAACGACGTACCTGGATGAGTTGTTCACTGGCCTGCACACGCGGCGGGGGTTACTTTACACGGCGGCGGTTCTTCACGATATCGGAAAGCCGACAGCCCGAACCGAGGATGAAAACGGAATCGCCCGGTTCCACGGTCACGACCGCGTGAGCGCGGAACAGTCGCGCGCATGGCTGGCCCGGTGGAAGTTCAGCCAGCGCGAAAAGACGTTTGTGTCGAACGTGATACGCCTGCACATGCGCGCGGGTTCGGTGGTCGGGCGCGACGCCACGCCGAAAGCAATCTACCGGTTCTTCCGGGACGCGGGCGATGCCGCTCCGGCCCTGTTACTGTTGAACATCGCCGACCGGTTGTCGGCGCGCGGACCGTGGACCTCCGACGAGGAAGTTCGCGACCAGGTGGATGGATCGTGGCGGATGCTGGGCCGCTGGTCGGAACTGCTGACGGAGGCGAACCTGCCGTTGCCGCTTTCCGGGCGCGACGTGATGCGCGAGTTTGCGATGCCGCCGGGTCCGGAGGTGGGCCGGGTGCTGAGCGCCGTGCGCGACCTGCACGATGACACGCCGTTTGCCAACCGCGAGGCGGCGCTGGAGGCGGCACGAAACGTGGTGAACGATCGGATACCGGAGACTGACCTGAACAATGGAACAGCCACAGCCGACAACAACGTTCAATGACCTGATCGACGAGGCCATCCACAACCCCGGCCAACCGGTGCGTGGAACGCTTCCGGACGGCTGGGAAGACGTGGTGCAGTGCTCCGTGACGATTCAGGACGAAGCCGGCGCGGTGGTGCTGGATTATCCCGCCGACCGGCTGGTGGACGCCATCACGGCCAACCTGCACGACCGCGACTGGTACGTCACCCGCCGATATGCCACGCGCCCGACGGCGACGGCGCCCACCCGATACGTGATATGCGTGCGGCGAAGGAACAGCCTGTGAACGGACAGGATTCAGGGTTCGGGATTCAGGATATTGGGCCGGAGCGCCCCCCAAACCTGGGGGAACTTCCGGTTCCCCTCCTTTCCAAGGAGGGGTTAGGGGTGGTTGCAGGTCCTGAAACGAAAACCACCCATACGGCCCGGAGCGCCCGTACGGGTAGGTGTTGGGAATTGGCGGGCTGAGGGGCATTCCCATCGATAAGTCTGGAGAATCAATGCTACTGAGTTTGTTAAGCCAACCGTTTGACTTGTATCTGCTGTTGCAGGTGATGGCCATCGTGATCGGCGTGTTCAGCGCCATCACGGTGCACGAATTCGCGCACGCCATGGCGGCGCGCACATTCGGCGACCACACCGCCGAAAGCATGGGCCGACTGACGCTGAATCCTTTGGCGCATTACGACCCCATCGGAAGCACGGCGATGCTGTTGTTCGGCTGGGGATGGGCGAAGCCGGTGCCGATCAACGAGGGGCTGATGCGGAATCCGCGCCTGCACGGCCTGCTGTCGGCGCTTGCCGGCCCGGCGATGAACATCACGTGCGCGGTCACGTTCGGCCTGATACTGCGGTTCGTTCCCGGCGTGCCCGAAAACCTTGGAGTGCTCATCTACTTCGTGATGTTCCTGAACCTGTGGCTTGCGTTCTTCAACCTTCTGCCCCTGCCGCCGCTGGACGGTTCCTATATCGTGCGGTATTTTCTAACGCCCCGCGCCGCGGCGTCGTACGACCGGTTTGCCCATCAGTGGGGATTCCTGCTGTTGCTGGGCATCCTGTTCCTGCTCCCGGCGGGCCGGATACTGGGCGGTTTCATCAGTTCGGTTGCCGCGCTCATCGTTGGTGTGCCATTGTCATAACGTGATTTCCCGACCTCCAACACTGAACCGCACGGATCGCGAACCCTGGGTCGTGAACCTGCCGGTGTACCAGGGTCCGCTGGACCTTTTGCTGGACCTGGTGCGCCGCAACCGCATGGATATCTACGATATCCCGATTGCGGAACTGACCGACCAGTACATCGCGCACCTCGAGCGGATGGAAACGCTGAACCTGGAACTGGCCGGCGAGTTCCTGGTCATGGCGTCGACCCTGCTGGAGATCAAATCGCGCATGCTGTTGCCCGTGCCTCCGCCGGAAGACGGCGAGGAACCGGAAGACCCGCGCGCGGAACTGACGCGGCGTTTGCTGGAATACGAAGCCATCAAGACGGCGGCGGAGCAGTTGCGCGAACTGGAATCGTTCGGCAAGGAACGCTTCCGGCGCGGCGGTCTCGAATCGGCCGGGGAATACCCCTATGACGGTCCGCTGTTCCGCAACGCTTCCACCGACGCCCTGACCGGCGCGTTCCTGCGCCTGCTGGCGGAGGCCGCCGAGGCGAACAACGGCCCCGCTCCTCTGCCGCGCGACCGCTGGACCGTCAGCCTGAAAATGCGCGAAATCACGGCTCTTTTACATCGTTACCCGGACGGGGTGTGGTTCCGCGACACGATTCCGCCGGGGGCCTGCCGTTTGGAGATCATCGTCACGTTCCTGGCGATCCTGGAACTGCTGAAACGCGCGCGGCTGAAGGTGCGGCAGAAAGCGATGTGGTCCGATATCCGGCTGAAGGGGGTACCGGCCGAGTGAGCGCTTCGATTTCCGATATTTGGGCGGGCCTCCGTGCCAGTTATACCGGTTATTTCGGTAACTCCAGCGTGAGGCACACTGAGCGGAGCACAGGGAGCCTGCGACCGGCGCGCAGTCGAAGTGCGCCGGCGCACGTGTCTGGCCGGTTTTTTTGGCGTAAGTGTTCACGAATCGCCCCACTACCAACGTATTCACGGCCTGGTGCATTGGGGGTTAGGGTACGATGACCACCCCCGATACACGCATCGCCGCGGCGGCGGAGAGCCTGTTGTTCGCCTCGCCGGAACCGCTGACCGCCGAGCGTATCGGCGCCATCCTGGAGATTTCGACCGAGGAAGCGCAGTCGGCGCTGGAATCCCTGTGCGACGGAGCCTACGAAAACCGCGGTATCCACGTGGTGCGCGTGGCCGGCGGCTACCAGATGCGCACGCAACCCGACTTTGCCCTGTTCGTGGGCCGCTTGCTGGCCGCGCCGCCAACCCGCATCAGTCGGGCCGCCATGGAAACGTTGGCTATCGTGGCGTACCGGCAACCGGTGACACTGCCCGAAATCGAAGCGATCCGCGGCGTGGACGCGGCGGGTGTGGTGAAAACCTTGTGCGATCGGGGGCTGATTGAAGACGTCGGGCGCAAGGAAACCATCGGCCGACCGGTGCTGTACGCCACGACGAGCGTATTTCTCCAGCACTTCGGATTGAACTCCGTGGAGGACTTGCCCGATCTTCCGGACCTGACGGAAATAAGGGACGCGGGCGCCGATGAATAGACGCCTCGCCTGTCTCCTGCTCCTGCTCTGCGTCGTCCCATTCGCCCCCGCGGCGGACCGCATTCCGGCGCCGCAGGTTGGCGCGGCGGGCGTATTCCTGATGGACTACCACTCGGGCGATACACTGTGGAGCCGGAACGCGGACACCCCAAGGTGCATGGCCTCCACCACGAAGATGATGACCGCCCTGCTTGCCGCGGAATCGAGCCGCCTGGACGACGAGGTCATCGTGACGCCGACGGCTTCCTCCACCCCGGAGAGTTCGTTGAGCCTGGCGCCCTTCGAGCGCGTTTCGCTGAGGGACCTTTGTTATGGGGTGATGTTGCGTTCAGCAAACGACGCGTCGGTCGCGGTGGCGCATCATCTGGCCGGCACGGAGCAGGAATTCGTGGACCGCATGAACCAGCGCGCCGTGGAACTGGGGTGCAAGAACACGCACTACAAGAATCCCAGCGGTTTGCATGCGGAAGGGCACGTCAGTTCTCCGCGCGACCTGGCGATCATCGGTCGCGCGGTGCTGGCCAACAATTTCCTGCGTTCGGTTGTCGGAAAACAGCAATATACTATTGAGCGAAGCATCCGAAAGCAGAACCGGCTGGTCAACTCGCGGATACGCTGGTTCTTGAAAACATATCCCGGCGCGGACGGCATCAAATCCGGACACACGCGCCAGGCGGGAAGGTGCCTGGTGGCTTCCGCGTCGCGCGGCGGCCGGCAGTTGATCGCCGTCGTGTTGAAAAGCCCGGACGTGCGGACCGATATCAGGAACCTGCTGGACTGGGGATTCGCAAACACGCAGACCGTGCAGGTGGTGCGCGAAGGTCAGTCGCTGGGGACGGTGAAGGTGAAGGGCGGCGCGCGAGGCGAAGTGGCCGTGCAGGCGGGAGGCTCTGCGTGGGTGGCTTCGCTGAAGGGCTCGAAACCCTCGCTTGTGGATGTCAGACCGGCCCGCGTGAAAGCGCCGGTGTCAGCGGGCGAAAAAGTCGGAGATATCGTGGTGAGCACCCCGGGGCGGCCGGATATCAGCCTCGCGCTTGTGGCGTCCTCGGCGGTTGAGATATCGTGGTTTCGAAAGTTCGGGCGGTTTGTTTTATGGACGGCGCTTGCCGTACTGGTGGTATTGATTGTTGGAACGATTGCAGAAACTTCTGTCCGCCGCCGGCGTCTGCTCGAGAAGAGAAGCCGAAGATTGGATACTCGCCGGGCGCGTACGGGTGAACGGTACGACCGCGGTCGTGGGCGACAGCGCGAACCCTGACGAGGATATCGTCGAGGTGGACCTGTCCGACGGCTCGACGATTGCCATCACCGGCCCCGACGCCAATCCCCCCGGCGAGGGAGTTCCGCACTACATCGCCCTCAACAAGCCCGCCGGTTACGCCTGCACGCGCCGCGATCCGCACCTTAAGCGCACCATTTACGACCTTCTTCCCGACAATTTCCGCATCCTTTACAGCATCGGAAGGCTGGACGTAGACACCGAAGGCCTTCTGTTGATGACCCGCGACGGCGAACTGGCGAACCGCATCATGCACCCAAGCCGTCACGTGCCGAAGACGTACCGCGCGGAGGTTTCGGGCCGCGTAACCCCGGAGAAAATTGACGCCCTGCGAGACGGTGTTCTGCTGTCGGACGGACCCACGCTGACCGCGCGCGCCCGGCTGATTTCGCGGCACGAGCGTTCCGGCACCTCAATCATCGAATTGACCATCACGGAAGGCCGCAAACGCCAGGTGCGCCGGATGCTGGAGGCCGTCGGTTTGCGGTGCGAGCGGCTGAAACGAACCGCCATCGGCAATCTGTCGATTCCCGAGTTGCCGCTCGGCGACTGGACCGTGTTGACGCCCGGGGAAGTGGCCATGCTCACCGGAGAGGCGGAACCGTGAAGCGCCCGTGGTATGCCGTTCTTCTGCTGGCTTTGTTCAGCGGTTGCAGACAAGCGCCGCAAGCGCCGGAACAGCCACAGCCGGAACAACCCCGGCGTATCGTTTCGATGGCGCCTAGCGTCACGGAAATCCTGTTCGCCGTCGGCGCGGGCTCAAAGGTCGTCGGCGTGGACGATTACTCCAACTTCCCCGAATCCGCAACCAGGTTGCCGCGCATCGGCGGTATCCAGCCGAACTACGAGGCCATCGTCGCATTGAAACCGGACCTGGTAATCGGCGTTTCCGACCTGCAGGGACCGGCCCTCGCGCGGCTGAAACGGATGAACCTGCCGGTTATGTCGATCGACACGGCCGGCTACGATCGCACCATCGACGCCGTTGTGCGCGTCGCCAACCGCGTCGGTGATCCCGCGCTGGGCAGAGAGGTTTCGGAACGGCTGGAACAGGCCCGCGACCGCGCGAAAGACCTCAAGCCGACCGCGCCGGTGCGCGCCGTGTTCGTCGCCGAAGCGGCGCCGACCCTGTATGTGGCCGGCCGCGGAACCTTCGTGGACGAGATGATCCGGCTGGCCGGCGGAATGAATGCCGCGGACATCAAGGATTTTGGCGTGCTGTCGCGTGAAGCCCTCGCGAAGAGCGACATCGATGTGGTGATCGTGACGTCCGTCGAGGACGCGAAGGTCGTGAAAAAGCGCCTGATCGATCCGAAAACGCGCATAATCGTCGCGCCGAGGGACATCATCGTGCGGCCCGGGCCGAGGCTGGCGGAAGGCTTGAACTGGCTCTCCGACGCGTTCCAGCCGGGGCGAAAACCTTGAAGCGCCGCCTTGCCCTTCTGTCGCTGTTGAGCGCCGCCGTGGCTCTCGCGGCGGTCGCCGGTGTGGCATTCGGCGCGACACCCTTGCCGCTAAGTCGAATCCTCGAACTGCTCTTTTCTTCCGAGGCGCGTTCGGCGAATCCCACTGACGCGTGGATCGTGCTGAACCTGCGGCTCTGCCGGGTGGTCGCGGCGGGACTGGCCGGCGCGGCGCTGAGCGTGGCCGGCGCGGTCCTGCAAGCCCTGTTGCGCAATCCCCTAGCCGAACCTTACGTGCTGGGCGTTTCGGCGGGGGCTTCCGTCGGCGCGGCGGCTGTTGTGGCGTTCGGCTTCACCGCCGCGTTGGGTGGATTGGCTTTGCCGACAGCGGCGTTCCTCGGCGCGCTTGCGTCCACGGCGCTGGTGTATGCGCTGGCGCGTTCCGGCGGACGCATCCCCGGCCCCACCCTTCTTCTGAGCGGCGTGGTGGTGGCATCCGTGCTGGGATCGCTGGTATCGGTTCTGCTTTTTCTCTCCGGCGGACAGAACCGCATGGAAGCCGTGATCCTGTGGACGATGGGCGGTTTTTCGGAGGTGGACTGGGCGCGCGTGGCCGTGACCGTCGTTCCAATCCTCGTATGCGCGGTGGTGATGTGGGCTCTGGGGCGCGACCTGAACCTGCTGGCCTTCGGCGAGGACCCGGCGCGGTTCCTGGGCGCGGACGTGGAGCCGCTGAAAGTCACCGCGCTGATCGCCACAGCCCTACTGACCGCTTGCGCGGTGGCGATGGGCGGCGTGATCGGTTTCGTCGGACTGATGGCCCCGCACGCGGCGCGCCGGCTCGTCGGTCCGGATCATCGCATCCTCATTCCCTCCACCGCTCTGCTGGGCGCGGTTCTGCTGATTCTGGGCGACCTGTTGGGCCGGTCGGTACACCCGCCCCTTGAGATTCCGGTCGGACTCATCACGGCGCTGTTCGGCGGCCCGTTCTTCCTGGTCGTTCTTCGCGGTCAGTTCCGGAGGTCGGGGTCGTGACCGGGATAAGCATCAAGGGCGTAACCGTGCGTTATCCGGGCGTGACGGCTCTGGATGATGTGACGCTGGACGTGCCCGCCGGTGAGTGGCTCAGTATCGTGGGTCCGAACGGCGCGGGAAAAACCACGCTTTTACGCGCGATGGCCGCCGCCGTGCCGTTGACCTCGGGTGAAATCGCAATCAGTGAAGAAGACGGAATGCCCGAATCGGTTTTCGGTCTTCCATCCCGCATCCGCGCGCAACGGCTGGGCGTGCTTCCGCAGGACCACAATCTGCCCGAGGGCTGGTCGGTACGCGAGGTGGTGGCGACGGGTCGCGCGCCGTGGCTCGGTATGTGGCGCAACGAAGGCCGGGCCGACCGCAAAGCGGTTTCCGAGGCGATGCGGCTTACCGATACGTTACGATTTGCCGACCGCGAGGCGCACACGCTGTCCGGCGGCGAGCGCCAACGGGCTCTGCTGGCCCGCGTGCTGGCGCAAACACCGAAGGTTCTTCTGCTGGACGAACCGACGGCCTTTCTGGATCTGCAGTATCAGTGGGAGATGCTGGAAATCGTGGAGCAGGCGCGGCGCGAGCGCGGAATCACGGTGGTGGCCGTTCTGCACGATCTCAACCTCGCATCGGCGTTTTCGCACCGGATCGCAATGATGAAGGGTGGACGGCTGGCGGCGCTCGGGACGCCGGACGAGGTTTTGACGGAGGATATCACGCGGAACGTGTACGGCCGCCGCGTGACGATCGGCCGCCATCCCGCCACCGGCCGGCCGACGGTGGTATCATGGCCCAGTGAAACGCCGGGCGCGCGCAACACCGCCATACACATCATCAGCGGCGGAGGGACGGGCGCGGCCCTGATCCGCAGGCTGAACGCCGACGGCCACGCGGTGACGGCGGGCGTGCTGAATATCGGAGACACGGACTGGGAAACGGCCCAGGCGCTGGACCTGGACATCGCCGAGGAAGCGCCGTTCTCGAGCGTATCCGAAGCCGCGTACACGGCGGCGGAGGCGCTGGTACGGCGGGCGTCTATGGTGCTGGTCGCGCCGATGCCGATCGGTCCCGGAAACCTGGACAACCTTCGGCTGGCCGCGGAAGCCGCCAAGCGCGGACAGAAGGTCCTGCTGATTGGCGTGATGGACGAAAGCCGTGACTTCACCGGCGGCCTTGCCGGTCCGCTGTGGGACGACGCCGTGGCGCACGGAGCCGTTGTTTCGCCGGATGTGGTATCGGCGCTGAACACCGCATTGGGAATACACTCGTCAGACAGCCCAACGTCGGGCTAACATAGGCTTGAATACAGGCGCGCGTTTTTTCCGCATCGACCTTGTGTCAGGAGGTGACGCAAAGCATGAACGCTACAACGCGAACAGAGAACGGTCGTCTCGTCATTGCCGTTACCGGCCGGCTGGACAGCATCACGAGCCCGGAGTTCGACGCCCAGGCCGTGGAGTGGAAAGCCGAACCGCGTAACATTGCCGTGCTGGACGCATCCGGACTGGAGTACATCAGCAGTGCCGGCCTCCGGAGTCTGCTGGCTCTCGCCAAACGCCTGATGGATGACAACAGCCAGCTGGTTGTGTGCGGCGCGCGCGGGCTTGTTGAGGAAGTGCTGAGGATGTCCGGCTTCGACAAGCTGATCCCGATGTACGGCGTAATCGACGATATCCCCGCGCCCGGAGCCTGAATTGTGCCAGAATGACGACCGGCGCGTGTTCCAGGCTGACGCCGACAGCCTCCCCGCTGTCCTGACATTCGTTCTGGAAGCGGCCGAGAAAGCCGGAGTTCCGCTTTCGCGCCTGCCCCACCTGGAATTGGCCGTCGATGAAACGCTGACCAACATCATCCGGTACGCCTACCGCGGCGACTTCGGAAAAGTGGAGGTGCGGGTCACCGCGGACGACCGGGACTATATGGTCGAGTTTGCCGACCGGGGTGCCGCCTTCAATCCCCTTTCCGCGCCGCCGCCGGATCTCTCGACGGATCTGGCGAACAGGAAACCCGGCGGACTCGGAATCTTCTTTACGCGGCAGATGGTGGACGACGTCGAATACCGGCGCGACGAAGACAGAAATGTATTGACCCTGGTGATGCGGCTTCCATGACAGAGACCCTGCATTCGTTATCCGTTTTATCTGTTCCCGAAGGCGTCGCCAATGGGATTGCCGGCCGGCACGGTGCCTGTTGAGCGAGCGAACGAAGATCATCGTCGCCTGGGTTACGTTGTGCATCGTCTGGGGCGCGACGTACCCGGCCATCCGGGTGGCGTTGCCGGTTTTTCCGCCGTTTCTGCTGGCCGGACTTCGCAACTTCACAGGCGGAGTTATCCTGTATGCCCTTGCCCGACACCGACGAGTTCCGTTTCCGCGGGATCCCTCGGCGTTCGGAATCATCGTGCTGGTCGGCCTGTTGTACATCGTCGGCGCGAACGGCGGCGTCACGTGGGCGGAGCAGGAGGTATCGGGGGCGCTGACGGCGCTGGTTTGCACCGCCACCCCGCTGATGATTGCCGTTCTGTCGCTTTCCGGCGTGAAGACCGATCAGATGAACAGGCGGGGTTGGACCGGTCTGATCCTGGGTTTTTTCGGCCTGGCAGTGCTCCTGCAACCGTGGTCCGGGGCGAAGGCGTCGCCTCTGCACCTGACGGTTCTCATTTTCGCTATCTTTTCATGGGCTGTTGGGGCAACCGTTGCCCGCAGGTTCATGCTGAAGTGCGATCCGCTGGCGGCAACCGCCATCGAGATGCTGGCCGGCGGCGGTGTTCTGCTGTTGATCAGCGGCCTGGCGGAAAATGGGCTTCGGCAACCGCCATCATTCTACCCGGTGGCGGCAATCGTGTTTCTGGTGATTTTCGGTTCGTGCATCGGTTTCACTTCGTTTTCGTATCTCATAACGAAACTGCCTCCGTCGCGCGTTTCGACTTATAGTTATGTAAACCCCGTGGTAGCGGTGCTGATCGGCACAACGTTCTTATCGGAACCGTTTACAGCGGTCATGGCTGTCGGCGCGGTCATCACGATGACCGGGGTGTTCCTCGCCAACACCGGACGCTCCACGATTGCCGCGTGACTTGACACGGACGCTACAAGGAATGCAGATGAAAACCTGGAATCTTCTGATACTTGCCGCATTGACGGCCCTGGTTGCCGGATGCTCACAAAAACCACCGAAGGACCTGATAGGCGTATGGGAAACAAAACGGGATCTTGGCCTGTTGACCATCACCGAACGGCTTGAGTTGAAATCGGACGGCCTCTACACCCTTTCGCGCGTCAGCGGCGGCGGCCCCACATTTACCGGCGGACCGGTGACCGGCGGTGTGGAGAAATTGCACGCCGGCAAGTTCACCGTGAAGGGCAACACCCTTTATTTGAAAGCCACCACCCTGAGCACGGGCGGACGGGATACAAGCGTGACAGGGAATATGTCGGCGCAATCCAGATTCCAACTGAGCGGAAAGACGCTGACAGTTCAGGACGGCTCCATTTTCATGATCGAGAAGGCGCTTGGAACCAGTTCGGCGGCCGGTGAGGGCCGTCCGATCGAAGGTCTGTCCGGCGTCGTGACGATGACCAAATCCGATGTTTCCGCGAAAGGAAGCGCAGAGTGAACCGATATCTCTGGATTCCGCTGGTTGCTTTGGTGTGCGTATTCGCCGGTTGCGGGCAGAAACCCTGGGTAGGACAGTGGCGGGGCGTGAAAACCGTGGACAAGGTCCGCATGGACATCGACCTGACACTGAAACCGGACGGCACGTTTCTGATGAACCAGTCCGCCACTTTGAACGGAGTCACCCGCAAACGGGGCCTTGCCGGCTACTACACCGCCCAGAACGAGCAACTGGTATTCACCGTTTCCGCGATGACGATCGACGACAAGACGGTGAAAACGGCAGAGTACCAGCCTCCCCAGCCGTTCACGGTTAAAGGGGACAAATTGACCTACGGCGAAGATAAGGGCCAGATCGTTCTGACGCGTGTGAAACCGCAGAAGAAGAAGTAGGGGCACGTTGCGCGTGCCCTTGCACCAACTATTTCAATGGTTGAGCGTCTTGGTCTGTCATTCTGAGCGTCAAATCCCTGCCAGACGTACTAACGATTCTGTCTCCCAAGAGCGTCATTCCGAACGAATGTGAGGAATCTGCGGTTCATCCCGCACGCCGCTTGCGGCGGGTAAAGCAACCGCCCATACGGTCCCGTAGGGGCAAATTTCTCGCTACGCTCGAAATGACGTCGTTTTACGCTCATCTACAAGAAATAGCTGGCACAGATGGTTGCACGTGCCCTTGCAGTTGCCCACTTGAGGGCCAACTCACGAATCGCCCGCGGTATCCGATTTCACCATCTCCCGGTAAACCCTCAGCGCGTGCTTCATCTGCGATGAGCGGTCGCTGACCCCTCCGGCCCTCAACGCGTCCAGAGTCAGACGAAGGGCGGCCCCGAGTTCGGGTCCCTGCCTAGCGCCGGCGGAAATCAGGTCGTTTCCGGTAATCTCCAACACCCGGTGCCGAATCTCCGCGAGGTAACGGGTCAGCCGCAGTTTCTGCGGGTCACGTCGGATCGCGGTCAATGCCGCCAGCAAAGCCTCTACCGGGTGGTTGTCCATCTCGCGGTACCACGGTCCGTCCTGCGGGTCTTTCAGCGACTCCAGAACGGCGCGGGCGCGCGTCAGGATATCCTGTTCCTCCGGCCGCACAGACAATGCTGTGGCGAGCGCTTGCGGCGCGTGGAAGCACAGCGCCAGGTACCGCATTTTGCGCGTGGCGTGATCGCCGGCAAGTGTCCGTCCGGCCCAATTGAGCACGGTGTCCATTCGGCACAAGGTCGACAGAGCCGGTTCCCAACCCTCGGAAAGCGTTCTCCAGATTCCCCAGCGGTTCAGCCATACCAGCATCTCCGCCCACCGCATTTCGCCGCAGATATGTTCCACTTCGGCCCGCCGACGGTCCGACGACAAGGACATCACGTTGCCGGCCAGGGCGGCTTCGTCGGTTTCGGCAGACAATGCCAAGTCGTAGCGCACGGCATATCGCGCGGCGCGGAACAAGCGCGTGGGATCGTCGCGGAAACTGCCGGGGTGGAGGATACGCAGAACCTTGCGGTTCAAGTCCTCGCGTCCGCCGGTCGGATCGTAAACCTCTCCGAACCGGTCCGGCTTCAGGCAGACGGCGATGGCGTTGACGGTGAAGTCCCTTCGGGCGATGTCTTCCTCGATTGACGCCGGTGCGACAACGGGAAGCGCTCCCGGTGCGGGATAGCGTTCGGTTCGCGTCGGAGCGATATCCACCGAAAGGCCGTCCGGGCGGACGAGTGTAACGGTTCCAAACGCGTCGTGCGCAGTCACCTCCGCGCCCCATGCGCTTGCGAGGCGTTCCGCCAGGCCGGTTGCGGGGCCTTCCACCGCGGTGTCGATATCCTTCAGGATTTCGCCGGTGAGGTGCTGGCGCGCGGCGCCGCCCACGGCCCAGGCGGTGAGACCGAGCCCGGAGGCTGTACTGCCGATTTCCCGCAACAACGATTCCAGTGCGCCGTCAAACATCATCGCGACGTCCTGTCACGCGCGCAGTCGGTCGGGAATGATATCCCGCGCCACGATGTCCTCCAGCGTTTCGCGGCGGACGATCAGGTCGGCGGTTCCCTCGCGCACCAGCACCACGGCGGGCCTCGCCAGGCGGTTGTAGTTGCTGGCCATCGAGTGGTTGTAGGCGCCGGTGGTCTGCACGGCGAGGATGTCGCCCGGGTGCGGCATGGGCAAGTCGGTGTTCGAAATCAGGATATCGGTTTCGCAGTGCTTGCCGGCGATGGTAACCTGTGTGTCGGGGCTTTCATTCGCTCGGTTGGCGAGGATGGCGGAGTAGCGGGCCTCGTACAACTGGGGGCGCGGGTTGTCGGACATACCGCCGTCGATGTTCACATAGATGCGCTTTCCGGGCGCCGACGGGATGGCAACCTCCTTCACCGCGCCGATGGTGTAAAGCGTGGTTCCCGCTTCCGCGACAATGCTTCGTCCGGGTTCGAGACCCAGACGCGGGCGGCCGGCGCCGTGTTTGTCCAGCGTTTCGATAAGGTTCGGAACAACGGACCCGGCGAAGGTTTCCACGGATACGGGGCGCTGGTCGGGCAGATACCGCACGCCGAGACCGCCGCCCAGGTCCAGTTCCGACAGCGTCCGGTTGATGTCGCGCTGGAGGCGGGCCAGGAAGGCAACCATCACATCGACGGCGTCCAGGTGCGACGTTGCGTCCATCAGGTTGGAGCCGAGGTGGCAGTGGATGCCGGTCAGTTCCAGGCTGGGCGACGCTTCGATGCGCCGGGCGGCCTCGGCGGCATCGCCGGATTTGATGCTGAAACCGAACTTGGTGTCTTCCTGTCCGGTGCGGATCAGGCGGTGCGTGTGCGGGTCGATTCCCGGCGTGCACCGGATCAACACGCCCTGTTTCATACCGCGCGCGCCGGCGAAAGCGTTCAGCCGCTCCAGTTCGTGGAAGTTGTCGATCACCAGGCGTCCGACGTTGTGGCGAAGGCCCATTTCCAGTTCATCATCCGACTTGTTGTTGCCGTGAAACACCAGCCGGTCCGCGGGGAAACCGGCCTTGACGGCGGTGTACAGTTCGCCGCCGCTCGCCACGTCCAGATTCAGCCCTTCCTGTTCCACGATGCGGACCATGGCCGTAGTCAGAAACGCCTTGGAAGCGTAGGCGATTCCGGTAGGGTAGAGGGCGTTGAAGGCGCTGTGCCAGGCACGCATACGGTTTCGGATGGCAGTTTCGTCCATCACGTACAGCGGAGTGCCGAACTCGGCGGCCAGGGCGGCGGTATCGCAACCGCCGATCTCCAGCCGTCCGTTCGCCGATATGCGCTGGTGTTCAAAGATCAGCATCGTTACCTCCCGCGGGTATTGTATGTGAAGGCGTCGGGCAAAAGCGCAAAGGGAGCCGCTGTGCGCGGCTCCCTTCAGGATAGTAATTATGTGATATTGCGTTAACGCCGCCTGTCGGCGGTGTTTTCAGAATCCGCCCTTGAGGTCGTGTGCGATACGGTACTTGGAGCGGAAAGGCCCGTCCATCATCGTGGCAATGTCGTCGCGCAACGCTTCACACTCGCGTTCCGCTTCTTCCAGGGTTCGGCACATCTTGTGGTGTACCGTGATTTCCCAGCCGCGCAATCTGAAGTCCAGTCGATACATCAACTTGCCCAGAATGTCGACCGGTCGCCGCTGAACGTCCCAAACCTCCGCGGCCGGTCGTGTCAGGTCCATTGGGTCTCCTTTCTTCGTCGCTATCGGCGCCCCCCGATATAGAATGATAAGGTCATACCATCAGCGGAAGTCACAACAACGGCGATTTTTCACCGGACAATCTTCCGTGCACGCCTGGTAATAGCCGGAAAGCCCATCGCATATGAACCGCCGATTTCACATAGTCTGTGCCCTCTTATCCATTTTCACCGCCGTCGGACTGAACGTTCCGGCCCGCGCGGACGACGCGGAGAAGCCCACCCCTCTGCGCGTCAGCCTCACCCGGTACTGGTACGGCTACCAGGCCGATCCCCGGAAACCGGCGCCTCCCTCAATCCCCGCATGGCGGGCGGACGGAGCCTCGCGGTTCGCCATCAATCCCGCCCTCGGCCTCGGACCGTGGTTCAGCGGCGTGTACGCCATGTGGCACCGCGACAACCTGATCGCCATACGGCGCGCCGGCATCGACGTGGCTCTGCCCGTGTTCCAGGCCGACTCCGCCTCGCGGCAGGGAACCGCCGAGCAGGGACTCGACGCGATGGCCCAGGCCCTCATCGAGATGAAGCGCGATTCGCAGGATTACCCGCTGATCGGCATGTTCTACGACACAACCTCGCTGGGTACTCCCGACAAACCCCTGGACGTGTCGAGCGATGCGGGGAAAACCGCCTTCTACGACGGCATCCGGCGGTTCTTCCGCAGGGTCCCGGAGGAGTTCCGCGCCGTCGCCGCCACGAAGAACGGTTCCGCCAACATCATCGCTCTGGGAACGGCGAAAGCGCTGAAGGGCATCCGTCCGGAACTTCGCGCGTGGTGCGACACCCAATTCCAAAAGGACTTCGGGCGCGGCTTGATATGGATCGCCGACATCGACTGGAATACAAGCGCTCCCAACATGGACGGATACGCCTCGTTCCACGGCGGCGGCCCGCTGGCCGTGCATTCGGAAGGGCCCATCGTGATCGCCTCCATAGGGCCGGGACAAAACGCCACCCGGGCAGGCGGAACAACTATCCGCGGACGCGACGGCGGAACCACGATGATGGACGACTGGCGTGCCCTGTTCAAGCAGAAAGTGGACTGGATTGTCATCGAGACGTGGAACGATTACGTCGGCGGCAGTGCCGTCGCCCCGACCCGCTCCTACGGCGTGCGCGAACTGGACCAGGCCACGGCGGGTATCCTGCAGTTCCGGGCGGAACGCGGGCCGGTGACCCAGGCTCTGCGCGTGCAGGCGCCCACCATCGTGCCTCCCCGCTCGGTCGCGCCGGTTGAAATCCTGGTACAAAATGGCTCTCTGGAGACGTGGAAGCGCGGCGATATCAGCGCTTCGGCGTCGTGGTATCAGAACGGCAAACTGGTGGAGCAGGGCCCGCGCATCGCCAGCCTGCAAACGGTGTCGCCGATGGGCATTCTGGCGCATACCCTTCCGGTAGCCGCCATGCGAACCAACAGCGAACCCCTTCCTGCCGGGGATTACGAAATACGCATCGATCTGGCGCGCCTCACCCGTGACGCCGACGGCAAAGCGGTTGAAACCGTGTTCCCCGATCCCGTGGCGGTTGTTCCGATAAAAATCGGCGTTCCCGCGTCGCCTTCAGCGCGCCTGGTGTCCAGCGATTGCGGACCGTATCTGTCTTCAAGCGCCCCGCTGACCGTGAAGATGAAGGTCCGCAACGAGGGGCCGACGCCGTGGGCGAAGGGCAAAACAAGGATGCAATGGCGGTTGGTGCGACGGGAGAACGGCGCCGACACCGCGATATCCTCCGGTAAAAGCGAACCGCTGACCCGCGACGTTCCGCCGGCGGACATTTCCGACGCGGTGGCGCTTTCCATCAGCGCCCCCAAAGGAACACCCGCCCTTCCCGCCGACAGCCCCGCGGAGTACCATCTGCTGTTCGATGTGCTGGCGGGAACCGATCAGATTGCCGTGGAGGAAAGCCCGGGTGCGCCGAACCGCGTGCCGGTGCGGGTGTTCGACCAGTTGTGGCTGGCCGGTTTCCCGTACGGATCGGGCGGTTCGAAACCCTGGAACGCCGGCCAGGACAACACCGTGCTCACCGTGGTGCGCAACATCGGAGCGACGACATGGAAGGCCAACGAGGTGTCGGTAGGATACCACTGGTATTACTGGGACGGCGTGGAGGCGCAGTGGGACGGCCGGCGGACACCCCTGCCGAAGGACCTGGCGCCGGGCGACGAGGTTCAAATCCGCGTGAACGTGACGCCGCCCGCCTTCGCCGGACCTTATGTGCTTGCGCTGGATGTGTGGAACGGCAGGGACTGGCTCTCCACCCTTCCTGCCTCGGCCGGTACGGGACTGGGCATCTCATGGCTGAATATCGCCGGAGGAAACCTTCGCCCGGTGGACCTGACCGGCCTGTTCGATGTCGACGGCGTGGCCAGCGAGTTCGTGCCCGGCGACGGTGACTTTGCCGGCGGAGCCGTGTACCCCTCGGAACAGTTCCCGCCCGACGTGCAACCGGCCATGGTGTCGCGCTCGCTGATCGGAGCGCCGTTCCCGCCGGGCGTGGCGCCGGTTCTGTATCCGGCCGGTTATTTCGGGCCGGTGGACACTGTGGGAACTCAAAGCGCGCGCCGGATTCCGTTCCGCTACCCGGGCAAACGGGAGAAGGAAAGGAACTTCATCGTGGCGCGCGGACAGGCGCTCCCCCTGGCGCGCAATAGCTACAACCGGATCTACCTTCTGGCCGCCGCCACCGAGGATACGTCCTGCGAATTTTCCATGGTTTATGCCGACGGATCAACCACGAAGGTTCCTTTGCTTGTCAGCGGGTGGACCGACGGCCCGAAACACGGCGAAATGGTTGGTCTGGAATGTTCCTACCGGCACCGGGCGGATGGCGAGGATGGAACCGCAAAGGCACATCTCTATGTCTATGAGTTGCCGGCTGATCCGACGAAGGTACTGGCGGCGATCCAGTTCCCCGCGGCTCTGGGCATGAGGGTGTGCGCCATCACCGCCGACGAGAAGGGAACCAGTCTGTGACGACCCGTGTTGTTAAAGATGGCCCGATATCAGCGGTCTTGGAATGGCGGAAGGGCATTGCCCGATAAGTTTTTGCCCCAAATTTCCACCTGCCGATACAGCGTCAAGTTGACAATTCGAGAAAAGTTGGATATGTTCTAGGTATAATGTGCCTTATTGGGCTTGGAGGTTGCAGTGCCTTCATTTGCCGGAAAGGCGCTCAAAATGAAGGAGATTCGTTCCATGGCTACACCCCTCCCAAAGCCGGCGGCGAAGCGACCTTACGAGAAACCGGTCGTTCGAACCGAAACGATGTTTGAAACATCAGCCCTGGCGTGCGGCAAATGCATGTCGGGCCCCGTCGATCAGTACCAGTGCGGTAGTCTCTTGCAGAACTCCTAAGGAAACAACAGGAAGTGAGATTATGGGAACACACATTACGATCCGGCGTTTGACAACGCTGGGTGGGCTCGCAATCGCGGGCCTGTTATTTGCTACTTTGCCTGAGGCGTCGGCACAGACCGCCGTTTACTCGGGCACCTCGGCGATCAAGTCCTCTCCCATCGCCTACAACGGATGGGTGTATTTCGGAGACAGCGCCGGCGTGATGCGCGGAGTGCCGCTGGGCGCGGGCACGGCCTGGTCGTTCAATTGCAAAACAGATACCAACGGCGGTAATCGATCGACCATCCTGGGCCGACCGGCTCTGTTCCTGGTCGCCGGAACGCTTTATCTGGTATTCCCCGACAGTCTGGGCGCCCTTTACTGCCTGAACGCGACGACCGGCGCCAAGGTGTGGAGCATCAGTAAGCCCACCGGCGGTTTGAAAGGTTGCACAAGCATGCCTTCGGTGATCGCCGGCGCCGACCTGGCGAGTACGAAGATATACTACAGCGGTTCCAAGCGCAACCAGGGTTATGTCTTCAGGGTCGACGGGAATGGCCTCAACCCGATAACGTCGGCGCCGCTTGGAACCGGTGTTTCGTCGGCGGCAGTCGCGCCGGGCAACGGAGTTTTCGTGGGCGTTACCGGCGGCGGCGCGGCGGCTTACAAGCTCAGCGAGGATTTGCAGACAATCCTTCTTCAATTCGGCACCGGCAAGAACTCGCTGGAGCCTCCGTACATCTACATGAACTACGGCGCCATCCAGCCCGCGGTTCTCGTTGCGGCATCGGACGGCACTATATCGGCGTCCGAGATATCCAACGCAACCGTGGTATACCAGAACGTGACGGTAGCCGCCGGCGTAGCACTCACCTTCCCGGTTGTTTACAACAACGTGATTTACCTGGGGGCGGCGAACGGCAATATCTATTCCGCCAGCGCCGTGGACGGTTCTGGCGCGGCGGTCTTCTATAACGGAGCCGCCGGAAGCGCAATCACGGGACTGGCGATGGACCTTGCCGGACCGGCATTGCACTTCGGCAATGCCGCGGGCAACTTCTACAAGGTTCCGATTACCGGCACGCCAAGTGTGTACACAACACCCGGAGCCAACAGCGCCTACGCCACCACGCCGTCCATCACCGGCACAGTGGTTCTGGCCGGCAACGATAACGGCAACCTGTACTCCTTCCCGAGATAATCATCGACTGAAGGTCGGGATGTGATAAGGGCCGCCCTTCAGGGCGGCCCTTATTTATGCCCCTTACCTCAACCCCCTTCGACAAACTCCGGGCAAGTCCTCCCCCCGTGGGGTAGGAGAGCCGGACGGATTTGCCCATTGCTTGGCTTCCGGGCGATTCGTGCATCCACCGGTATCAACGGTTACCTGTCACTGAGCGTAAAACGTGTCATCCCGAGGCGTAGCCGAGGGATCTGCGGTTCATCCCTGCCCGCCGCTTGTGGCGGGTAAAGCAACACCAGATTCTTCGCTGTCGCCCAGAATGACAGACTACGACGCTCAGCGAAGGAATGAGAAGGTACAGATGATTCGTTCCCCCTCCCCCCATGCAGATCACCAGGCATCTGTCCTAGACTGGATGTGTATATTTGTGTTAACACAACCGTGTGCATCGGGGGGTGCGCCATGGGATATCATCTCTCAGCCTGTCCTGTTCGGTTCAAGGCGCCGCTTGCTCTCGCAGTTCTGTGCTGGTGTTGCGTCACCGGGGCGCTCGCGCAGTCGAAGATCACGATTCCGGGCGGCGGAGGCGCCATCAAGTCATCGCCTGTTTCTCTCGGCGGGTACGTGTACTTCGGCGACGGCGTGGGTCAGGTGTACTGCCGCAACACGCTGACCGGCCAACCCGGTTGGACGTTCAACACGCGCACCCGGGGCGGTTCCATCTCGAGCCTGGTGCTTGGCCGACCGTCCATCAACTCCATCGGCGGTGTGCTGTATCTGTTCTTTACAACCAACGACGGCTTCGTTTTCTGCGTCAACGCCACCTCCGGCGAGAAGGTGTGGAGTACCAGGAACCCGTTGCTCAGTGCCGCCACCGGAGTCGACACAACGCCAGCGGTCATCACCGGTTCCACCCTGGCGGATACGGTGGTATATGCTTCCGTGTACAAGGCGTCGGAGGGGCGCGTGTTCAAGAGGAAGGGCGATGACGGTTCAGCGCTCGCGAAGTCGGACAATCTGTTCGGCGCGAGCGGAACGAACAACCGGCTATCGTCGCCGGCGGCGTGGGGTGGAGGCGTGTATGTGTCGGTGGTCGGCGGTTTGTTTGCCGGTTACCGGCTGAATCCCGAGAACCTGGAAATCGGGGCGGGCATTGCGTCCGGAATGAATTCGGGAACGCCGCCGTATATCTATCACTACGAGGGAATCATCAATCCGATTGCGCTCATCACGATGACGGACGGCTCTCTGGGCGCTTACAACGCGTCCAACGGCGCCCTGATGTTTGTCCGTTCCGTGGCGTCCACGGCTCTGACATCGCCGGTGACCCTGGGACGCGGCGACGTGGTGTACGTGGCCGGCGCGGATGGAGTCATCTACCACGCCCAACTGGCCAACGGCCTGCCTCCCGAGGGCTCCGGCGGATATGAGTTTTTCTCCGGCGCGAAAGGGTATGCCATACAGGGGATTGCGGCCGATCCGGCGGGAATCAACGCCCAGCCGACCCTGTTGTTCGGCGCGGCCAACGGATGTTTCTACCAGGTGCCCCTCGCCAATCCGGCGTCAGTCCGATGCACCGCGACACCCGGATCCGGAAAAGCCTACGTCACCACCCCGACCATCGACGCCGCGGGCACGGGAACGGACCTCATCGGCAACGACGACGGCAACGTGTACGGATTTGCGCGGCGGTAGGCCAGGTAACGGATATGGGGGATGGGCGGCGAACCTAATTCCTCAATTTCGGCAACAGCAGAACGAACGCGAAGACACCGTACAACAGGCTGGAAATCAGCATTTCCCACGGCATGGTGATCGCGTCCGCCAGCGCGCTTAGCGCCATTACCCCGATCGGCATCGCGCCCATAAACGCCAGGCTGTTCACGCTCATCACACGGCCGCGCAGTTCGTCCGGCACCGTCTGCTGGATAATCGTCGCGGCAATCCCCAGCGTCGATGACACCGAGAAGGACTGAAACGCCACGCCCACGCACGCCACGGTCAGGTTGAAGCCCGCCGAATGGCCCTGCATCAACCCCAGGCCGGGGCCGGCCCACAGAATCAGCAGGCCGGTCACGATTCCGGCGAAGCCAACGGCCATGTGCCGGACGCGGTATCGCTCCGGAACGATCATAATCGACATCGCGCCGAGAAGGGCGGCGCTTCCGCCAACCGTCATCGTCGTTCCCACGGCCCCGGCGCCCATTTTCAGCACATTCTTCACGTAATACGGCATCAGAACCGCGAAATTCGGAAAGATCAACAGCGTGGTCAGAAGCCCCACCCAGATCAGCGCCATCACGCGTCGTTGCGAGCGGATGTAGCCCAGCCCCTCGCGCATCGCGGCCAGAATGGAACCGTGTGCCTGCGGCGTGCTGACACGTAACGGGCGAATCACCAGCAGGGTCAGAATCACCGGTAGGAACGACACACCGTTGGCGATGTAGGCGGCCTGTGCGCCGAACTGCCCGATCAGCCAACCTGCGATGCCGGGTCCGATGACGCGCGATCCGTGGAAAATCGCCTGGTTCAACTGCACCGCCGCCGGAATCTCCTCGCGCTCCACAAGGTCCGGCGCCAGCGCGTTGTTCGCCGGCATCTCAAACGCCATGCCGATGCCGCTGATCACCGCGAAGGCCAGGATATGCCAATACTCCAGCTTTCCGCTTCCAACAAGATACGCCATCACAAACGCCAGGCTCGCGAAGAGCACCTGGGTCCAGATCAGGATAATCCGCTTGTTTCCCTTGTCCGCCGCTACGCCGCCGTGCAACAACAGCAGGATGGGCGGGATAGACGCGACGAACGTCACCACACCCAGCGCGGTGGCAGTGGGCGCCAATTGCATCGTCACCCAGGCCGCGGCGAGTTGCTGGGCCCAACCGCCTATCAGCGACACGAATTGCCCGATCCAGTACAAACGGTAATTCCGGTGCCTCAGCGGCGCCCACGGTTTGGGTTTCGATTCGATTGTGGTTTGCGACTTCACACAGGCTCTTTCATCCGGCTTGGAAGGGGATCAGCACCCGAGGACACACCGCGGCTGACGAATACGGAATGCGGAGGCGGGCGCATGGGTCTATATTGAGTGTGTGATTTCGTGCAAACCGGCACAACGGTAAAGGAGACGACATGCATATTCCCGATGGTACGATCAGCCCATCAACGGCGGTCGTCGGATACGCGGCCGTGGCGCCGTTCTGGTTCATCGCCTCGCGCAAGGCTTCGAAGGAATTGAAGTCTGCCGCCATTCCGCGTCTGGGGCTGTACGCGGCATTTTCCTTCGTTCTTATGATGTTCAACGTTCAGTTGCCCGGCGGCACCAGCGGACACGCAGTGGGCGGCGCGCTGGCGGCTATCGCACTGGGCCCGTGGCAGGCCGTGCTGGCCGTATCCGCCGCGCTTGCTATCCAGGCCGTCTTTTTCGCGGACGGCGGTATCCTGGCGCTGGGACTGAACTGCTTCATCATGGCCGTGGCCCTTCCATTCAGCGCCTGGTACGCTTTCCGCCTGCTCCGCAGGGGAAGACTGCCCGAACTGCCCGCCGCGGCTGTGGCCGGATGGTTCGGGCTGATGATTGGCGCCCTGCTGGTGGCGATTGCACTTGGCATTCAGCCCGCCCTTTTCCGCGCCGAGGACGGCACCGCCCTGTACTTCCCGTTCGGCCTGGCGGTGGCCTTGCCGGCGATGCTGATTCCTCACGCGTTGGTGGCCGCACCCATTGAAGGTCTTGTCTCCGCTCTGGTCTACGGGTTCCTTGTGCGGTCCCAATCCGGTCTCGTACAGGACCGGCCGGTCGAGGAAGGACGCATGAAACTCTGGCCGGCCTGGATCGGTCTGTTGCTGATGATTCTCCTGACGCCGGTGGGACTGCTGGCCCAGGGGACGGCCTGGGGCGAATGGGGCTCCGAGGAACTCGAGAAACTGGCGGGATATCTGCCGAAGGGCTTCGCCGCCGGCCAGTTGGAGTCACCGACCCACGTGGCGCCGGACTACGTGATTCCGGGTCTTCCCGATATGCCCGGTTACGTCGTCTCCGCCGTGGTAGGGGTTATCTGCGTGCTGGCCCTTGTGTGGGTCCTCGGCATTGCGTTGCGCGAGCGAAAGCCTGCTCCCGGCGATTCCTGATTTTATGGCCTCCCGGTACCGGAAAGCGCTGGATGAATTCGGGGCGATGCTGGGCGTCGGCTGGGACACCGAACGCTCGGCGCGCCTGGCGGGCTGGTTGCAGAACCGCGATCCGCGCTGTAAGGCCGTCGCCGCACTGGCGCTTCTCATCACCGTGGCTCTCGTGCGGTCACCGGCCACTTTAGCCGTCTTGTATGCTTTTTGCCTCTTCGTCACGGCGACCTCGCGGCTGTCCGTCACCCGGTTGATGCGCCGCGCCTGGATCGCCGCCGCCGTGTTCACCGGGCTCATCGCCCTGCCCGCGGTACTGAATGTTTTTACTCCCGGGCCAACGGCCGTGCAACTGCCGTTCGGCTGGGCCGTCACAACCACCGGCCTCACCACGGCCGCGCGGTTGTTGCTCCGCGCCCTCACGTCTCTGCACGTGCTGTGGCTTGTCGTGTACACCACGCCGTGGAACCGGGTCCTGGCCGCGCTTGGTTCACTCGGTGCGCCCGCGCCGGCCGTTGTTACACTCGGCATCACGCACCGGTACGCCTTTCTGTTAACCCGGATGGCGGGTGAAATGATGGCAAGCCGATCAGCGCGGACGGTCGGGCATATCGACGGAGCGCGGAACCGGGCCCAGATCACCAATGCCGCCGGAACCCTTCTGCTCCATTCGCACCATTCCGCCTCCGCCGTTCACGGCGCGATGATCGCCCGGGGATTCACCGGGCGTTTCCGTTCGCTGGAACCCTTCCGGGCCACGTGGCGAGACGTTGTTCTCGTGTTGCTCGCCTTGGCCCTTTCGTTCGCCGCCTGGAGCATCGACCGCCATGCCTTCTAACGATCCCCCGATCTTCCGAGCCCGCGATATCGGTTTCGTCTATCCGGACGGAACGACCGGCCTGAACGGCGTGTCGTTTGATGTGCCGAAGGGCGATCGATTGGCACTGCTGGGCGCGAACGGTTCCGGAAAAAGCACGCTTCTGCGACTGCTGAGCGGCCTGTCCTTTCCAACAACGGGTACGCTGGAAGCGTTCGGTGAACCGCTGACCGAGAAATCGCTGGAGGATGACGCGTTCTCAACGGCCTTCCGGCGGCGTGTTCAACCGGTGTTCCAGGACGCCGACACGCAGTTGTTCTCGCCCACGGTGGAGGAGGAAGTGGCCTTCGGGCCTCTGCAACTGGGCGATCCGTCGCGGGCGGCCTCCGCGGTGGCTGAGGCGCTGGAAGGCATGTCCGTGTCGCACCTTCGCGAACGCGCGCCGTACCGTCTGTCCGGCGGCGAGAAGCGCAAGGTGGCCTTCGCCGCCGTGCTGGTGCTGAACCCGGAGGTCCTTTTGCTGGACGAACCGATGACCGGCCTGGACCCGCGCAGTGTCGGCGCGCTTCTGGATGCCCTGGACGACTTTTCCAGCGGCGGAGGCACCATCGTGGTCGCCACGCATGACCTGCCCCTGCTGAAGGAAATGGCCAATCGGGCTATTGTTCTTTCCGAGGACGGCAGGGTGGCCCGGGACGCGTCCGTTGATGATATTCTTGCCGACCGCCCGTTTCTGGAATCGCACAACCTGGCGCATATACACCGCCACCATCACGGTGGAGAGATACACACGCATCCGCACGAGCACGGATGGGAAGGAACGATGTCATGAGAATCGGAATACTCGCCTGTTTGGTCGCCGTACTCGCATTGGCCGGATGCGGCGCGCCTGAATCCGCGAAGAAACCCGGCGCCATGAAGGCCGCTCTGCTGGTCGCCGGTCCCGTCAGCGACAAGGGCTGGAACGGATTGGCGCACGATGCAGGCGTCAAGATGTCCGCCGATATGGGCGTCGAAGTCTCCGAACTGCAAACGAAAAGCATGGGCGAAATCGAGGCCGCCTTGCGCGACTACTCCGCCCGGGGCTATGACGTCATCTTCTGCCACGGCAACGAGTACGGCGAACCCGCGCTGAAAGTGGCGAAGGACTTCCCGAAGACGCACTATGTCATCACCGCCGGCCGCGTCAGCGCGCCGAACGTCACCTCCCTGATGTACGGCATCGAGGACGCCGCCTACCTGTGCGGCATGCTGGCCGCCGGGATGAGCACAACCGGGCAGGCCGCGTGTGTCGGCGGCATGGAGATACCCGTCATCGTCGGAACTTTCAAGGGCTTCGAACTCGGCGCCAAGGCCCAGAGGCCGGATATGAAGGTAACATCGGCCTATATCGGCAACTGGGACGACACCGGCTCCGCGAAACAGCAGACGGCCACGCTCATCAACCAGGGGAACGACTTCATACTTCACAACGCGGACGCCGCCGGACTGGGCGTGTTCCAGGCTGTACAGGAAGCCGCCAAATCGGGCAAGAAGGTGTACGCCTTCGGGAGCAACGCCGACCAGGCCTCGCTGGCGCCGGACGTGATCCTCGCAAGCGCCGTGCTGGAAATCAACAAGGCGTTTGAAACCGTTATCACCGAGATCCGCGAAAACCGCTTCCAGGGCACGAAGCGCGCGCTCGACATCACCAACGGCTATGTGACCCTGCAGATCAATCCGGCGTTGAAGGACCGGATCCCGCCCGACCTGCTGAAGCAAGTCGAAACCGCCCGCGAGAAAATGGTAAAACGCGAACTCATCGTTCCGAAAACCGACTAGACCGGTCAACCACAGAGACGCAGAGGCACAGAGACGGAAAAGAGATTAAAGATTAAGACTTAAAGATTAAAGATTACGAATGGTTGTTGGGTAGTTTGCATGTCTATAGATACACTAATGATGGCGATACAAGACCGTGTGTCTAGCTGTCACGGTATCTCAGTTACGTTTCGGTTTATGGGTAATCTTTAATCCTTAATCTTTAATCTTTAATTCTTAATCATGAAACTTATCGCTTTCGTCGCTCTCACCGCCGCCGCCGGGGCTTACGCCATGGATGCCTTCATCATTCCGACCGTCGACTTGTCGAAGGACGACAAGGCCCGCATCATCATCGACCGGGAGCCCGGCCAGTACCTCGGCCACGTGACCACTGTTCTGCTGGACGACCGTAAAACGATCATCGCCGTGTATCCGAAAGGCCACGGCAAGGGCGCCATCGTGATGAAACGGAGCGCGGACGGCGGCAAGACCTGGAGCGACCGCCTGCCGACACCCGATAACTGGTCGACCAGCCTCGAGGTGCCGACCATCTACAAGGTCACCGATCCGAAGACCAAAAAGCGCCGCCTTCTGCTGTTCTCCGGCCTGTATCCCACGCGGTTGGCGACCTCGGAGGACCTTGGAAAAACGTGGACGCCGCTACAGCCGGTCGGCGAGTGGGGCGGGGTGGTGGTGATGGCCAGCCTGACGCAACTGCCGAACGGAGACTGCCTGGCCTGGTTCCACGACGACGGCCGCTTCATCGGCCCGGAAAACCGCGGCGACGGCATCTTCCGGCTGTACCAGACGCGTTCGCGCGACGGCGGCCTGACGTGGGAGTATCCAAGAAAACTGTACCATTCGTCCGACGTTCACCTCTGCGAACCGGGCCTGGTCTACTCGCCGGACCGGAAACAGATGGCGCTTCTCCTGCGCGAAAACAAGCGGGTGAAGAACTCGCACGTCATCTTCTCGTCGGACAACGGCGAAACGTGGACGGAGCCCCGGGAACTTCCCCTGTCACTTACCGGCGATCGGCATACGACCGGCTACCTGAAGGACGGCCGATTGTTCATCTCCTTCCGGGACACGGCCAGGGACAGCCCCGCGAAGGGCGACTGGGTGGCGTGGATCGGAACGTGGGACGATATCGCGAAGGGCCGCGACGGCCAAATGCGGATACGCCTGATGGACAACCTGAACGACTGGGACTGCGCGTATCCCGGAGTGGAGGTTCTGCGCGACGGAACGGTGTTCACGGCTACCTACGGTCATTGGACCAAAGACGAAAAGCCGTACATCGTGGGATTCCGGCTGAAGCCCGGAAGTTTTGTACCGCCCCGCTGATTCGAGGCCGCGCCTTTTACGTTCAGACGGCTGTTTACGCTACCATAATCGCAGAGAGATTCAGCATATCGTTTCGGGCAAGCAAGGCTTTTTAGTCCTGCCTCTCACGGCCATCCGGGCGCCCAATTCGGGGAGCGGCCCCTCATGACCCGAAAGAAGCAGATTTCCACACGGAAGGGAAATCAGTATGTTATCTCCACGACTGCGATGGGCGGCCCTGTGCCTCACCGGCATCATCGCCTGCATCCCGGCGCATGCGGCCACCATCACCCACACCAACGTCCCGGACTTCCAGACAGGCATTTCGGACGGCATCGTCCAGGCTATGATGGAAACCAGCGCCCTCACGTCTCCGGAAGGCGCGGTTGGTTTACTGCCCGGGCTCGGAGATGTCGTTTTCAACGACAACTTCGACTACAGCACCGTTTCCGAAGCCGCGAATTACCTCTTCCTGACCCCGAATCTGGACGACTACGCGGACTTGTCAGCGTTCCCCAGCCAGTTCATGTGCTGGGGGGATACGCCCACCGCGCCCGAGGCTGTGGCTCCGGACGCGGGTTTCCTGCGCATCCACGCTTCGCGCCCACACGACTTTTATTCGGGTGGGCAGGGGCAGAGATCGCCTGCCCTTGTCATCAACAAAACACTGCTGACCGGCGACTTCATCGCCGAAACCAAGGTGACGCTCCGGAATCCGAGAAGCAGTAACAACTACCGGCACGACGGGCTTATCATCATCGTCCCGGAAACCTCGGCGGGACAGGTGGTGGACGTTCCCATCACCGTCACGACACCCTACCTTTCCGCCGGTCCTTTTGAAAACATCACAACCGACCAGCTAGCCACGGTGGCGAAGTTGTACGGCGCACAGCACCCGTATCCCACCGAATTCGGCACCCGCGTATTTACCGGTGAAACATGGTACATCCGTATCGTCAAGCGCGGCGCGTACTTCTTTTCGTATATGAAGAACGACGAAGCCGCGCCCTGGGTCCTTCAGCAGTGGGTGAAGATGCCGGAACTGGCCAACGCGCCCGGCCTGGTGGTCGGATTGTTCGCCAAGTCCTTCTCCGGCGCCACTCCGCGCTACCAGGACGACGACTTCGACTACCTGAAGGTATACCGCATCGGAAGCCTTTCCGGCTCGTTCAGCAACGTGATGGACGCCGGCGAAGCGGCCGACTGGCAGACGGTGTCTCTGAACACAAACTCGAAGGAACTCGTGAAGTACCAGCTCCGCGCCGGCAACACGCTCGCGGCCGGCACACTGACAGACGCCGGTTCCTTTGTCGGCCCGGATGGGACATCAACCACGTTCTTCACCGACGACACGGCCCAGGTGCCGCCGGGGGCAACCGGCAAGCGGTATCTGGAGTACAAGCTCTTCGTGGACGCCGCGACTTCGCCGACAGCGGGCGGCCTGGTTCCAATCAACCTACCGCCATTTGTGCGCAGTCTCAGCGCCGTGTGGCGCCCCTCCGGCCTCGGCTCCAAATTGCTGTCCACCGCGGCGGACTTCGGCGCGGACGGCGGAGGCATCGAGCTTCAGCCGGGCGGCGGCGATATCTCGCTGGTGCGCACACAGATTTTCCGCGACGACTTCACCGCTTCCACGCTGGATGCCGAATGGTCATTCGATCCGGGATACACGGCTACCGATCCGAATGTGGTGGGTGATTACTCTCTGACAGAGCGCCCCGGCTATCTGCGGTTGAAGGTCGGTTTTCCCCAGGACTTCTACGCCGGCATCAAAGGCGGCGGCGTGAAGATGCTGAGGGCATTGCCGGCCGGAGCCGATGTCAACAACTTCGAGGTGGAAGCCGAGATCAACCTGGAGAGCCAGCAGTGCCGTGAGGCCACGGTTCTGATGGCGCAGGACCTCAACAACTGGATTGGCGTCGGCATTGGCCGGCGGTTCGAGAACACCTACGAAATCGGCGTCATCGAGGATTCGGTGCTGAACGACAACGTGCCCGGCGGCGATCCGGTCATCCTGAATTACGGCTCGAACACGATACAGTTGCGCGTTGCCAAGCAGGGCACGTGGGTCACCATCGCGGTGCGTGATCCCGCGTCGGACTCCCCGTCTTGGCGCGTGATTGCCACCCGCAACACGGCAGGCGCGGCAACCGGCGGCGCCGACTTCACGCCGACGATGGTCGGACTGCTCGGCAAGAGCTGGGGCAAGGCGGACCAGGGCGCGGTCAATTATGACGTAAACTACTTCCGCGTTGCCGCACTCACCGGCTCCGGCGAGAAGACCCTGGTCGTCCCACTGCCGGCAGACGCGCGCCTCGATACGGTGCTGGCGCTCGGTGACGGCTTGAAAGCCGAAAACACGAAGACGCAGGTGTGGAACGGCACCGGATATGTGGGACCGGACGGCACGTCATCGACCTGGTTCACCGTGAACGAGCCGAAGATGCCGGCCGGCCTTGTGGGTCCGACGTCGCTCCGGGTCGTTCTGGACGGTGCGTCCGGCAAAGGCACACCGTACCTGCACGCCGCCGGCATCCAGTACGCAAGCGGCGCAACCCGCGTGGCGCGCGACACCAATGCGGCGGACTTCTCCGCCGGTTCGAAAGACAACATCTCAACCGCCACCCCGGGCATCATCTCCAATGGCGGCGGCGTGACGACGGGAACCCCCCAGACCGAGGAGTTCGATACCGCGCCGAACGGTTGGCAGTTCAGCAACAATCCTCCGGGACCGGGACTCGCCAACAGCAGTACCTACTCCTTCACGGACGCGCCGGGTTGGGCCGTGATGAACGTAGGCGCCCCGACCGACACGTGGGGACCAGGCACGGCGACGCAGAAGCCGCGGTGTTTCCTTTACTACGGAACGCCGCTGACCGGCGACTTTGAGATTGAAACGTTGATCGATATGCCCTACGGCCGTGATCAGTTCCGGCATATGGGGCTTGGTGTTGTCGCCCAACTCACCGGTGGAACTCCACCCGATGCCAATCTGGATATGACCAATATCCTTCTCTTTGGCCCGTACCACACCGGTGAGATTCGGATCCTGCGCGGCGACAACAACGACTTCAACGACTCGACCAACAATGCAACCGATACTCAGGTCGCTTACGGATATACCGGGTACACGTACAACCTCCGTGTGCGCAAGGCCGGACGGTTGTTCACCGGTTCCGTCAGCACGGACGGCTCCACTTACACCGAGATCTGCCGCTACACTTTCAAGCATGACCTCTCAAGCGTGTACGTTGGATTCCTCTCCAAATCGTGGTATCTGGCTTCCGGCCAGTTGCCGCTGTACTTCGACTACCTGAAGATCTCGCCGCTCACCACCTCCGGTTCGTATGAGAGCCGCGTGCTTGATCTGGGGGCCGCCGGCCTTACGCCGCGCATCGAGACGATGGGAGGCAACTCTGGCGCGACGCAGATTCGTTGGAGAGCCGCCGATACAACCGCAGGGCTGGCAGGGCTTTCCTACAGCGGACCCGACGGCACGACCAGTTCCTACTACGAGGGAACCTACACCGGTTCCCTGCCGGCCGAGTACACCGGCAAGCGCTACTTCCAGTACCGCGCCGTCCTGCCGGTCGCCGCGCAACTCAGTGACATCGCCGTTGTGGGTCTGGGCGCAACAAGCCCGCTCACGAGCGCCGATGTCGCACAGGCCATCCGCATCGCCGCCGGCATCTCCACAGCGTCGCCGGCGGACGTGACGCGCCTGGACGTTGTGAAGGGCGCCTCCTCCGGCTTCGTCGGCCTGGAGGACGCGGTTTCCATCTCGCGAACGGTGAACGGCCTGTAACGTTCCTGTTCCACGCCACGAGAAAGGCCGCCCGGATTGGGCGGCCTTTCCTGCATTTGCTGGCGGGCGCCCTGTTGTCTGTCCGCGTAAAGGTGCAGAATGGGTACGGTTGCCGTACGTGGGCAAGTGCAACCATTTGTACCAACTATTTCTTGTAGATGAGCGTAAAACGACGTCATTTCGAGCGTAGCGAGAAATCTGCGGTTGCCTGGCTCCCCGCGCGCGGGGAGCAGGGATGAACCGCAGATCCCTCGCATTCGCTCGGGATGACGGCGAGCATTTCCTGAACCGGAGATTCTTCGCTGACGCTCAGCAACTGTGTTGATTTGTCAAGTGTTACTGATCATTGAGCTATGCCCGTCAGGGCAATTCGATTG
>Ga0302252_1000353_pt1 | contig 43194 bp, 38 predicted proteins | sample AAG_RA_Leu_MG_FD_193511 | JGI IMG/M metagenome (GOLD analysis project Ga0302252, IMG submission 193511) | Enriched activated sludge microbial communities from anaerobic digester in WTTP, New Holstein, Wisconsin, United States - AAG_RA_Leu | ecosystem: Engineered > Bioreactor > Anaerobic >... | reverse complement strand
TTCACGAACCGAGCAAACTGCCCGTTGGTGACCTGATATTTACAAATATAAAAGGCATCAAGAAAGACCTTGTGCTGCGGATGCTCATCATCGCTACCCTTTCCCGCAGGGGAGCCCATCAGGAACTCTCCGGCAGGGATCAGGATCATGTCGGCGCCGTCCTTGGGGTTTGTCATTGTCGGCGGAAGGGATGGAGCGTGGGATTGTGCCGCCACTGCAGGTGCAGGTTTCACAGGTGCAGGTGCCGCCTTTGCTGGTGCTAGAATAGATCCCACTTGGGACTGCGCCGCCTTTGGCTTCGACTTTGCCTTTGCCGGAGCCGAAGCGCCCCCTTTCAGGACAAGACGGAACCCGACGCCGACATTCTGAACCGTAGGGTCGCCGTCATCCCGGATCGCAGAATGCATGTCGTCCGAGTCATCGATGAAGCACCCGCCGCGAATGACACGGAGACCTCCATTTCCAGGACCCTCAGGGTTTCTCAAAGGGCTGCTCCTGTAATAGTCCTTATCATACCAGTCGCTGCACCACTCCCACACATTGCCGGCCATGTCGTACACCCCGTAAGGGCTCACTCCAGAAGGAAATGAACCGACCGGCACAGTGCCTCTGCCGCTGTAGATATCAGCCATGCCTGATACCTTCGGACCTTTATCCCAGTTGCACCGATTCCCATCCCATGTGTTTCCCCAGGGATACTCTCTCCCGTCAATACCACGGGCAGCCTTTTCCCACTGCGCTTCTGTGGGAAGCGCTCCTCCACCCCACCGGCAGTATGCCGATGCATCGTTCCATGTGACATTCACTACCGGATGGGTTTCTCTCCCCGATTTCGCATATTTCTTCCAGTCTCCCTCTGCATTGTACCCTGTCTCTTTCACGAACCGAGCAAACTGCCCGTTGGTGACCTGATATTTACAAATATAAAAGGCATCAAGAAAGACCTTGTGCTGCGGATGCTCATCATCGCTACCCTTTCCCGCAGGGGAGCCCATCAGGAACTTTCCGGCAGAGATCAGGATCATGTCAGCGCCGTCCTTGGTGTTAATCATCGTCGGCGGAAGGGAGGGAGCAGGGGACTGCGCCGCCACTGCAGGTGAAGGTTTCACAGCTGCAAGTGCCGCCTTTGCCTTTGCCTTCGTCGAAGCCGCACCGAACCCCTCAAGCGCCTCCTTCATCTCCCGCGCAGTGCCATACCGCTCATCGGCGCGGAGCTTCAAGGCCTTCTCCAGCAGCGCCTCCATCTCAGCAGACACCTCAGAGCGCAGTGAGCGTATCGCAGGAAATTTGAACGGAACAGGCGGTCTTCCCGACAGCAGATGATGCATCGTGGCAGCCAGTGCATAGATGTCCGAGCGCACTTCGGGCTCTTCCTGCATTTGCTCGATTGGCGCGTAGCCCTCGGTGCCCCACGACGTTTTGTGTGTCAGTGCCTAGTGCACGCTCTTTGCGATGCCGAAGTCGATGAGAAAGAGGCGCCCGTCTTCTTTCCTGACCATTATGTTGGAGGGCTTCAGATCACGGTAAAGTATCGGGGGATTACGGCTGTGAAGGTATTCCAGGATGGAGCATATGGTGAGCGCCCAGTTCCTCACCTTTTCCTCGGGGAATCCCTTCGGCGCTTTTGCAGATAGAAGGCTCTCCAGATCATCGCCTTCTATATACTCCATCACCAGGCAGCACTGATGGTTCTCCTCGAAATGGTCATACACGGGAGGAAGGTTGGGGTGGCTCAGCTTCGAAAGGGTCAGCGCCTCGTTTCTGAAGCGCTCCCTGAACTCCTTCAGCACTGCCGGGTCGTGCGACGGCGGCACCATCTCCTTCAGCACGCATTTCCGCTCGAGCCGGCTGTCGTGAAGAAGATACACGGCGCCCATCCCGCCGGACTTGAGAGGCTTCAGCACTTGATATCTGCCCCGGTCCAGCGTCGATCCCGCCTGCAGAATCTGAACAAAAGGCGTGCCGCAGCCCTGGCAGAACTTCGCCGAATCCCTGGCGGACTTCCCGCATACGGAGCAGAACTGAGCCATCGTGCCGCCTCCCTGTCCATGTCTGTACATGTAAAAGTTCATCGTGTTTCATCAGGTTCCTTTTATACGCTTCTGTTCCCTGCCAGATGCCGCAGAAGTCCATTGGGGAACTCACTCTTCACTTTGAGTGCACGACGGTGAATTGGAAATATATCGAGATACTCTGAGAATCTCTGCGAACTTGGAGATGAGGTCTTGTTTTTATGTGGTTTCCTGAACTCCGTGAGGACGGTGAGCCAGACAGAGTGAGCCATTATGCCAGATCCCATGTTGCCGTTGCTGATCACACTGCCTGCTTAAGATTTCCTGTTTTGAATGTTAACTTGATGAACATAGCGCACCTGATGTGCCTGTGCGCTGGATTCCTGTTGTGTGGCCATGAACGCTGTTGTTCAACTATCTATTTAATGATATAATGGTTGTATGAATCAAGAAAGCGTATACATTGAAACCTCTATTGTCAGTTATCTTGCAGCCAGACAAAGCCGTGATCTTATTGCCTCGGCCTGTCAACAGATTACATGGGAATTCTGGGACCACTGCCGCACACGATATGAACTATATACTTCGGAACTGGTCGTCGAGGAATCCTCGGCAGGGAACAAGGAAGCAGTGGAACAGCGTTTGAATTTCCTGCGTGGAATTCGTGAACTTCCCATAGACGAGGAGGTTAAGAAACTGGCCGCCGCGCTTCTTGCCGAGGGTGGGGTCCCGCTGAAGGCTGAGTTGGACGCCCTGCATATTGCCATTGCGACGGTCAACGGGATGAACTACCTGCTGACATGGAACTGCCGACACCTGGACAACCCTGTGACCAAACCGCGTATCCGGGAGATATGCCGCATGCACGGATACACATGTCCTGAGATATGTACACCTTTAGAACTCGCGGAGGCTCAATCAGATGAATGATGAGATCATAAGGGAAGTCTGGCACAATCGTGACCGCCTGGCAGAGAAATACGATCACAATCTCGATGCCATTGTCGCCGCATTGATGGAAAGACAGGCTCACCCCCTCACGTCAATTGTGAAAAGACCACGTTCGCACAAAACACTTCAGCCGAAAGATGACTGCCACGACTGAACCTGGGTGCTTTTACCCAGAATCCCGGCGAAAAGAGTAGAGGAGAGGACAGGTTCAGCATACTCTCCAGCCTTTCAGCCCCCAGAACGCCTTTCCATCCCATCCCTGTCAAACTGTGCATGTTGTTCTCCGACACACAGTTTCCGATGCTCTCTCCTCCAGTGGCCTTAGGAATACACCTTATCGATCTCATTTATGGAGGAGAAAAGCCCTCAACTTAGGCTGAGATAATTGACTGAGTGACAAACTGGATGAAACAAAGGAAATAATCGACTTGTGCTGAACCTATAGTGATGCGCATTGAAAGCTTCGTTACGCATAGCACCAGGAATCACGATTTCATTTGAATTTCCAATTTTCAATGCTGCAATTACTTATGCTCTGGAGTATAAAATACAATCGAGTTACAGATTGACAAAGGAGGGTATATTTCATATGAACCCGATAAATGGAAGTCACAATTTTCTGCTGGGTTTACGGTATGTCGCATTACTGTCTTTGCTCATGGTATTTTGCACGAATGCATTTGCTGATGAACAAGGTGCAAAAAACTTTATAGAAGAAAAGACAGGTATTATCAGTAAAATTGTAAATGAGAATCAAAACGACGTAGAAAAATCAGAAAAAATGGAAAAAGTCTTAGTTGACATTCTTGATATAGACTGGATGGGTAAATTTGCAGTGGGCCCGGAATGGAATAAAATGACGACCGAGCAGGCATCGAATTACCTGGCAAGTTATCGTAAGTATATATTGAAGATTTATACTTCAAGATTTAATTTTTATAAGAATGGAACAAATCAAATCGCTGGATCAAAAGCAATAAATGATAATCAGTATCGGGTCATGACAATCGTAAACAATCTATCTAATCCTAATAATAAGACGAGAGTGATTTTTCAATGCAAGGATTATGGGAATAACAGTATAAAAATTCGCGATCTTATTATAGAGGATATGAGCCTCGCGGCAGCACAACGCTCAGAATTTTCAGCTATAGTAAAAAGCAAGGGGATAGACTCGCTGATAATGCAATTAAAGAGTAGGTGTAAATAAATAAGGTCCGGCCTGATTCTCAATTTGCATGCCCTGACCCTTTCGAATCTTATCTCTTGCAGCACCTGCACTTGATTTCACTTTCAACAACAAGCTATGATTGCAGGGTCTCCTTTTCTCTGGCTCAAAGAACCTCTTTAACGAATTACACCTGGGGACCTTCCTTCCAGATAAATAATCCTTTTCTCTTGACTCGACAAATTCTGTCAGGTATCCATGCGACGGCGGCACCATCTCCTTAAGCACGCATTTCCGCTCGAGCCGGCTGTCGTGAAGAAGATACACGGCGCCCATCCCGCCGGACTTGAGAGGTTTCAGCACTTGATATCTGCCCCGGTCCAGCGTTGATCCCGCCTGCAGAATCTGCATAAAAGGCGTGCCGCAGCCCTGGCAGAACTTGGCCGTATCCCTGGCGGATTTCCCGCATATGGAGCAGAACTGAGCCATCGCGACGCCTCCCCCATCCATATCATTACATGAGATAGTTCATTGTTCTTAACCGGGTTCCTGTCATAAGCTTCTGTACCATGACGCCGTAATACGGAAACTATCGGGGAACTCAGCATACACAGATTTGCCTCGCCGGGGGACAGTAACAGCAGCTTTGATCACTGCCGCTCAGCGGCCAGGGCCGGCAACCTCACCAGTGTTGCGATGCGACAGGATTCCTCACGGTCAGGACCAGGCAAACCCAGGCAGAGTGAGTCGCAGCACCCGGCATTCAAATTGTGACGAGCATATCTTCAGCCTTATCTGCATAAGGCACATCTGCATACTCATCTGAAGTCTAAAAATCCGTCAATTCAACATCCCCCGTGTCCATATCGATCTTCATATAAATCCCTTTTCCCAGGCAGACCACAATTGATTCCCGGACACAGCGGGAATTGATTTTCACGATCAAATAGCCATCGCCTGCCCCGAGTCTTTCTTTCAGGGTTATCGAACCATCCCCGGCGCTGCTTCCATTCTGGTGATAACATTGCCCTCCTTTAGAGGCATATCTCCCATTCTCATAAAAGTACATGTCGCCTGACTTCAGATACTCACCATTATTATAGAAAATCACATTACACTGTTTAATGTATCTTCCATCTGCATAATAGTAAGTATTACCACTTTTGAGATAGCGTCCGTTTTCATAGTAGATCGTGCCTCCACGGCAGGCATACTGACCGCCTGGATAATAAATGGTATCACCTCTCCGGAGCACGGCGCCGTTTGGATAATATGAAGCATCCGCCCAGGCCGCACTGCCGAGGAGAATCAATGCCATAACAGTGAGTATCAGAGTTCTCAAAGACAGTCACCTCCGGGAGCGTCTATTTTAAACCTGCCGGCAGAAAGGCTGCAGAGGGTTATGATCGATTCTGAATCCCCTGCTGGGGTGAACGGTTACGATACTTTTATTAAATTATTGAAATGATTGTTTCGTTTTGTTGTAATTGAACCAAATCTGTACTGGTTCTCCATAAATCATTCCTATTCTCAAAGTCATACGAGAGCTTTGAAGAAGCAATTTCTCTGGTTCCTTCGAAGTATTTCCCTGAAACCTTATCAAATTCAACGTTTACTATTAATGAGGCCAATGCCCTTCCAGATTTACTGACTGTATTAACATTTCTTCGAAATAAAGTCAAAATTGGCATGATATGCTTCCATACAAATCTCAGGAAAGGGTTGTAATCTCGTGCTAATTCGGTACCCGGCATCATTCCGGGATCAAAAGCATTTACTGTGATGTTTTTATTTGTCTGAGATTTTATGCGTTCTACCAGTTCATAAGCACAATAAATGTTGCATAATTTGGATGTTGTGTATCTTGCGGTTCCGGATAAACTGATTTCGCTCCTGTCCGGATATGCAAGCAACTCGGCTTTATTATAAACTGGTTCCGGCATACCCGTATTTTTTGCAGGGTCATGTGTGTCACTACTTACAAAAACAACTCTCCCATTATCAATTTTTTCAAGTAACATATTCACTAACAGAAAATGTCCAAGATGATTTACTCCAAAAGTTGATTCAAAACCATCTTCCGTATATCGGGTGCCATTTACTATCTGTACCGCTGCATTGCATACAATGGCATATAATGGAGGAAATTTTGAGTCTGTAAATATTTTTACAAATTTTCTTACTGATCTCAAAGATGATAAATCGATTTCCAAATTCGAAATATTACAGTTTCCAGTTGTGTTGATTAATGATTTTACCGCCGATATAGTTTTGTCTGAGTTCCGGCAAGCTAACACTATATAAGTATCTTTATTGGTTTTTGCTATATTTTTGGCACATTCATATCCAAGTCCTGAGTTTCCGCCTGTTATAATAATTGTTTTATTTGCTGAATCTGTTATTTTCTGCATAATTTGTTTTCACACTCTTTTTCGTCTCCCTCTCTCAACCTCCCCACCTCTCCTTTCTTACACCAACTGAACGGTTACGTCTCTTCCAAGGAGGAGCCCTGCAAATGACTTTCAAATCCTGCCTCATCAGTACCGGGCAGATCGCTGTGAAGAACTGTGCACTGTGGAAACATCCCATCACGGATTGCAGGTGCTAATCACATTAACGGTTTTCAGATATCGCATTCCCTCGAGTCATCAATTGCTTCAATAATATCGCTGCGGGTGATCTCCTTATCCAGGCCGGGGATGTCAAAAGGTGAACGATGGCGTGGCTTCCGGGGAACAATGGCAAACAGATCACCGCATCGACGACTTATAATTACTTCCTCATTCTTCGATTCCTCCAGAATCCTGGACAGTTCCTGCCTTGCCTGAGAGAAGGTGTATATCTTCACGACTCACTCCACCACCTTGATGCCCAGTTCTTCTGCCACTCTGCACATCCGGCCGTCAAGACTAATAAGAGGCATGCGATGTTTAATGCAGCATTGAAGATAGTACGCGTCATATGCATAGATATTGAAACGAAGAGCAATCTTCAGGGCATCTTCAATATTCACGGGTACAAGAGAGATAGCAATTCTCTGTGAGATTTCAAAGGCCCTGATAATCTCTCCTCTGTTCAGTAATTTCTTCTTTCCCAGTGAAACAAGTGCGTTTCCGATTTCATAAGGCAGTATCTCCGGAGAGAGGAGAACCGCTCCTCGAGTCTTCTCAACTACCCATAATCGTTCAGCTTCATTGAGAATGACTGCCAGGCACGCACTGGCATCAGAAATTACTTTCATACTTCAATTGTACAACTCAATAAATAACTTGTCAATCAAGATAGCCTGTGAGTCCATGGCGGTCTCCATACGCGATCCCGGAAGAGTCGACGAGGCTTTGGCACCGCTCATCGGGAAAACCTTAAAACCGCAGTTTACAATTCCTCAACAGTTGCATTGATCTGTACTTTATCAGTCTGTTATAATAATGGTGAGGTGGTACATATGGCCGACCCCATGAGAAAGCAAAAGATAATCCTCACCTATGAAGACTATCTCTCTCTCCCCAATGACAGAAATCGCCATGAGATATTGGAAGGAGAGCTTATAATGACTCCATCTTCATCTACAAAGCATCAGGCAATCTCACGAAATCTGACATTCATTCTTTTTTCTCATACAAAAAAACATGGATTGGGAAAAATCTTTAATGCTCCTGTCGATGTGCTGCTTGACAGGTTCACAATTGTAGTGCCTGACATAGTATTTATTTCAAAGGATCGGCTGAATATCATCACACCCAGAGCCATCGAAGGTGCACCTGACCTTCTTGTTGAAATACTGTCGCCTTGTACGGCAAAATATGACAGAATCAGTAAAATGCAGCTCTTCAATCGCTTTGGAGTGCCATGGTACTGGATTGTAGATCCTGAAGGGTGCACACTGGAAGAATATGAGCGGGATGAAGATGCCTACAGGCTCAAAGCCGCTCACTCCGGCAAATTCGAACCGGCCCTGTTTCAGGGTCTTACAGTTGATCTATCAGAGGTATGGGAATCATAACGCTGCGCCTGCCCTCGCCACACCGGCATCAGAAAAATCTCCCCGATGAAGCAGACTGTTTCTCCTTCACCTGCCGCAGCACTTCTTGTATTTCTTCCCGCTGCCGCAGGGGCAAGGCTCGTTCCTGCCGACTTTTTTCACATTCATCACAGCAGACGAGGACATGCCACTTTTTTGCAGATCTCCCAAAATGCTGTTCTGACTGTCATTCTTCTTTTCTTCCACTATGGCACTCTGCTGTTCCCTGCGCCGTGTCGCAGGAAGATTATCCAGAGCAGTACCTCGCTCTGCCCTGCTCCTTTTACCTTTCGTTACGCTCCTCGCAGCGATTTTCCTGACCGTCCTGTAGCTTTCTTTCACCTGTTTCAGCAGAGAGGGATAGAGCCTGAAAAGCTCGGCCAGGAGAGCTTCTGCTTTGCTCCGACTGCAATCATAGAGTTTTTCAATAGACTTTTCTCCTTTGAAATCAGTCATTCCAATGAAAATCGGCCTTATTTCAATTTCTCCGCCTGTATTCGTCCTCTTTTCAGAAAACGCGAGATGAACATTGTTACATTTACAGTCAGGCTGAGGACAGTAGAGATCGTCTACATAATAGTCATACCCGCCGTGTGAGAAAATAAAAGCACAGGCACTCCCGCCGTACGCAATGCTTCCCTTTTCTTCAACGATATCTGTAAAGGCTATCAGGTTGCCTTCTTCAATGTCTCTTGTGTCAATAATATATTCATTAAGCCGCTTATTATATGCCCTGTCCCTTTTCGCCTTTTCTCTAAAAGTGTTGAGCATGTCGTCAGTCTGATCCCTGGCAAACTCCTCGGCAATCTTTCGCAGTGCCGGAGGACGCTCAGGAGGGTTAATCTCCTTCCCTGTGTCAAGATCGAGATGGATACAAAAAGCCAATCCACTCTTCACAGGCTTGAATTTGATGTTGCATTCAGCAAAATGAAGAAACAGGTGATTGTCCGGACAGTCCGGATTAGAGCAGTAACTGTATTTCAGAATAAAAAATCCAGGATACGCCAGGAAAATCACATAATCCGGTTTTGAGCCGAAAGAAATCTGCAATTAAACCTCCACCAGATTGATCAATTAACTCTGTATTTCCACAAAGGGAGCACAATATCTTCCATGCGGAACCAATGCAAAATGTATGCCGTCGAGCACTCTTAAAGGATGATATACAGGAAAGACGCCGGCAGGAGCATCGTCGAATACGTATATTACAATGTTATTACAATGGCCATACCACCGCTGGATTAGCAGGAGGTCGCATGGTACACCGGATAATTGATTTCGCCTGTCTGCCTGATTATCGCCTGATCCTTACATTCTCTGATAAGAGCCGGAGGATTGTTGATCTGGAGCCTCTACTCGAAGGCTCACTATTTGAAGAATTAAAATCGGTAGAAAAGTTTAAACACGTGCATCTTGATAAAGAGTTTGGAACAATCGAATGGCCCAACGGGGCAGACATCTGTCCGGATATGCTGTATCAGATGTCCAGGGAAATCACCACAAACACAGAAGCCATTGGAGGATAGCACTCCAATTCGGGCTATTGTGAAGCACATACTCAATTATAGATATACTTTCCTCTCTTCATAGAACCTCACGAGCCGGTTCAAATCTCAAGTACAATATGCATACTCCTTCCCGCAGCCCCGAATCGCTCATGGAAAGACACCAGCCTGCACTGTATTACAGTCACTCAGAAGGATATAACCGCCCAGGAGGTATGACCCAGGGCACGATAACCATTCGAAATCCCGTGATGCTCTTGTAATATCCCTTTCCCGTCTATAATAGCGCCATCAGAAAACTGATTCATTGAGCCTGAAAGGAACAATAAGTCCGGAGAATACATTGACACACGGCGTGAATACAGGCATTTCCGGCGGGGATGGAGCACCATCATGAAACCGAAACTGAGCACAGAGGGTCTCGGCCTTCAGTTACCAGAGAGAGAAAAACGATGATGGTTTGATCAGTCAGGTAAATTTTAATACTGTATGCAGAGAGCTATTCCAGTTCAACTACAGGGAAGAATGGGAGTCAATAGAACAGCGCTATCAGGATTGGATGGACGAGACTATGATCATCGCTCTCTCGTGCTGGCGGAAATACCTGTAGCCACAACTGCATCAGGCGGATCTTATTCACTTGCTTTAGTTGCATTGGGGCTATACAGGAAATTGCCCTTAATCGTTTAATCATCCGGTTATGATTCCCAAAAAATCAAGAGAAAATTTTAAAAAGTTCCAAAAGCTGCTGTTTTTCGAAAAAGGCAAGTTCTTTATTGCTGCTTTTCTGCTTGCTGTCAGCACATCTTTAGGTTTTTTGAACCCGCTTTATCCGAAATTCTTTATCGATAATGTTTTAAATGCCGATCCCTGTAAAGGCACTTTTTTTCTTAAAATACTGGTATTAGTGATTATCGGATGTTTTTTACTGACGGAAATTACCAATCTTTCATACAGATATCTGATCTTTGTAATTCAGAACAAAATCGCTTTCAAAATCGAACTTAGATTGTTCAAGCACATAATGAATCTTCCTATCAGTTTTTTTAAAGAAACGGGAGCCGGATACACAATGTCCCGCGTTGCCACAGATGTGGCAAAATTGCAGGGTCTGATGATACACACTATTCTTGATTTCCTGAAAAGTCTGTTCTCCCTTATAGTGGGCTTCGGAATCGCCATTTATCTTTCCTGGAAACTGACTTTGTTATACATTCTGACAATACCATTATTCATCGCTTCAGTATTGTACTTTGCAGAAAAAACTCAGAAAAAATCTGAAGAACTGATGGAAAGTTATGCCCGGAAAAGCAGTGTTCTTCAGGAGGTTTTTACAGGGATTGTTTTGATAAAATCATTTTTAATTGAAACCATGCAGATTAATAAAATTGCGAAGGCCCTTAAAAATATCATAAGAATACAGTTCGAATGGGAAGTTATTAACTATCTTTCACTACTCACCATTTCGCTTGTAGGTGTCGCGGGGCCAGTCCTCATATTCTGGCTTGGTGGACAACAGGTGATACTGAAACAAATGACACTGGGTTCCATGATATCTTTTACCATACTTTCAGGTTATATTTACGATCCAATACGACAGCTCATTACCATAAACAATTCGGTGCAGAATTCACTGGGCGCTCTTAACAGAATTTACGAATATCTGGATATGCCAGATGAAAACCAGCAAGACAGCCAGAAAGAAAAAATCAAAACACCTGTATTTGATAAATCCTTTCCCCAGGAGGTAATCTTTGAAGAAGTAAGTTTTTCCTATGAAAAAGATAAAACTGAAATTCTGAAAAATATCAGTCTTCGCGTGAAAACAGGTGAGACACTTGTGTTTGTTGGTAAATCAGGCGCAGGAAAAACAACTCTTTTGAATCTTCTGCCCCGTTTTTATCACCCTCAATCCGGAAAAATACTATTTGACGATATAAATATAAATGATATGGGATTAAGATGTGTGCGTTCCATGATAAGCGTAATTACTCAGGACACTTTCATTTTTTCAGGTACGATAAAAGACAATGTAAAATTCGGAAGACCAGATGCAGGCGATGATGAAGTAATCAGCGCCTGTGATTTCGTGGGCTTAAGCGATAAAGAAAGAGAACTTCCCGACGGAATTGAGACAAAAATAGGCGCACAGGGTGCAAAGCTCTCAGGCGGACAGAAACAGAGAATATCAATAGCAAGGGCATTCCTGAAAAATTCGAAAATAATAATATTTGACGAAGCCACATCACAGCTGGACACGATCTCTGAAAGCAGAATAAGGCAGGCAATTGAGAATCTCTCAAAAGACAGGATTGTATTTATCATAGCCCACAGGTTGAGCCTGGTAAAAAGCGCCCACGTGGTAGCGGTAATGGAGAAAGGCAAAATCATAGACATGGGCACACATAAGGAGCTCTATGACAGATGCGGTCTTTATCAGAATTTATGCAGGGAGTATCTTTATGAATAAAAAGCCTCCATGGCTTCTTGTAAAAATTGACATGAGCACCCCACTCTCCAAACCTCAGCGTGAGTCCCGTCAGGCCCCCGCCTGATCCCTCCCGGGATTCAAGTGTGCCGGAATTCTTGTTCTGGGGGAGACTTTTCTGCTATAATCGTTGGAAGGCTGGAAAGCACATGTCTATCCTGAAAGGACCCGATGATGAGTTCCGTAAAACCGCTTCTTCTGAGATTCGCCCTGCCCGAAAAGAGATTCTTCATCTATGATACTCTCACCAATATGTTCTTCGAGGTGGACAGAACCATTTTCGACATACTCGAATTCTACAAGACGCTCCCGGAGAATGAAATCATTGATAAGCTTCAGGCGGTTCATTCGAGAGAGGTGCTTGAAAAATCGCTTGAAATCATAAAGGAGCAGGAGAGAACCAGGGGGCTTTTCAGCGACACAAGGGCGACATGCATGTCTTTTGTGCACGATGACTCGTCCTTTATGGACAGATATAATAATACATGTGGACAGATAATTCTCGAAGTGATCCAGAACTGCAATCTTCGCTGCAAATACTGCACATACTCGGGACACTATTCATACCAGAGACTGCACAACCAGAAAGAGATGTCATGGGAGACTGCAAAAGCCGGGGTGGACTGGTTTGTCAAGGCAAGCAGGGACAATGAAAACAAGGCTGTCACATTTTATGGCGGAGAGCCCCTCCTGCGGTTCGATCTGATAAAAAAAGTGATAGATTATGCAAAACAACAGGGGATGGAATTCTTTCACAGCTTCACGACAAACGGGACACTTCTCGGGAACCGAGAAATAATAGATTTTCTTGCAATGAACAAGGTATCCATGCTTGTATCCCTGGACGGTCCGGCCGGGGTTCACGACAAATACCGGGTTTTCGCAAATGGAAAACCGACCCATGCGGTGATCATGGAAAACCTTGAAAGAATATACAGGCTTTATCCTGAGTACTATTCGAGCAGTGTAAACTGCATTTCAACCATTACATATAAGTCTGATATACCTGAGGTATTTGATTTTTTCACCAGGGATCACGGTTTTCCGCTTTCTCTCGGTCGGCTTTCAAATGTTGACGCAATGGATACCGATTTCTACAAGGTGTACGGGGAGGATACATCCGGTGAAGAAAATCCGTATATAATATTATTTGAAAAATACCGTCAAATGCTTTTAAAGCAGGCAGGCGAGATTGTCGGAGACTATGACAGGGAGGCGTCAATTCTTCACAAGTTGTTCGACGAAGATTTTATAGCCATCCATAAAAGGTGCATGCACAGACACAGGGAAATGCACATGAACGGCTGCTGCATTCCGGGTCAGAGAAGAGTTTTTGTTGAGACCGACGGCACCATGCACGCCTGTGAAAAAATCAGCAATAAATACCCTCTTGGCAATGTGCATTCCGGCGGATTTGATCTGAACAGGGTGAAGGATTTTATTGAAGGCTATATCAAAGTGAGTTTTAAGGATTGCAGGGAGTGCCCGATTCAAAGAGTCTGCCGGTTATGCTTCCGGTTCGCCATGAAAGACGGCATAATGACGGCTGAAAGAAAACGGGAAATGTGCAAGGCTCACATCAATGAGATCGAAAACAGCCTTGGTCATTATATCAGGCTGAAAGCAGCAAATGACAGTGTATTCAGCTTTATTGACCATATGCAGATCACATGAAACCCTCATGAAGGGTTCGGTTATCAGACTCCCGGTCCAGCCCCTGTCGAGGGGTCCCGGGGGAAGCAGCGTTCCGCTGGAATGTCATTGCGCAGCGATATTCCCAGACAGGAGCGCCCCACCCCTTTACGGGGCCCGGCTCCCCGATCCGATCCAGGCAGACCAGGAAAGGGAGGGATGGGTCATGATCTGGCCGCAGCCATTCCTAACTGGTAAGATATCATATAGGGGCCATTCATACCTCCCCTGTTGGTAGAGCTACTAGTATAAATACTCATTTGATTACACGTACACATGCAGGGGCAGCTGCAAAGGCTGCAACCTTCTATGCCCGATGTCTCAGTTGTGTTCGCGAATGAAACAAACATAATTACCTCCTTACTGAATGTATTTCATCTCTTCGAACAAGTTCATTCTACCAGATGCACTTGAAGAACCTGTGAATCTTCCATGAAGAAATCGTGAAGATAGTTCAGGTGATCGGGGTATATTGCCCGGCCGGTATGATAACAGCACCATAAAGCCCTTCCAGTTCAGAGTAAGTCTGGTTTTTTATGGCTCGTGATAGGTAAGTGTCTTTTGTAGTATCGCTCAAAATAAACGCCGTAATGTGGAGCTGGCAGTTCAATAACCGCTCAATCACAGTCTGGTCAGGACCTTGAATCTCATTGAGGCCTTTAATCTTATGCTATTATCACATCTGCCGCCCTGGACCATCCCCGGCGCTGCTTCGATTCTGATAATAACAATGCCCTCCTTTACAGGCATATCTCCCATTCTCAAAATAGTACGTATCGCCTCTCCGAAGCACGGCGCATTTTGGATAATATGAAGCATCAGCCCGGGCCGCACTACCAAGGCTGTGGCGCTCACTTAAAATACCCCGCCTGCGCTCACTTATAGTGTACCTTTCATTCCCATTTGTTCGCACTCCCTCGATTGGGATCTGATGGAACAGTATACACATTCGGTGAACGGACGCGGAAGAAGTCCTTTCAGTCGTCTTCGCTACCCCTGCAGGCCTGCAAGCATCCTCCGCGTCCTGCGGGAATAACGAAATAAATCTTCTCGTCTTCTTGTGAACAGTGGAGTGATTGTTCTCAGGCCACTTCGGTCATTTCCCTCAAGGATATGAGCATGCGAAAAAGCGCTGAAAAGTTTTATGCCTCGGAAGGATCACAGGAGCGGACATACTCGAGGAGCGTCTTTCCGAATGTGCTGAAGACCTTGATGGAGCCGTAATCCGCATCGCAGTTAACATACTGCATGATCAGCGCTTCCGTGCCGTTGTCGACCGGCGCGATGCCGGCAAAAAAGAAATTCATTCTCTCGCATTCCCCGCACACGGCGGGAGTGCAGGGGTCGCCGAGCGGAAGCAGAAGATTGATTATAGCCAGGCCATCGGCGCAGAAATGATGCAACTGAGAGGCAATTTGAACCCCGATGTCGGCACCATAGCATTCGATGGTGATCAGGCCCCATCCCTCCTTGAAATATGAAACCGATTCGATGAGGGAATTGCCATAAGGCAGTCCGCGCGCAGCTTCTCCGACTATGTCAAAGGTGATGCCGATATGTTCCGCGATGCGCTCGATCATGGCGCGATGCCTTTCAGGGACATATATCGGCGGCCGTTCGATGCTCTTCAGATACCTGACAAATATCATGTTCGCGATGCGTCCCGGAGCGGACGCCCCAGTTTTCTGCCACACCTTCGCCGCAGGGCTGGCCGCCAGCAGCAGCGCGCATTCCCGCATCGATAGAAATTCGTGAACGCTCCGTTGTGCGTGAACATGGCTTGTGACCGTCAACGCGCGCATCGCCCAAACGCCACGCTCCATGACGGCGGGCAGTATCAAGGAAGCCATGTCCCTTGTGCATCCCTGGCCATTGAAACGAGGATCCACAAATAGAAAGGTTAATTCCTCGACAATCGCCCCCTGGCTGTTTTTGACAGATGCGGCGTGACCGATTACCTCGCCCGACGGCGTTTCAGCGACAACCGACTGCATCTCGCCCTGCTCAAGCATTTCGCGCACGCGCGCCGGATAATAAATCTGCTCGTTGAAAAGTACTGTTCCGTGCGCGCGGAGCACAAGGCGCGAAATGCTCTCCGCATCATCCGGCCCAGCCAGTCTCACGGCATGGGCTGTCCGGATTCTTCTTGCAGCCTCTCTCCTCTCAGGGCCGGGCGCCTTCTCCCGCTCCACCCCGTCGGCATGGGGAAGGCTTTTAAACATTGTGATTTCGCGCTCCCCGTTTTCCCTCAGGGCAAATGTGGTCCTGTCCATCATCTTCCGGATCAGATGGGAACTTAACCCTGTAAGGTCATCCTCCTTTAGCAGGCGCTCAGGGTCAAACTGCGGCAGGGAGTTGTCATCGAGCGGAAGACCCTTCAGACGGATGGCGATCTGGATCCCGATCGCCGATTGCACCATTTCCACCTGAAGGATGGAATTGTCCGTCCCGTACCCGAGATCGATTGCATGACAGGCCGCTTCTTCAAAGGCCAAAGAGATGCGTCGTACGTCATCTACGGCAAAGCCTGCCATCCGAGCGAATTCCTCGACCGCCGCGCCGCACACGGCTGCCCAGTTCACACTGGCGGGCATCGCACACGAAACCTGCGCGTCCCTGTGCGTCATGTGATCGGTCATCAGCCCTGCCTCCCCCTCGTGGTGTTCGGATTGCATGCGTGCACATAAGCAAGAAGATCCCGGGCGAAGGGTGTATATGCCTGGATCACATCATAGTCAGGTTCGGTTCGGTTCAGATACTGCAGCAGCAGATGCCAGCGCGCATCAGGTCCCGGATAGATGCCTGCGAAGAAAAAGCCCTCCTTTTCAATTTCATCGCCGATAAAATATGTCAGGGGGCTTTCCAGAGGCAGCTGTAAGGTGATGGCGGGGATGCCCTGGGCACAGAAGAGCTTCAGATGGCCGCGGGCCTGATCGCAGATGTCCCGCCCGTATTCCAGAACCCGGATCGACACCCATCCCTCCTTGAAATTGGATTTCGCGCAGAGCCGTGAATGCTGCTGCGGGATTGCCTGCCTTTCCGCCCGGACGTTCGGCCCTTCATATCCGACGTTATCTTTAATCCGCTCCACCATGGCGCGGTGTTTTTCAGGCACATGAAGCGGGGCGTTCACGGCTTCGCCTAGCATCTTGATGAAGACGATGTCCGTAATGCGCTCCGGCTCCGCTCCACCGTCTTTGCTCCAGTGCTGAGAGGCCGAGCTTAAGGCCAGGAGCAATGCGGCCTCCTTCAGGCCGGTGGCACGCGCGATGCGCTGGGTCTTGACGTGGTTTGTCACCGCGCTCGCAGTGACAAATTGCACGCCTCGTTCCACCGCGTTTTCCAGCAGCGCCGTGGTCAGCTCCCCCATGATCCCGCACCCCTGAAAACGCCTGTCCACAAAACCGTAGTTCATCTCCTCGGCACGCGCGCCGGGTTCGGACGCCTCAAGCGCTGAGTGGGCGACCAGGACCCCTCCCGTTGTTTCGGCGACAACGGAAACCATCTCCCTCCGCTCCAGCATTTCGCGGACGCGGGCCGGGTAGTAGATCTGCTCATTGAAGAGAACAGAGCCATGAGCCCGGAATGCCAGCCGTGCAATGCTCTCCGCATCATCAGGGACGGCGAGACGAATCTGATGGCTGCAGGCCTGCCCCTCATCGCCTGCTTCGAGCGCACCGCCCTGTGCGGAGTCCGCCTGAAGGTCCTGAACAGGGAGTGTTTTCAAAAGCGTAATTTCACGCTCGCCTCCCGGCAGAACGGAAAAAACGGCCCGATCCACCATCCTGCGGATCAGAAACGGGCTCAATCCCGTCATGTCATCTTCCTTCAGGAAGCGCTCCGGATCATAGTGAGGCAATTGCGCCTCATCCAGCGGAAGGCCCCTCGAACGGAGCACAATCTGCAGTCCATGGCAGGTCTGCGCCAGATCAATTGAAAGCTTCGCATCGGTTTCGCCATATCCTAAGCTGATGGCGTAGATCGCGGCTTCTTCGACGGCCAGGGCGATGCGCTGCGCGTCCGGCAGAGAAAAGCCCTTCAGTTCGGCGCATTTCCTGGCGGCTGAGGTTGCCAGGGGCACCCATTGCTGCCGGGCTGGCAAGGTAATCGACAGTGCCTTTGCATGTGACAAAAAATCATTTTTCATGCTGAGCGGTCATCCTGATTTGCTTACGCAGCTTCGCGGAACCGGCGCGTTGACCGAAACCGGCCTGTAGACGGGCTTTTCGTCTGGGCGGAGGATAGAAGCCCATATCCCTTATGCCCACGGCCTCTGAGGATAGTATACAGGAGAATTCCGGTAAAGTCCATATACTCGAGAGCATAAGTAACGCCACTGTCCTGGGCACCAGGAGCAGGCAAGCCTGATGTTATCGAAATTTCCTGCCATCAAAGATGGCGAAAATTTTGAGCATTAATATACAGTTGATCTGTCAGAGGTATGGGAATCATAGCGCTGCAACCGCCCCCGCCCACTGGCATCAGGAGAATCTTCCCACTGAAGCAGGCTGTTTCTCCTTCTCCTGCCGCAGCACTTCCTGTATTCCTTCCCGCTGCCGCGGGGGCACGGTTCATTTCTGCCGACTTTCTTCACATTCGATGCCGCAGACGAGGTTATGCCACTTTTGTCCCGGTAATTTAACAAACTGTACCATTCCAGGAACTTGTATTTCACATGAGAGTTTAGTACAATTGCCATTAGGACTCAAACTCAAGAGATCGGGACACAATCAGGATAGAACGGCAGATTGCCCTGTGAATGGCAGGAGGGAGCACCTATGACTATCAATAATCAACCTGGCGGAATCTCATACAGCCCGGCTGGGAGCGACATCTCCCGCAGGTATCTCGAAATGGCGGACAAGACGGCCGAGGAAAGCGAGAAAAGGGAACTGTTCGGCCAGGGCTTCAGGGATCTCTACTCCTCCCCCGACACCACTGAGGCTGAAAAGTCCCTGGCCTGTCTTGGCTGGGAGATCGGAGCGAACAAGTCGACCTCAGCGCAGTCTGCCAGACAGGCAGAGTCCTTCATCTTCAATATCATCAAGGCAGGAATCCCTGCTGCCGACACAATCGGAGGACTTCTGGCGCGCACGGCGCTCGATGCAGCGCAGTCACAGAGCAACGGCGGAATCATAACCTTCCAGATGCCTGACGCTGACGGCGAGCTGATCCGCGCAGACGGCTTTGAGGTAATCGCCAAAGATCCGAATACTGTTGACAATGAGAAGAAACTTGCAATCCTTGGCTCAACGATGGATTCCAAGAGCATCGGAACTGCGCCTGAGCTGACGGCTCTCGCCCAGAGCTCGATCCTCACCGCCATATCCCAGACTGGCATCTCCAGCTCCCCTCTCGCCCCAGTCGTAGTAAAGACTGCCCTCGATCTGGCTGACAATATTAAGGGGTTGAGCGCCAAGAGCCAGGATCAGGTGCTGCTCCGGGGACTGTATGTGCACCTGAAACAGGATGAATCTTCAGGAGCAGAAAAAGCTCTGACAGCGTTCGGGATGAACATCCCGGAGAGAATGGGCGAGACTGTAACTGCCACAGTAAAGAGGGACATACTTCATTCGATTGCCGACAATGCCATTGCAAAAGAGTCCGGCCCGGGAGCCGTTATAGACAAAGCCCGATCGCTGCTGAAGGATGATACCGAGCCATCCGTCTCCAGAGAGCTGCTTCGCAGCGCATTCGCCTCAATCAGCCAGTACTGCAAAGGCGATGCCGGAACAGAAGTCCTTTCATCGATGGCGCTCTCCATCGGAAAAGAGAAACAGTTCACCGATACTGCCGCGCGCGATATCATGCTGAAGATGATGGACTGCCTGCCTGGCCAGAAGGATGAATTCACTCTGACTGCAGAGAACCTGGCGAAGAAGACGAAAGAGCTCTGCTCCCCGGCGCTCAGTGAACAGGAAAAGGCCTTTGTCATCAGAATGGGGCTGGATACCGTAACAAAGCTGAATAACGCCGGAGATCGGGAAAAAAGGTTCGCCCAGTATGGCGTCGACATGGGGAAGGACATGCAGACTGGAATCGCGCTCAAAGCGAGCACTGCTCTGCTGGATATCATTTCAGCCCCACAAGCAGCCGGAAAGAGGGATCTTGACACGGCGGCAGATATCGCGCAGGCCGCCATGGATTCAGGCGCGTCTCAGGACGAGAAGTCCAGGATTGCGGAAGCGGCTTTTTCATTCATCCTGAAAGACGCTGATGCGACAGAATATGAGAAGACCCTCGCGCAGATGGGCATTGGAATGGGCAACAGGAAGCAGATGAGCGGCGAGGGCTCCGGCGCGGTGAGAAGCAATCTGTTCAACGTATTGAGAGATAAAGGCCTGGAAGCCTCGCCTGACATGAAAACCATCTGCGCTGTAGCGCGCGATGCCGCGTCGCTTGCAGGCAATCCTGCCGACGGAGCCTGCGCGCTCAGAGGAGCCTTTGAGACCCTCGCCGCATATCCCAGCGCCACTCCGACTGAGAAGATGATCGGGCGGCTGGGCGCCTCGATTGGAAGTGCAGATATAAGCGCCGCGGCGGGCCTGAAAGCGCAGACGACAGTGCTGGATGCGCTTATCAGCTCAAAATATCCGGCAGGCTCACCGGGCGTAATGATGGCAGAGCTGGCGAAGCAGGCAGTCGTGAACAGAGGCTTCACGTCAGCCTCTGAGAGAAAAGCCCTCAGAGGAGCTTGCGAGTGCATTGCCAGTGAGGCGCAGGCATCTCCTCAGGAAAGAGACATTGCAGGCCTGGCAGTCTCGATGGGAGGAAATTCTGAGATGCACGACGAGCCGGGAGCGCACATCAGGGCTGCTCTGCTCGATGAGATCATACAGTCATCCACACTTACCGGCTCGCGCGCAGATATTCTTGCCGGCGCTACCAAAAAGGCGGTTTCGTCGCGCATCCCCATGTGCGACGGGCGGAAAGCCCTCAAGGGAGCGCTCGACTATATCGAGGGAAGCTCGAAATCAGGCGGGCACGAAAAGGCTCTCGCCAGCCTTGCAATCAACATGGGCGGGCACAAGGAGATGACCGACGATTCAGCTTTCAGGATCAGGCTTGCGCTCCTGGACTCGTTCAATCAGCCGGTAAGTTCAACCGATTCGCGGGCAGGGATATTTGCCAGGCTCGCCATCAAGACATCTCAGGAAGGGCTCCTGTGGGGCGACGTGCGCAAAGCTCTGCGCGGCGCCTTTGAAGCCATGCAGGCCGACAGCACGATAGCCGATGATGTAAAAAAGCTTGCCGGAAAAGGCATAGACGCAGGCGCTGTAGACTCGCTTACCGACGAAGAGGGCGTAAGGGTCCGCCTCAAGGTGATGAACGAAATCATCGAGATAGCAATGAAAGAGGAAGAGGCCAGCAAAGCCGCCCTCCAGCAGGATCTGGCCGCTCTCAACGAGAAATTGCAGGGCGACAGCGCCTCCGGCTCTCTCGAGGTAAACGACGATTATATCGAGATAGACGGCGTGAGGATAGATGTCCATAAGGGCTCCGGCGGGAAATAAAGGCCCCGCCTTGCGTTAAAAAAAGCTACTGTCCCCATTAATCGGAGCAGAATGCCTCTTTCCCATGCCAGGGAGGGAGAAAAGAGCGAAATCGAAGGTATATAATAAAACACGGGGCCAGATAGTCTGCGCCCCGCGAAAAAACCGCATTGCTTCAGGATTCCCTAATGTCCCGCCTGCAGGAACTGCTCTGAAGGCTCCTTCTGCCCATGTGACTCTCTCTTCAGATGGTGCGCTCCCTCGTGCGCCGATGCTCCGCCAATCACAGCTCCTATCACTGTGCCGATGACAGGAGGCGGCAGCATGGAGCCGACCGCTCCTCCGAGGAGTATTCCGCCCATCGTCACTGCGGTGTTCCAGAGCGGCTTTTCACTGAGCGTCCTCACTGCTTTGTTGAATATGGTGTCTTTCTTCCCCGCATCAGGGAAGCTCTTCTTGTCGGGCTCCGTTATGACAGGCGGCGTGTCGCCGATGATATGCTTCACTCCGAATACGAAGCTCGATGTTGTTGGCAGATTTGCCGCCGGGTTGTAAAGCACGCTCGGTATGAGCCACTCCCGGATCTTCTCTGATTTTGGCAAAACAGTGTTGACGAGGTGAACCAGATTCGAGAAGCAGCTGTTCTGTGTCGTGTGATAATACTCGTTCGAGCGATCGGTGCAGGCTCTTTCGATGCCGTTCCTGAGAAGCTGCTCTTTCTGGCTGTCATCGAGGGAGAGCGGGTATCTCATAATCCTGTGCCCTTCCCTGCGGCAGGTCTTCTGCACGACATCTGTCCACGAGCCCATCTGATGGACGAGCTTGAACTTGTTCTTCATGCCGTCCATGAGGTTGAACTCCTGGCCGTCCTTCAGCCGGGCCTCGACTGATATGACGAGCCCTCTGTCCGATTCGCCGTTGGATGCTTTCAGGCCGTCGCCGTTCTTGAACTCGAAGATCAGGAATGTGTGCCCGGCAATCCATTCAGGCTTGAAGGGCTCTACAGCGAGGTACACGTTCTTGACCTGGGACGGGTCGACAGTGACTGTCTGGAATGAAGGCTCCCAGTCCTTCTTCTCGGCTGCTTCCTTGAATCCCCAGCGCACATTCGATATCTCGAGCCGACCGTCAGGCAGAGTCTTCAACAGCTCAGCAGGTCTCTGCTCCTTGTTCCAGGATTCCTGAGGAAGAGAGGTGAGCATGGAAGACTTTGAAAGCTCACTTGAAGGTGCTGTACCAGCAACAAATCTGTCGCCTGTATCCGTATGGATATCTTCAGATTGAACGGCTGCCTGCCTCGCCTGGGTAAGCGGTAAACTGCCGAATGGCTTCCCGGAGATCGATTCCATACACGCACCTTCTCTCTTCCAGTCTTCACTGCCTGCTGCCCCCTGATTATACCACAAAACATATCAGAATAAAATATCAACAGTTTTTTGTCAAGAAATTTTTCGGCACGGCAGATTTCAGCGCTGCACAATGAAGTTGACAAAGGAGCGCTCCCAGAAGATGCAATAAACCAAGATCAATATACTTGTATTGCTTCAGAATAACTATCCAGAAAAAGAAAGAAAGCAATTCAAGATGTGTAATTAAGGAGAGGTGGGGATGGAGGAGATAGGGAGAGGAAAACAAAGGGATCTAAAATCAAAGGAGCCCTGAATCGACAGCGCTCCTCTGTTTAATATCATAATGATTCCGGCCAGTTAGCCCACAGGTATCGGGTCCATGAATTTGCAGTGGATGTTGTCGTCGTCATTACCGTGACTGCCGATGCCGCTCGTCGATATCGGGTCCATGAACGTGCAGTGGATGTTGTCGTCGTCATTACCGTGACTGCCGATGCCGCTTGTCGATACCGGGTCCATGAACGTGCAGTGGATGTTGTCGTCGTCATTCTTGTTCTGATTGCCAATACCGTTCGTCGATACGGGATCCATGAACACGCAGTGGATGTTGTCGTCGTCATTCTTGTTCTGATTGCCAATGCCGTTCGTCGAAACGGGATCCATGAACACGCAGTGGATGTTGTCGTCGTCGCCCTGATTGTGATTGATCTGCCCGGCTCCGGCGTTGTCGAACACCTGCCCGGCCGTGCATCTTATAGGCTCGTCAGGCTTGTTGATATCGTTCATCAGATTTCTGTAACCTTTTACCTGATCATCGAATACTGACTGAGGCGCCCCGTGCTTTGCGAGCGTTCTGGCCAGGACTGTCTCCCAGTCGTCAGAGCCTGAGCCGGAAGAGGCTTGAGAAGCCTGACTGCCGGATTCACCTTCATCTTCGCCTTCCTGGCCCCAGGGGTCTATGTCAACCGAGTCTCTGACGAAGCTCATCGGATCGAAGCCGCCATTTCCCGCTTTAGAGGATTGCGCAAACGCTGAGCCGTGGCCGATCGGAGATCCGAATCTCGATTCTGTGAGGGAAGTTGCTGAGTTCATTGACATCAGATTATTGATTGACATTGCTTATCTCCTTTTCGATGACTTTGTTACTATCATTCTAGCGAAATCAGGGAGGCCTTTGCAATGCCTGAATATTAACAGATTGTTACCTATATTAAAAAATTATTAAATAGAATTACTATATTCATAGCATTTTTCAGGATATTTTCATACCTGCCGGGGCGGAATCGATGAAAAGCCCTTATCACTGCAGTTCATGGAGAGCATAACCGGCATCGTGGTGAAAAATATCATTGCCTGCCCCTCTTTTCATGAAGGTCTGTGTACGGTATGATATAGGAGTGAACAAAAAGGGGGTGAATAAATGAGATATGACATGCCGAAAGTGCTGATCCTGACTCTCCTGCTCTTCATCTCGTTCCTGCCTCCTCCCGCGATATGCGGTTGAGGCTCATCGGGTTCTCTGGTCCAGGGAGCGGATGAGACAGTCGGAAAGTTCTTCAGCTACATAACCTACAGCCAGTATGAACTGGCCTACACACTCACCACTAGCTCTTTTCAGGCAGGCAGAAGCTTTGATGCCTTCAAGAGAGAACTGAGAGAAGGAACGTACGTAATCAGAAACCTGCAATCAACCAAGATAGACAAGAATACGACGGAAGTGCGGACCTCGGTCGCAGTGGCAGGCAAGGGTGATTCGAGCGCCTATCTGAGCTCAGGGGGGCAGGGCGATTCAAAGAATTTCACTTTCATTGTCAAAAATGAAAGCGGGACCTGGAAGATAGACTCATACAGGTAGAGGCGATTAAGAGCGGCAGAGCAATAGTGCATAAAAGAAAATGCCGGCGTCAAATGGCGCCGGTGTTTTTATTCCGGCAGTCAGGGGCTCCTGTCAAATCACAGAATCCTGAAAGCAGTCAGCTGTCGAGCAATTGCTGGAACCTCTCGAGATATTGCGCGACATGAAAGCCGTCCATCAGGCCATGGTGGACGTTAATCGAGACAGGCATGAGCAGCCTCTCCCCTTCTCCGTGCATCTTTCCGAAAGCGATCTTCGGTATGGAGTCCAGTTTCCCGAACCTGCGGGCGTGGGAGAAGCCTGTGAACCTTATCCACGGCAGAACGGTGTAGTGGATTACATTCTCATTGTGCAGAGCAGGCTTGAGGCCCTTGTCATTTCTCACAGCCTGGATCTCCTTTTCCGCCTCCGCGACAAAAGTGCCGAAATCTCTGTAAAAAGTTATATAGGAGAATCCTATGGTCCCGTCATCCCTGTCCACCACCGTGGAGGCATCCACAGAGTCGTAGCACACGACATCGTCCCCTTCCGTCCTGTATCTGAACGGCTCCAGATCATTTGCAGCCTCCAGCGAGCGATGGAGATATAGAAGGAAGAATGAGACGCCGCTATCCTTTGCAATCCTGTAGGCCGAAGTGCAGTCTATTTCCGTGCAGATGCCGAAAAAAGGCTCGTCAAAGTCCCGGAACATCCTGAAGTGCTCTCTCCGCGGCCATGTCTTCAGATCTATCTTGCGCTTCCCGTTCACAGCACCTCCAGGATATCGCCGATTGCATTGACTTTATGGAACCTCTCGCAGCTCAGCGAATCATTTTCAACATATTCGTGAAGCCACATGGTGTGGTAAGGGATGTAGATGCCTGAGCCTCCCAGGTCGAGAACAGGCTGGATGTCTGATTTTATTGAGTTCCCTACCATGACGAACTGGCCGGGAATGATATCGAGATGCCTGAGCAGCGCGGTATAGTTATCGCACTTTTTATCGCTCATTATCTCGATGTGGTGAAAGTAACGGGCCAGTCCCGAGTCTCTCAGCTTGCGCTCCTGATCCTTCAGATCGCCCTTCGTCGCCACTATGAGCTTATAGCGCCGGCTCAGCCTCTCGAGGACCTCTTCAACGCCATCAAGAAGCTGAATCGGCATTGCCATGAGCTTTTTCCCCAGATCGATTATCTTCTCGACATTGCGGTGGCTCACGCCGTCAGGCGATATTCTCAGTGCAGTTTCTATCATCGACAGCACGAACGCCTTAGAGCCGTATCCGTAGAGCATGAGGTTCTGCATCTCAGTCTTGTATAGCTCCCTCGATATCTCCTCTCCCGAAGGGTTTCCATTGAATAGCCCTACGAACTCATTCTCCATACCCCTGTAAAACGGCTCATTGTCCCACAGCGTATCATCTGCATCGAATCCTATCACGGCGGCATCTTGAATCATTTTCATAACCTCGCTGAAAAAGTGGATCACATATATTTTACGACCATTGTTCTATTCCTCTTGTTTTGACGCAGTCAGATCCAATTCGCGAGAACGGGTCTATTTTCATATTGTATTCATTGTATACCGGCAGCACCGCGCCTTCAGTTCCCCATTCTGCCTTACGCCGGCTCTTTCCAGGTTATCGAATATATGATATACTACCCTGGAGGGGTGCAGGAATTTGACGCAGCTTATTTTTATTCATAAAGACGTCCAGATACGCAGTTCATTCTATGAGACAGGGAAAAAATTAGGCTTCAGTGTGTCGACTGCAAACCTTTACGAGGAAGTGGTCGAGCTCCTCAAAAAGATACACCCCGAGTTCGTGATCATCGACCCCGAATTCAACCAGATCCCCACTTCGACACTCATCTCCCAGATAAGAAAGATCAACCCTCTGATCCAGCTCGTGATGTATCCGCAGAACTGCCTGTCAGCGAGGCATATGAGGAAGTTCTTCGAATTCCTGAATGAGAGGAAGAAAGTGCGGGGCCATATCCTGATAGTGGATGACGACAGGATCTGCGCCGACATGGAAACCAACTTCCTCAAGATAAGCGGAATGACCGTTGAATCGGCTTACTCCGGCGAAGAAGCGCTCTCGAAGATCCGGCAGAAAAGGCCTGATATCATTCTGCTGGACGTCTGCATGCCAGGCATGGACGGAGAAGTCACATTGAAAAAGATAAGGGAGATCGATCAGGAAGTACCGGTCATCATGACCACCGCAATATGCCAGGATTCAACAGTCAAGGAGATCATCAAACTGGGTGTCAGCGGATATCTATTAAAACCTTTCAGCCTGGATAAGCTTCAGGAGACGATACTGAAACATCTCTTCGCGGCGCGCCCTCTCGAGTATTCACAGGTGAACAGCCAGGCCTGGTGCTGAAATACGCCCTGCCCATCGACAGATCCCGTCATTTCATCTCGATGACTCTTCTGATCGCCTGCAATAGCACGAGAAGCGGGTAGGGCTTGCGAATGAATGGGATGTTCTTGTCTATGATAGTCGTAAGCTGGGATTTTTCCTCGGCATAGCCGCTCGTCATCAGAACTCTGAGAGAAGGCACGTGTCTCTGCAGCCCCTCTGCGAGGTCGAGCCCGTTGATATCAGGCAGCACCACATCGCTGAAGAGCAGATCGAACGAGCTGTCCTCCTGGAAGACTTCTATCGCCTCCTTGGCCGTAGCCGCTGTTTTGACGACATATCTGTACTGCTCGAGCACTCTTTTGAGGAATCTTCTTGCAGATACATCGTCTTCGACTATGAGGATTCTCTCTCCCTTGCCGCGGAGCCCTGTCAGCGTTGAATCAACCTTTTCCGGCTTTTCCTCGCTCTCCTGCATGGTCGTAGGCAGGTAGACATGGAACGTCGAGCCCTTGTCAGGCACGCTGTCTACCTCGATATGTCCCTCATGCCTTGCAACTATTCCGTGTACAATCGAGAGCCCAAGACCGGTTCCCTTACCTGATTCTTTTGTGGTAAAGAAAGGATCGAATATGTATCTGAGGATCTCTTTGTCCATGCCTATTCCCGTATCTGAGATAGTAAGGCAAACCATCTTTTCAGGGTGATTGCACGAGAAGGCGAGGCTGGAGCTCTCCTTGGGCGATATGTTCTCCGTCTTGATTGTGAGCGTGCCGCCATAAGGCATTGCATCTTTCGCGTTTACAACGAGATTGAGCAGCAGCTGCTCGATATTCGCCTTGTCTGCCTTCACCTTCCAGAGACCGGGCCTGAGCTCGGTTTCAATCTTGATGTTCTCCCCGATAATCCGCATGAACATCTTCATCATTCCATTGATTATCTTGTTGATGCTTATTATCGAAGGCATTACAGCCTGTTTCTGGCTCAGTATCAGCAGTTGACGCGTCAGCTCGGCTGCAGAGAGGGCGGCGTCGTGAATCCCCTTCAGCTCGTTGATGAGGGGATCCGAGCTCTTCATTTTCATAAGCGCCATCTCTGAGTATCCCTGGATGGCCAGCAGAAGGTTGCTGAAATCATGGGAGATGCCGCCTGCCAGGTTTCCTATTGCCTCCATCTTCTGAGACTGGAGGAACTTTTCTTCAAAGCCTATGGCATCGCCTATCTCGTTGTAATTGAAGACGAATCCGTTTATTGAAGGGTTGTCCAGAAGGTTTTCGGCGGAGACTCTGAAGGCATGCCACGAGCCGTCCTTATCCTGAAGCCGGATATTTTTGACGAGCAAATCCTTGCTGTTCCGGGCAAACTGCTCGAAGATATCATTTATTTCCTTAACATCATCGGGATGGAGCCATTTCTCGATGCCTGTTCCGATGCGCTCTCCCCGCTCGGAGTCGAGGATCTTCTCGAGAGACGGGCTTTCATAGATAATAGTCCCGTCACTGTCAAGGACCGCAATGGTGATTGAAGTATTTTCAACTAGTTCGCGAAAGCTATCCTCGCTTTTTTCCATCGGTGCTCACCCTTCTCTTTTCTTCGATGATGTTGTTTGGTGTCAAAGCCGGACGTTTGATTTATCAGCGACAGGATTCAAAAAAACCATGACTGTGGTATTTCGTCAATGAGACTGTTTTTCCTCTATAATGGTATGGAACTGAATTGCCATCTGCGATCCGCTGCAGAGCGGTCGCGAAGTCGTGAGACGGCCGTGGCTGTTCTTTCGGGACGGTCCGGAAAACAGCCCTCAACGCCGCGGTGAAAGGGTTTTTTACCTGAATCGCCAAATCATCATCTATCCTGTGAATCGGATGGAGGCGCTGATGAACACGAGGCTTGGACTTCGCGACAACCCCATAGACGCCATTGAGGAAGAGTGCCTTGGCCTGGATGTATTTGCCAGAGCGCTCACAAAGTTCGTCTCCCACTGCGAGACGCCCATGACAGTAGCTCTCCAGGGAGACTGGGGCTGCGGGAAGACAAGCATGATGAACCTGATCAGGAACAACCTCTGCAAAGAGAGAATAGGAATCATCTGGTTCAATACATGGCAGTATTCGCAGTTCAAGCAGGAAGAAAACCTCCCCATGCTCCTTCTCTCCCACCTCGTGAACGCCATTGGCTCCACCGAATCGAAGAAATGGCTCGATGAGCTGTGGAGCATCTCCAGGAAGGCCACTGAGGTCGCCCTGCTCGGAGCGGCGACGGTGATAGGCCAGAAAGACACGGCGAAGGCTCTCACGGAAGCTTTCGGCAGAAGCGAAGGCCCGCAGGATCCGTCGAAAATAATATGCGGCCTCAGATCCAGGCTCGAGAAGGCAGTGTGCGACAGAATGCAGAAGGAGAATCTGGACAGGTTTGTCATCTTCATAGACGATCTGGACCGCCTGAAGCCCATCCGGGCCATCGAGCTGCTCGAGTATCTTAAGCTCTTCCTCGATCTGGAGCACTGCGTGTTTCTTCTGTCGCTGGACTATCACATAGTCGTGGAAGGCCTCAAGGACAAGTTCGGATTTGCAGAGGCGGCCAGGTCGGCAAAGCGGTTTTTCGACAAGCTGATACAGGTCCCTTTCAATATGCCTGTCGAAAGCTACCAGGTCAATCACTACATAAGAAAGCTGCTGAGCAGAACCGACATTGAATATGACGAGCGCGACGTGGCGCTGTATCGCAGCCTGATAGAGAAATCCATTGGCTTCAACCCGAGGACTCTTAAGAGGGTTTTCAATTCTCTGTATCTTATGAGGCTCGTGGCCAACGAGATGGGACATCAGAAGCAGGACAGCGGAATAATAGCTTCCAGAGCGGACATGATAAGGATTCTCTTCGGCACGCTCTGCATCCAGTTTGCCTTTCCCGAGTTTTATTCTTTTCTGAGCGTGCGGAACAGGCAGAGAAATATAATCGGAGTCTTTTCCAATCAGGACTGGATAGACTCTGATGATTTCGACCCGCTCCGGAAGTCCATGCTCAGGGAGGCTGCTGTTTCTGGAGAAGCCAGAGGCCATGAGCCAGAGCGGGTCAGATACAAGATGGAAAAGATAGCGCAGTATATGAAGGTCTTTCTCAAAGCGATAAAGCTTCGTTCAAGCGATGGCGGGGAAGATCTGACAGAGGACGATATCATGAACTTCATAAAGATGACTGAGTTCTCCCACGTAATGAAAAATGGAGAGAGCAGCCAACTCTCAGGAGACTCTGAAGGTTAGAGCCTTACTTGCAGATGCCGGACATAGGATCTCAAATTTCAGGTATTATGCAGTGATCAAGTGGCCAAGTGGTCGAGGGATCAAGGGAAGGAAGAAATTCTCTGATCTCTGACTCTCAATCCCGAGTGATCAATTGGAAGAAATTCTCTTTCAATCCCTGGATCCCTTGATCTCTCGATCCCTGAAATACATGGGAAAACTTGCTCCAAACAGGCCGGACATCCACACTGAAATCCCCGAAATAGTAAGCTGTCCCCACTTTTTCTAAGATTTAACGCTAATAAGACGATTACTGCGAATCGCACGAATAAGAATGGACTAGTCGCCTCGTTGCGGCAGCGCGATCCAGTATCTTATAAGACAAATCCCAGCAGAGAGCTTTCTTTCATTCGCGTCATTCGTCCCATTTGAGACATTCGCGTTTTCTTTATAAGTGTAAAATGTCCCCACTTATTCTCAGAAAAGTAGTTAACTGTCCCTGCTTTTTCTCAGAAAAGTGGTTAACTGTCCCTGCTTTATTTCATGAAGTGGCGGATTGGGCCTTCGAACAGCTGGTGCTCGTAGATGCACGACAGGTGGCCGTTTCCGCTGTCGTAGAAGAAGGTGCGGCATGATTTCATCATCGGTGCGGTGCGCTCGCCGTCCGCCCTGGCAAAAACCAGGTCCGAATCGTCCATTATCAGCAGCGCCTCGGCCTTTATCGCTGAAAGCGCCGATTCGAGAGTCTCGCCTCCTTCACAGAGATCAAAGAGCGTATTGGCCTTGGCAATATACATGTACGAGTTCGCATCAAAGAACTGCATCCTCGATGTTACTGTGGCTTCAATCTCCTTCTCGACCAGGAACCTGCCGTCATAGCTGGTGAAAGGATCAGGGCAGTCATTGAACGACGGATCGGCATAGCGCCTGCCAAAGCTTTCCATCGCCCACTTGTGTGTCCTCGTTGAGGTCAGCAGGATCTTGAACGCGAGCAGCAGGCCCTGCACCGGAGGCTTGTGCCCGTAATAATCTCCGCCCCTCCAGTCTGGATCCAGCCTGATGGCGTCTATGCCGAGCTGGTTCGGCACCATTATGCCGAAAGGCCCCAGGATCGGCGTGGCGCAGACCGATATGACCTTCTCGACCATCCCGGGATACTGCCGCGCCCACATGAAAGCCTGAAGGCCTCCCATGGACGGCCCTCCGACCATCCTGAGCCTTTCTATGCCGAGGCTCGCAATAAGCTCCCGCTGAAGGCGCACTACGTCCTTGAGCGTGAAGATCGGGAAGGAGGCTCCGTATTCCTTTCCGGTGGCCGGATTTATCGATACAGGCCCTGTCGTTATGACGTTCGGATTGTGAGCGTTGATGTTCGAGATCGAGTCCGAGCAGATTACGAAATAGCGGTCCGTGTCTATCGCCTTCCCGGGGCCGATTAGATAGTCCCACCATCCGGCCGCAGCGTCATTCTCGCTGTATTTCCCCGCGGCGTGGCTCGTTCCCGTGAAAAAGTGGCATATCAAAACGGCGTTGTCCTTCGCCGGGCTCAGAGAGCCGTATGTCTCATATCCAATCGTTACAGGGATGGAGACCCCTGCGCGCTCGAAATGAAAGGATTCAGATGTGAAAGACTTTTTTTGCACTATCACTGCAGTATCATCTCCTTCAGGATCTTATGCGTTGAATCTGGAAAGCACCCTGGAAGCCTCTTCTCTGCTCTCATAGATATGAGGAGCCACGTCTCTCTGCGCAAGGGCCTCTCCGAGCTTGAGGCGCAGGAAGGCGCTCGTCGTATACCGGGTCACGCCGAGATAATAGTGGTCGTAGAGATGCTTCACCATGTCCATGTAATCGTCGAGAAGGTCGGGGACGATGTAGAAGTTGTCGTAGTTCACTATTGTAAACACCTTTTTGCCGAGCGTGGACAGTATCTTTTCGACGTGCTTCCTGATCTCCTGGATCTCCTTCTTCGATTTGACGGAGAAGCCCTCGAAGTTGACGAAGAAGAAGCCCTCTTCTGCGTTGTAGGTGAGCCGCTCTTCGAGCGGCAGCGACAGCAGCTCCTCCCTGAGGCCCATGGGCTCGTCGCGGAAGATCCTCTCGTCCATTATGCACAGCTCTCCAACTTTCACATGCGGGCGGAAGTCCATGTAGGCGAAGATGTCGCGCTCCATGTCTACTCCCGGAGCTATCTCAGTGAGCTCGAGCCCTTCCCCGGTCAGTGTGAACACGCACCGCTCAGTTACAAAGAGCACGTCCTTTTCGTTCTTTGCAGCATAGCCGCCGCTGAACGTCACGTGCTCCACCTGGTCTATGAACTTCTTCGTGGTGGCTTCGCTCAGAATCTTCAGTGTTCCCTTTCCAGTCTCTATCTGCAGCTTCCCTGCAGTGAAGGTTCCTACAAAGATCACCTTCTTCGCATTCTGGCTTATGTTTATGAATCCGCCGGCTCCGGCCAGGCGGGGCCCGAACTTGCTTACATTGACATTGCCGAGCCGGTCTGCCTGCGCGAGACCCAGAAACGCCACGTCGAGCCCTCCGCCGTCGTAGAAGTCGAACTGATACGGCTGATCGACTACTGCGCTCGTATTGTAGGCTGCGCCGAAGTTCAGCCCGGAGGCGGGAAGGCCGCCTATGACTCCGGGCTCGGCAGTCAGAGTGATCAGGTCGAGGATCTTCTCTTCATGAGCCACCGAGGCAATACCTTCAGGCATGCCTATTCCGAGGTTGACCACGCTGTTCGGGCGGAGCTCGAAGGCGGCGCGGCGGGCGATGATCTTGCGCTCGCTCATCGGGAGGTGCGGGACAGACTGCATCGGGACTCTCAGTTCGCCGCTGAAGGCCGGATTGTACATCTCGGCGAAGGTCTGCCAGTGATGCTCGGGCTTCGCCACGACGACGCAGTCCACGAGGATTCCCGGAATCCTGACCATCCTTGGATGGAGGCTCCCTCTCTCGGCGAGGCGCTCTACCTGCACTATCACGAAGCCGCCTGAGTTCCTGGCGGCGATGGCCAGAGCCAGCGACTCGAGCGAAAGGGCCTCCTTCTCTATCGTTATGTTCCCTTCGATATCGGCAGTCGTGCCTCTCAGTATTGCGACATTTATCGGGAAGGCCTTGTAAAACAGGCACTCCTCCCCGTCGATCTCCATCAGGCGCACGATATCCTCCGTAGTGCGCTCATTGAGCTTGCCGCCGCCGTTCCTGGGATCCACAAAAGTCCCGAGCCCGACCTTCGTGAGCGAGCCGGGCTTATGCGCGCCTATGTCCCTGAAGAGGTGCGAGATGCATCCCTGCGGGAGATTGTAAGCCTCTATCCTGTTCTCTATTGCCAGGCGTCCCATCTTTGGAACGAGCCCCCAGTGGCCTCCTATGACCCGGCGGAGAAGCCCTTCGTAGGCGATGCTGTTGAGGCCCCGCTCCTTCCCGTCTCCCTGTCCCGCCGCGTACACGAGGGTGAGATCCCTGGGCTTTCCGGTGGTCTTGAAGGAATTCTCGAGAGCCAGGGCGATCTCTTCGGCGAACCCTATACCCACGAAGCCTCCTGTGGCTATTGTATCACCGCTTCTGATAACCCTGACGGCATCTTCCGCCGTGACGACCTTTCCCCTGGCCATCAACTGGGATGGCGTCACAGAGAGCATGGGGTGCCTGTCTCTTCCCTGGTGGGCATCGTTTTCTTTCATGATCTTTCTCCTTCATGGATATATCAATATTCAGTTCCGAGAGCCTGTCATTCTCTGCCAGAGCCGGCTCCCTTTTTATTCCCGCTGGATTTCAGCAAATCAAGCATCTGCGTCATGCCGAGCTTTTCCGCAAGCTCGGCAGCCCTTTCAATCACTTCAGGCCTGATATCGTATAGATTGAGCAACGTCTTTGCAGTTTCTTCGTGTCCGTTACTGATTGCAAGCTCGAGCGGGCTGTCCGGGCTGTATCTGAAATCCATGTTGTGTTCGCCCGAAAAGGGCTGGCCCATCTCGCTGAGCAGCCTCACAACCGAGGTCTTCCCCTTTGCCGAGGCGAACTGCAGCGGAGTCCACATGCGGGCGTCCCGGAATTTCGCCTTTGGGTCCCTGAGGAGCTTCCGGATTTCTACGGTATTATCTGCCAGTATGGCTTTGAAGAGAGGATTCGGATCGTATGTTTTCAGATCTTCTTCCGCAGACACGAGAGATTGATGGATATCGCCTTTGAATGACAGAACCCCGTCGTATTTAAGAGCAAAGAAAACAGGAGTGCTGCCGAGCATCTCTCCGAGCCCGGTATCCACTCGGCCGGCATCTCCTGCTGACAACCTGGCAGGGATCGATCTTCTCCACCTGGGCGCCTTTCTGTCGACTTCCGTGTAAGGCAGTGTCTGGGAGCTCGGGTCTTCTATCCATCCGCTTTTTGTCATGATAAAAAGCTGTATGGCTCCTCTGCCTCCAATCGTGTTGGAGGTGAGAAGCGGGTAGTAGAGCTTCTTTGTCGAAAATGTGAATTTCAGGGCGGGAGCTTTCACCTCTTCCGCTCTCAGATCGACTCGATCCAGAACAAAGTAGCGGAAGCCTTTTCCATAATACTGTCTCACCACGGTCTGCTGTTCGCTGGAAAAACTGGGAGCGGACAGGCTTCTTGAGGCGAAGTATTTCGTTACGAATCCTTTGAAGTCTTCAGGATTATGAACTTCGAGCACAGTGAGATCATGATTTTTAATTGCAGTCCTGCTTACTATCCTCACCGAGGCATCTGTCGTTAGCGCTCCGCTTCCACGGTAATGGCCATGTACGTAATAGATATCTACCCTGTTCAGCAGTGCCTGCAGGTTTGAAAAGGCATTCTCAGATTCACCCACCTCAGGCGGCGACGGGAATGGGATGAACCGCAGTATGGCTGTGCTTCTGTCCGCTTTCCAGTTTGTCTGCAGAATGAGGATCTCCTTACTTCCATTGAAAGCTATGATGGCGTTCTGTCCCGGCTCAGAAAGAGATACACCGCTCTGGACCACAGCCCCCATATCGGCGTAAACCGCTCCGGAAAAAGATATCAAGAGAAAAAGCAGCAATAGGAATCTCAGAAACACCGTCATGAGACATGTACCCCCTGTTGTTTATTCAGTAATATTAACTTCCATCCATGATTAAAGGCTCCTGTCACCTCTCAGGTATCTTTCATTCATTTTGCAGATGCACAAAATTGAAGCCAATGATGTCGCATTTTTTACGCAATAGCAAAATATTTTTTGCATTTGCGTAAAATATCTATTGACAAACCCCTCTCGCCGGTGTATACTCAAATCACAAAATGAAGTGTTTGATTAGGAGGACAACGAAAATGATGAACGCAACGATGGATTATCTTGAAAATGTATCTGAAATGCTGCAGAAAACCTATAAAATCTCGATCGATTCGACCACACAGTTCCAGGACAGCTTTTCGCATATGCTTAAAGACATAGTCAGCACAAACTCGCAGAGCATATCGACATGGCAGACACTCTGCCAGAATGAGATGCAGAAGAATATCAAGAGCTCGCTGGATATGACATCCCAGCTCGCAGAGTTCTACAGAGAGACAGTTGAGAAGGGGATCGAGATGCAGAGAGATCTCTTCGACAAGTACCACATAGAGAACGGGAAGTTCCGGGAAGAGATGGAAAAGCTCTGGAAGGATCACAGCGAGCGCATCGAGGGCAGGATGAAGAAGTTCACCGAGTCGACTTCGTCAAATCAGGAAAAGCAGTATAACGAGCTCAAATCGCTCTACACGGACCACATGAAGAAGACGATGGAAGATTTCGAGAAGAAGCTCAAAGAGATGAAGAAAGAGAAGTAGGAAAACAGGCTGCCAGGTTCAAAAAACCTGGCAGCATCATTACGGGACGGAGAAAAGGCCGATGGAAATAATAGAAGACGCAATAAAGCTCACAATGGATCACACAGACCGCATGTGCAGAATGGGCAGCCTCGCCCTGGAAGGCGGGCCGTCGATAAAGATCGCCCAGACCGAAGGAGAAATCGTGCACAGGCGGTACCGGGCTTCGCTCAGGCATTACAAGGCGCAGGGATCTCAGAAGTCCGCAACACCTCTTCTTCTCGTCTACGCTATGGTGAACAAGCCTTATATCCTGGACCTTCTTCCCGGCAGAAGCGTGATAGAGTCGCTGACCGGCAGGGGCCTCGATGTCTACCTGCTGGACTGGGGGAAGCCGATCAGGAGTGATGCAGATCGAGGGATGGAGTTCCACCTGAACGCCGTGCTCGACGATGTCGTGGATGCCGTCAGAGATCTGTCTGGCAGAGACAGGATCTCGCTGATGGGATACTGCATGGGCGGGACCCTGTCGATTATATATGCAGCACTTCACCCGGAGAAGATAAAGAATCTTATTACGGTGGCATCGCCTTTCGACTGCTCGGGCTCGGAAGGCCTGCTGTTCCAGTGGAGCCGCGAGATTCCGGTTCACGAGGTCGCCGAGACATACGGCAACTGCCCTGGATGGCTGCTCGCCTCGTCGTTCCTGTGCCTGGATCCGCTCATCAACGCGGGCAAAGCGGAAAGCCTCTACAAGGGGATAAGGGACAACTCTTTCCTCGAGCTCTTTTTCGCGATGGAGCGCTGGATAAATGACACCGTCGACCTTCCCGGGAGGATGTACACAGAGTATATGCAGTGGTGCTTCCAGAAGAACCTGCTGGTCGAAAAGGCAATGAAGATAGGCGATCGCCATGTGGATCTCTCGGCCATCACAGTGCCGTATCTCAATATAATCGCCGACCAGGACACGTCTGTGCCTCCCTCGTCATCAGAGCCGATCGGCAGCTATCTCGGCAGCAAGGATCAGAAAGTTTTGAGATGCCCGGTTGGCCATATCGGCCTGGCGGTGAGCGGGAAAGCCCACAAGAAGCTGTGGCCTGAAGCAGGAGCGTGGATTGCAGACCGCTCATGACCCGGGTAATTATTTGTAAAGGAGAATTGACATGAACAGCTGTTTTTCAACGATGAATACAATGATGGAATACTGGAATGAGAGCACGGCCAGGTGCATTAAATACAGTCCGCTCTCAATGGCAATGAGCTTCTGGACTGACGGAACGGCCGAGAAGATGTACAGCAGTTATAAAAATGCAATGTCCGACTCGATTCTGAGGCTCTACAGGATGCCTGGCTTTGCCGCGTCCAGCTGGGAGATGCAGAAGAGCATGGCAGGCCCCTGGAAGCTCTTCGTTTCGATGGCCGAGCAATCGATGAAGGCCATGAACATTCCCACATCAGATGATTATGAAGAGCTGTCAAAGCGCTGCGACTACCTGGAAGACAGGCAGAGAGATCTGAAGGCTCAGCTCAGAGATTCGGATCCCGGAGAGGAAAGTTCACAGTCGCCGGCTAAGATCAGCATGGAGACCTCCGAAACACCGGCAGCGGAAGGCGGGAAGAAGGAAGAGCCGGCGGCAGCTGAGACAAAGAAGCGGACGAAGCGCAGGAGATAGCCTGAAGCCCGCAGCTCCGCCTGTTCGCGCGAAGTCTTCGAGGCCGAGAGCGCCGGCGGAACTCACAACAAGAAAACAGGAGGACTGCGATGTTTGGCGATCCTTTTACAATGAGCTCCAAGATGATCGAGCAGATGGAAGCCCTTTTCATCGAGCGCATGAAAGATATGCTCGGAAGCCCTTCGTTCCTGAGCTCCCTGAGCAAGGGAGTGGAATCGGGCCTCGAAGGCAAGAAAGAGTTTGACTCGGCTCTGAAAAAACACATGGAATCACTCAACATCCCCACAAGGGACGATATTGCGAAGATCCTCATATACCTGCAGAGAATCGAGTCGAAGGTGGCCGATCTCGAGGAGAGCGTGGAGGATCTTTCCGACGAGCTCAAGACCATTAAAAACGCGAGCCCTGTCAAAGCTCCGCCGGTCAGGGCCCAGGCAAGAGAGGCCGCCGGCGAAGGTCCTGGCGAGGTCAAGCGCGGCAGAACAGGCAGAGCCCCAGCGAAGCCGGGGAGATCACAGGGCGGCCCTTACAGGAGCAGGGACAGGAGCGAGGCGCCGGCTCGGTATGGCGAAAAAGGCCCATCGTCGACCCGGCGGGGCGAAAGAAGCGGATCTCCCCCGCGCAGGTCTGAGAAGGGCGCCCCCAGGAAGCCCGGAGGGAGGAAGAAGCGATGAACGTATTCGATTCAGTCCCTGAAGAGGCGCGGAAGCTTCACGAGAGGAACGTCAAATACGCGGAGATTATCGCCCAGTCCATGAAGTCGCAGGGAAAAGAGCTGGAGCGCATCAAGGAAGAGCTGGCCCTGGCGCCCTCCGACAAGGAGGTCATCTACTCCGAATGCTCGCTGAAGCTCTACCGCTTCAAGCCGAAGTTCAGGAATCTGCAGGAGACGCCGCTGCTCATTGTGCCGTCGCTCATTCTGCGTTACTATGTGATGGATCTGATAAAGGGCCACAGCCTGATCGAGCACCTGGTAAACAGCGGCATCGACGTGTATCTCGTAGACTGGGGAGTGCCAGGCGACGAGCACGGCGAACTGACGTTCGACTATTACATCGATACGTTCCTTCGCAGGATGGTCAGAAAGGTCGCAAGACATGCAGGCAGCGCAAAGGTCAACCTGCTCGGGCAGTGCCTGGGCGGCACGATGGCGGCCATATTCACCTCTCTGTACCAGGAGAAGGTGGAGAGGCTCGTGTGCCTGACTACGCCGATAGACTTCAAGGACGCCGGGCTGCTGGCGCTCTGGACCAGGAAGGACTTCCTGAACGTGGACAAGGTCGTCAGCGCATTCGGAAGGGTTATCCCCGCCGATTTCATACACTCGTGCTTCCAGTTCCTCGACGTCAAGGCCACAATCGAGCGGTACAAGAAGCTCTACAACAACGTGCTCGACAGTAACTTCCTCTATTACTACCGCGCCCTCGACACATGGCTGAACGACAAGATACCCTTCCCGGGGCTCGTTTTCAAGAAGTTCATACACGAGCTTTACCAGGAAAACCTGCTCGCCAGGGGCAGGTTCACTATTAACAACAGGAAGGCCGATCTGGGCGCCATCACGTGCCCTGTCCAGATCATCGCGGCTGAGATGGACCACGTATTCCCTGAGAGCGCTGCGAGCGCGCTCGTAGAGCTGGTAAGCGGACCTGTCGAGTACCGCCTGATACCTGCAGGCCACGTTACGCTCATAACGCTGTTCCCGCAGCGGACAGAGACTTATCAATACATTTCAGCATTTCTCGCTGGTGAATCAGAAATATGCTGATCTGATGCTTCACAGGGACCGGGCGGAGCGGAGAACACCGATCAGCTTATGATATATCGGCTGAGAGAGGAGCTCATGGGCAGAATGCCGGCCATAATTGAAAGATCATCGTTTGCAGCGCCCAATGTCCTGCAGGCATTTGCCAGAGCGCTTCTATTCCTCTTTCTGCTCATGATTTCGGCAGCAGGCTCTACCCGGGCCGTTCCGCTCGGCCCGATGATAATAATGATCGGCAGTGAATACGGAATATACCTGACAGATGACATGAATGCAGTCCTCAGGAACTATGACCCGACTTTCGCGCACTGGAGGCCTGGAGACTATATTCCGTCGATAGCGCAGACATACAAGTACGCGCCCTGCCAGGCGCCTTTCGCGGTGATAGGAGACTTCAACGGAGACGGCATCCCTGATGCGGTAATAGACGGGCACGCTTCGAAGGAGAGCAGGGTAATCGCCCTCCTCTCTCAGGGAAACGCTTTCTACGTGATAGAGATTTCGAAGAGCAGGTACATCGAGCCCAGAAAACTCGCCTTCAACGGGGGCTCGCACAGGGAGTACGGCCTCGACAGATGCATGGCGATAGTCAATCCCCAGACGCTCAGGTCTCCGCTCGAAAAAGAGCCGCTCGTCCTCAAAACCGATGCCATACTGCTCTCGACGATGGGAAAGGGCTCGCAGATCCTGTATATGAAAGACGGTCTGTTCGCCCAGTACCAGATGAGCAGATGACCTGTGGAGCCTTGCAGGCAGGTATAAAAGCACTGATGGGAGAACACTGCATCTCATCATGAAAAGAATCTCCCGATACACGCTGATTGCCGCTCTCTGCCTCATATCCGTGATATGCCTCTCCGTATCCGGATGCACGCCGCTGAAGCTGGATCCGGCAGCCGATCATTACGCCAGGGAATACCTTGTCCCTATTGTCTCGAAGAACTACGATGCAGTCTACAATGGATACTCTCCGCAGGTCAGGCAGACTGTGACTGCCGAAAAAAACAGGCAGATCATGAACAGGCTCTGGGTGGTCATGGGCCCCTTCGACAACATGGAAGTTGACGAATACACATTCTACACGAAGACGCTCTATTCGAAAGATAGCAGGCAGAAGACAGAGAAAATAACGATCATCTATCAGCTCAGGTATTCAGGGAAATACGCCATCTACGCGATTCATCTGCAGCGCGAGGGCTCAGGTTTCTCCGTCATATCATGGAACATATCCCAGATCAGGCAGTCGCTGTTCGAGATCAACCGGTTCGATCTGGCAGGAAAAGAACCCAGACAGTATCTCTTTCTCGTAGGGATGGCAGCCGAGATAATCTTCGTCATCGCCATGATCGTGCTCTCGGCGCGCTCCACGATGAAGAGAAAGTATATCTGGTGCATCCTCTGCATCGTCGGCGCGTGCAGCTTCTCCATGAACTGGCACACCGGCGAGTTTTCTTATCAGATACTGACATTCCAGCTGATGATGGGAGTGGCGTGGTCAAAGACGATAAACGGCCTCATGCTGACATTCACGATCCCGATCGGGGCGATTCTGGCCCTTCTGAAGATGAGGCAGACCGAGGCCGAAAAGAGAAAAGGCCCGGCGAAGGATAAAGAGCAGTGACAGTCTAATTGCATTGACGTCGCGGCAGAATCACGCAGAGCTTCCTGAAACCGGGGAGCCTCGATTGTTGAAAAGGGGGACTTGAAAATGGGAAGCATATTCGGGAAGAAAGACGGAGGCGGCGGCAGGCCGTCAGGGCCTTCGGTAGTTCTCGAGACGAACCAGGGAGTCATAGAGATCGCGCTGATGCCGGATGTTGCGCCGAAAGCCTGCGAGAACTTCATGAAGCTCGCCGAAAAAGGATATTACAACGGGACTGTCTTCCACCGCGTGATAAAGGGGTTCATGCTGCAGGGCGGAGATCCTGAGGGAACAGGCGCCGGCGGAACGTCCATCTGGGGAAAGACCTTTGAGGACGAGGTCAGCCCGAAAGTCAGATTCGACAGGCCGAATCTCGTGGCGATGGCGAACAGAGGCCCGAACACCAACGGAAGCCAGTTCTTCATAACGACAGGAAAGCCGACACACCTGAACATGAAGCACACCATCTTCGGCGAGGTCGTTTCAGGCCAGGACGTGGTGCAGAAGATCGACTCGGCAGAGACTTCGGGCAAGCCCCAGAACAGGCCCGTCCAGGATCAGAAGATCGTTAAGGCTTACGCAAAGAAACAGTGAAAGGCAGGGCCATATGAAAAATCCGGAAGATGACTTCACATTGACCATTACAGATGAGTTCGTCAAGATAGAGCATCCTGAGAGAAAGACCGAGATGGTCAGGTGGGAGGATATACAGGAGATCATACTGCTCAACACCGACCGCGGGCCGTTCATGCCGGATGTGTGGCTCGGCCTGATAGGAGACGAGACAGGATGCCTGATCCCCCAGGGGTGCGGGGGCTACGACGAGGTATATGACATCGTCTCGAAATACGAGGGCTTCAACTTCAAGAATGTGATAAAATCAATGTCCTGCACCGATAACGCGCAGTTCCTGCTGTGGAAGAGATGATTTCTCCCAGTTTCCAGGAGCGTAAAATGGGGAGAGGGAGAGCATGGCAGGATTGAGAGAGATTTCAACTGGTTACCCTGAATGACAATTCCAGGATTAATGAGACCCGACAGGCTCGACGATTATCGGATAGCTGTTCAGATAAATCTGTGAAGCGTCGCCGACCTCCGAGTATCCGTAGATCGTCGTAACCTTCACTTTTCCCGTGAGCGGAAGATAGCCGTCTCCCCATGCTATGTATACGCTTTTCCCTTTCACTGTGAACTGGTAGAGACCGTACGACAACTCTCTTGCAGACGTGAATCCATCCAGCTTTGAAGCCAGCAGCTTCTGTGTATAATAGACAGGCCTGGGCTTCCCGTCATTCTTTACGAGCGCGGCGTGCTCCATCCAATCCATCTCCCTTGCGTAGAAAAAGGTCCAGAATAACTTTTCATAGCCGGATGCGAAATAGATGGCTGTGCTCTTCATAAAGTTTGCAGAGGTCTCAGCCTCATTTCCCCCGACGAAGACATTCTTGCAGCCTGGATCGAGGAGATCCTCCATCTCCACGACGCCTGTATAAAATCCATATTCGGTTATCCACGCCTTCTTTCCGGCCTGCTGAAGCCTTTCGCGCCAGAAGTCCGAGAGGCCGGTCGTCCTCGTGAGATCTATCTCTATCGGGCTGTGAACGCTCAGGATATCAAAACAGTCCATTCCTCCGCCTTCCAGCACATCTGTCCAGAACCGCATGACAATCCTGTCCCTCGGACTCGGCCCCATCGCGCCTATATTCGTCGCGCACATGAGAACCCTGGATCCCGGGTCTGCCTTCTTGACGGCCCTGAAGCCCGATCTGAGCACTTCGAGAAAGTTCTTTCCGTTGTATTCAAAGGGGGCCTCAGGCTCGTTGCCTATCTCCCAGTATTTGACAGGGTATCTGAGGCCTGGCATGTCCCTGAAGCCGTCGCCGTCATACCTCTCGACAACCGCTTCCACGTATTCCTCGAAAGCTTTCGGGTCGTGAGGCTTCGTGAAGTCCTTCTGTTTGTAAAGCACTCTCTTCGTTCGGAAATTGGTGTTGCTCGTGCTCAGCACGACTACGAGGTTAACCCCGCTCTTCTGGATCTGCCTCATGAAGGTGTCGGCCATCGAAAAGTTGTACTCGCCTCTCCTGAGCTCCATGTACTTCCAGGCAAAGGGGCCGCCCTTCCCGGCGATTGTGCGGTTGTAGCTGATCCCTCCATTCCCCATCAGCGAGGCTTCCCAGTCTATATATTCG
>Ga0302252_1000351_pt1 | contig 43220 bp, 25 predicted proteins | sample AAG_RA_Leu_MG_FD_193511 | JGI IMG/M metagenome (GOLD analysis project Ga0302252, IMG submission 193511) | Enriched activated sludge microbial communities from anaerobic digester in WTTP, New Holstein, Wisconsin, United States - AAG_RA_Leu | ecosystem: Engineered > Bioreactor > Anaerobic >... | reverse complement strand
CGGATAGAGCGGGATGGAGAACGAGGCGGTCTCAGGCGTTATAGCCTGAGTCAGCGAATCGCTCTTGACGAAATGGTCACCTGCGGCCTGCTGACGAGAAGGCCCAGTCGCGGGAGTCTGCTGCCCTAGCGAGGTGGCAGGTGCCGGAACAGGCGTAATGACCGGCCTTTTCTCCGCTCTAAGTACTTTTCCGCACCCTCCGACAGTCAGAGAAAGAATGATGATTGTGGCCGCCGCGATGAGCCTCTTCACTCTCTTCAACCCATCTGCTGCAGCGGGATGGCAGGCTCTGAATTCCCTGCCGGCCAGGAAATCACCGGCTGAAGGCGCAGGCTGTCCGCATCGACTCCATACGGCAGAGATGCATCGATCCGTACCTGGACGCTCTTCAGGCCTTTTCCACCTGTCGATCGATCTTCCGGAAATGAGAGCGGGATGGAGAAGCCCTGGTAATCGAGCACCAAGGGCCGCAGAGGGGAATCTACAGTGATCGACACCGGCTTTTCAGTCTTCGGCACCAGCTGCGGAGCCGGGGTGATGCATCCGGCGATTGCCGCCGTCTGATAGCACGTCAGGGTGCCTGCCAGAAGGCCGTATATGCCCAGCTTGGCCAGGTCGGCCCGGCGCGAAGGGGCGAGAGCGCCTATGCCTCCTATCTGAATCGCTATTGACGTCAGGTTTGCAAATCCGCATATGGCGTATATTGCAATAACCACCGATCTCGGCGAGAGAGGCATCGTTCCGTCTATAAGACCCTTGCTGAGATCAGAGTAAGCGACGAACTCGTTTATCACGAGCATCTTCCCCATAAGGCTGCCGACTATCGGGCACTCTTTCCAGGGGACGCCCAGGATCCAGGCCACAGGCGAGAAGACCGTGCCGAATACCACGTTCAGGTTCAGCGTTATTGTAGTGTGAAAGATGGCGCCCAGCATGTTCCCGAAGCAGGTCAGGATGGCGTCCAGCATCGCTATAAGGGCTATGAACGCCAGCAGCATGGCTCCGACGTTGAGCGCCATCTGGAGGCCGACTGAAGCCCCTCCTGCGGCGGCATCTATTACATTGGCCTCTGTCTTGGGCGTGTCGACCGATACTGCGCCGAGCGTCTCAGGCGTGTCCTTTTCCGGGATCAGCATCTTCGCCATCACCAGCGCTCCAGGCGCGGAGATGACAGATGCAGTCAGCAGATGGCCTGCCGCATCAGGGAAGACATCTTTCAGCATCCCGACATAAGCTGCCATCACTCCACCGGATATGGTGGCAAATCCTCCTGCCATAACCGCGAGAAGCTCAGAGCGCGTGGTGGTCTCGACATAGGGCCTGATCAGCAGAGGCGCCTCTGTCTGCCCCAGAAAGATATTCGCGGAGCAGCACAGCGTCTCGGCTCCGCTGGTGCGCATGACCTTGACAATCAGCTTCGCCACGAGCTCGACCACTTTCTGCATTATGCCGAGATAGTACAGCACGCCCATGAACGACGAGAAGAATATTATCGTGGGAAGAACCTGAAATGCGAATATGAAGCCGAATGTCTTCCTGTCGCTTACGAGGCCTCCGAACACGAACGACGAGCCCTTCTCGGTGAAGTTCAGCAGCGCCACGACGAGGTCGTTTATGGTCTGGAAGAGCCATTTACCCGGAGGCGTCAGCAGCACCAGCACTGCGAAGACTATCTGCAGCAGCAGGCCTGCAATCACCGTCTGCCAGCGGATGTTCTTCCTGTCCGCAGAGAAAAGATATGCTATCCCCAGTATCACGAAGATCCCGAGGAAACTGACGATCCTGCCTGGTATGTCGCTCATTGCTCATTCACCTGTTCTTTCAATATAATCCGTCTGCTGCAGATGCCTTTCCGCCCGGTGCCGTAATGGTTCAGGATACTGCCATCCCGCCTTCGGCGCCTGCCAGTATCTTTCTCGACTTGCTGCCGTTTGCCGGGCCGACTATCCCTTTTCTCTCCATCAGATCTATCAGCCTCCCGGCCCTTGCGTATCCTATCTTGAGCTTGCGCTGCAGGATGGATACTGACGCATGGCGCTCCGCCATTATTATCCTTAGAGCCTCGCTGTACAGATCGTCGTCTGCGTCGTCGTCAGAGTTGCCGTCGCCGTGCGTGAGGTCTTTCTGCTCGATACTGACCGGGATCATATTTGCCGGCGGAGGCTGCTGCGCCCAGAACGCCACTATGTTCTCTATGTCCTCGCTGCTTATGTAGGCGCCCTGGATCCTCCTGGGGTCTGCAGCATCGCTGGGGAGATAGAGCATATCGCCTTTGCCGAGCAGCTTTTCGGCGCCGACCCGGTCCAGGATCGTCCTCGAATCCACCTGTGATGTTACGGCGAATGCAATCCTGGACGGTATGTTTACCTTGATGAGGCCTGTGATGACGTCCACAGAAGGCCTCTGCGTGGCCAGCACAAGGTGGACTCCTGCAGCGCGCCCCATCTGGGCCAGGCGGCAGATGTGCTTCTCCACCGCCGCTGACGACACCATCATCAGGTCTGCCAGCTCATCTACTATTATCACTATAAATGGCAGCGGAACCGGCGACTTCTTGTTATACTCGAAGATATTGCGCGCCCTGCTGTTTTTGAACTCGTCGTAGCGCGCGTCCATTATCTCTGTCATGTGATGCAGAACTATGGTGGCGATCTTAGGATCGGTGATGATCTTGCTGTTGCCTGCCGCCTGGATATCTATCAGATGCGGTATTCCCTCATATGTTGACAGCTCTACTCTCTTCGGGTCGACCATGACCAGCTGGACCTCTTCAGGAGTGGCTTTGAAAAGGATGCTGGCTATGATGCAGTTTATGCAGACCGATTTTCCCGACCCTGTCGAGCCTGCCACGAGAAGGTGGGGCATCTTGACGAGATCTCCCAGTATGGGCTTTCCTGTTATATCCTTGCCAAAGGCCATGGGGAGCACTGCATCTTTGTTCCTGAAATCCTCTGAGGCCAGAATCTCCTTTACATGAACGATGTCGATCCTGTCATTCGGTATCTCTATGCCTATGCACGACTTCCCTCTCACCGGAGCCTCTATCCTTATCGATGGCGCTGCGAGCACGAGGGCTATGTCATTCGTCAGATTAGTGATCTTGCTTACCTTGACACCCTTGGCAGGCTGAAGCTCATAGCGAGTTATGGAGGGGCCGCGCTCGATGTTTATCACGCTGGCCGATACTCCGAAGCTCTCGAGAGTCTCAACCAGGATGTTTGAGTAGTCCTTTGACGCCTTCTGCTTCTTAGGCGCGTCAGGGACTCCCTCCAGCATCGAGAGTACAGGGAGCGTATAGCCTTCTTCGCCGTCAGAGTCTATCTCTTCTCCCTCTTCGTCCATCTCGTTATCGTCGAGTCCGGCATCGTCATCAGCCTCGTCATCCTCATCGCGGGGAGGTTTGACCTTCTTGATGGCCTTTTTCTTTACCGGCCTCTCCGGGTCGGACGGGGTCGCCACCTTTATGCGCTCTGCAGCGCCGGCCGCCTCCTTCAGATGCCCGAGCAGCCTTGCCTCTCTTGAGGGCCTGTCCTCTCCGTCATCTGATTCCCTCTTCCTCCTGGCGAAGACCCATTTGAATATGCTGGCAACGCTTCCTGCTGCAAATGAAAAGATACCTCCTGTAAGTCTCAGCAGGGCTAGAAATCCTCTTCCGGATGCCTTCAGCACGTCGATGGTCTTAGACCCGAGAAAGAGGAATATCGATATGAGAAGCAGCGCTCCGAGAACTATGAACGTGCCTCCGATGCCGAGGCTCTTAACCATCTGCTCTGCGAGGATCCTGCCCCACTGGCTGCCCCTGTGAGTGATGAGATGCCTGCCAACCTCAATGATCCAGAACACCACTATCACGACAAGGGAAAAGAAGGTGAGGGCTGGAACGGGAAACGGATATATCAGCCTTACGCCTGCAATTATTATCAGAAACGGCACAGTAAAGCTGGCCCATCCAAGAGTGTTGTTGAGCGCGACGCCGATTGCCGCTCCCATGTTCCCGGACAGAGGAGGGTTGGCGGCACAGAACATGATGAAAAATCCGACAGCTACGAGAATGAGACCCAGGCATTCCCGCCAGGGCGCCTTGAACGGTTCTGCGGCTTTTGGAGCCTCTTCGTCGCTCTGCTGCTTCTTTTTAGGCTCTTTCTTCTTCGATTTCATAGGGACCTATTTCTTCCTTGACATGAAAATCCCTCCTCCCTCAGGGAAGGACAATAACGGCTGCAATTGAAGCTTATTCTGGATAATCCACAGTAATAAAGGGAGCTTTCAGTGAAGATAACCATACCATACGGGGATAAAGATGCGACGATTGACATACCTGATCATCACAGAGTAGTCGTGCTGGAGCCGAAAAGGCTTAAGAGAGGCGAGGCCCGGCAGATCATAAGGCAGAGCCTCACCGAACAGCACGGCCCGGTCTCCCTCGATGAATTCCTGGAAGGCGGAGGGGGGGTTCTGTGCGTGGTGAATGATGCCACGAGGCCCACTCCCACAGCCGAGATCCTGCGATGCATAGATGGTTATCTTTCGGGCCGCCCTGTGGATTTCATAGTGGCGACAGGGACGCACGGCCCTCCCTCCAGGGCCGAGATGAGCCGCATCTTTGGAGCCGGCCTCGACGCTGTGAGGGACAGGATCTCGGTTCATAACTGCCTTGATGAAGTAAGGCTCTATTTTGCAGGCAGGACCTCTTTCGGCACCGATCTATATTTCAACAGAGTCCTGTCTGAATACGGAAAGGTTCTCATAATAACTTCGGTGGAGCCGCATTACTTCGCAGGCTATACAGGAGGCAGAAAGTCGCTGAATCCCGGCCTTGCAGGCAGGAAAACTGTCGTGCACAACCACTGCCTGGCCCTGTCGAGCGGCGCCGAGTCTTGCGCACTGGCAGGAAACCCTGTCCACCTGGATATGATTGAGTCTCTTGGCTATCTGAGCAATGAGATCTTCGCGATACAGGCTGTCCTGGACAGGGATCACGATATCTACAGCGTGGATGCCGGCGCCCTGGCCCCCTCCTTTGAAGCGGCGGTCAGAAGATCCGACGAGGTTTTCTGCGTCGAAACAGATGGAAAGTTCGACATAGTGATATCGGTGGCCTCGTTCCCGATGGACAGAGACCTCTATCAGGCTCAGAAGACGATAGAAAATGGGAAGCTTGCGCTGAAAGACGGGGGGATCCTCATCTTCGTGTCGTCGTGCGGCAGGGGCACAGGCCCGAGCGGCTATATGGAGCTGATGATATCAGCCGGCTCAGTGGAAGCCACCCTCGAGAAAGCAGGCGAGGGGCTCGAGTTCGGATGTCATAAAGCCTGGAAGCTCGCCGAGCTGATGAAGCGGGCCGAGATATGGGGTGTTACAGGCCTCAGGGGCGAGCTGCTTTCCTCGATCTTCGTCAGACCTTTCAGCTCAGTTGAAGAGGCGGTCTCAGCCGCGCTGCATAAGAGAGGTCGTGAAGCCACGGTATGCCTGCTGATGGACGGAAGCCACACTGTGCCAAGGCTTGAATCCTGTCTGCCATCGAAAGAAGGTAATGAGACTATCCGGAGGGAAGTTATCTGAAAATCACAGTTGAGGACAGGATGTTGCAAAAGCCATCATTCATCATTATTATTATATGTGCAGTTTCCTTTCTTACAGCCTGCTGCGCGCGCCAGCCCGGCCCGGATGATGCCGTGAAGAGCTTCAGCAGAAACATGGTAGACAAGAAATGGGATTCTGTATGGGATTCGATCACTTACCAGAACCAGAAGGAGTTCGAGGACAAAGTCCTGAATCCGATGAAGCTCAGCATCAAGGCAGCACCGCAGGATAAGATGGAGCTGAAACATCCCACGCTCGGGGTAAGCGCCGATGACCTTCTCAGGATGTCTGCAAGGGATTTCTTCATCCTGAGCCTCGAAAAGACAGATGTCAGGGATAAGATTATGAAGAAGGTTACCCCTGAGAACATGGAGATTGAGAAGGTCGCGACAAACGGGAACAGTGCCAGGGTCAAACTGAGAGGAAGGACAGACGAGATCACCCTTCAGAAGGAAAACGGCGTATGGAAGATCTGCATATTCTGACAGGTGTGCTGCACAGCAATGCAGGTTATCTGAAATGCCGCGCCTTTTCCAGCCGGCTCCGCTGACATGGCAGGTTACTGCACTGCGGGATACATGCCTCGAATGAGATCAGGCCTTCAAGAGGGAATATTTTTTTAATGTCGTATTCTTTTCTGATAACCTGATCATCGCTTAAAGAAATCTAATATATGCACAGGGGGAGACCTATGAGTAAGAAAGATGCAAGAAAACAAAGACGTCTGGAGTTGGCAGCCGGACAACCACAAAAACCGGAGCAGCAGAAACAGGAAGCACCGCAGCAGGAAGCGGCACCTCCCGAAGCATTGACCCCGCCTCCGCAGGAAGAAAAGCCTGAGGCGCCAAAGCAGGAAGAGCCGGCAGCGGCTGTGCAGGAAGAGCCGGCAGAGCCCGCGAAGGAAGAGCCCGCGGCGGCTCAGGAATCTGCAAAGCCCGCAGAGGATTCAGGAAAGCTCGAATCTGAGATGAAGCATCTCAGGGAGATTGTGGATAATCTCAAGGCAGAGCTGAGCTCAGTATCATCAAAAGCCGCGGATGCATACGACCACGATAAAAAGGCCATCATAGAGGAGATAAAGAGCTCGTTCGGCGGTCACGAGAAGTCACTTGAAGTGCTGAGACAGCAGGTCGAGAAGATTACATCGCATATGGGAGAGCTCGTTCATTCGAGAGACGGCCTGATGGATGTGAATAAGAACGTGATGAAGTTCATCGACGAGGAGCTCCCTCACCTGAAGGAGACGATCCATTCCCACGCCGGAAAGTTCTCCGAGTTTAAAAACGAGATCGAGGGCCTCGCAAAGAGAGTCACAGAGGCTCCGCCCCATCCTTCCGATGGGAAGCCGGCAGCAGCCGGTGAGGAGATCGAGAAGAAGATCTCCGGAGCCGTTGCCGCCGCAGAGTCAATGGTCAAGGACATGAAGCTGGTAATTGACAAGAACATTCAGAGCCTCGAGAACGAGTTTCTATCCCTCTCAGAGAAGCTCGAAGCGATGCAGAAAGGGAAGCCGTCTCAGGGAGCAGACACATCCGGTCTTCAGGCTGGAATGGATGATCTGAAGGCAAAGAGCGAAGCTTTCCGCGAAGAGCTGGGATCGTTCAAAGCAGAGATGAGCGCAGCGGTTGCACAGCTGAGAGAGCTCCCGCGCTCCGCCGAGGACAGGAAGGCGCCCACAGAGGAGCATCTTGCCCATCTGAACGCAACCGCGAAGCTGATCAACTTCATAGAGGACAAGGTTGGAGCCATCCAGACAGCTGGATCGGCCGAGACCCCTCTGCACAAGCTTCTCGAGGCCGGCAAGCAGTCCGATCTCTATTTCACGATGAACAACCTGCTCGAGGTTATGATCAATCACAAGGCGCCCGTTCTGCACCTTCGCAAGGACGCCCCTCCGCTGGTCCGCGTTGAGGGAGAGCTTATTCCGGTGGGAGACAAGCTGCTCACAGACAAGGACTGCGCATACCTCGTGCATCCCTATCTCACGAGAGAACACCACAAGGCACTGCTGAACAGGGAAGAGGTCAATTTCTCCATCTATCACAAGAAATCTCTCTTCCGCTTCAACGTATTCATCCATCGCTCGTCAATCGGCGTCACAGTGAGGATGCATCCGCAGGATATCCCGCTCTTCTCAGATCTGATGCTTCCCGATGAGCTGAAAAAGAACCCCATCCCGAGAAACGGGCTGATACTGATCGCAGGGCCTTCAGGCTCTGGAAAGAGCACCATAGCGGCGTCTCTCATCGATTTCATCAACAGCACGCTGAAGATGCACATCGTGACTCTCGAGAGCCCGATAGAGTATATCCACAAGGACAAGCTTTCTCTGATAACGCAGAGAGAGCTTCGGAACGATTTTCATTTCATGAATATAGCATTTCTTCAGTCATTGAAGAAAGATCCGGATCTCGTCTTCGTTTCAGAGCTGAATGACCCTGAAGTTGTCATGAACGCCCTCATAGCGGCCAACTCAGGCCATCTAGTGATAAGCACGATAAACAGCTTTGATGCGGTAGGTGCTATCGAAAACATCGTTGAAACATATACAGGCGAGGCCCGCAGAAGAGTTCAGATCCTTCTCGCCAGAGGGCTCCGTTACATCCTCGGCACGAGAATCTTCGACTCGCAGGGCGGCGAGAACAAGGTCTACGCCATTGAGGCTCTCGTGAACAACAAGGACATTGCCAAGCTGATCACCTTCAACAACGTCGACGCGATCTACACATACATGGAAGAGAACAAAACGCAGGGGATGAGAACCCTCCCGCAGGCAGTCACTGCCCTGTATGAAAGCGAGATAATCTCCGAAGAGGATTTCCACAAGCAGAAGGAAGAGCTCCAGCGTCTTTTCAGGCACCACAAGGAGGGAGCTGCAGCAACCACATAACCGGCAATATATTCAGCACGTGGTCAGGCACGGGAAAGGAGCAGATTTTTGAGCAACATGAAGGCTGCAGGAATCTGCCTGGGAGCTTCTACTCTTGGTATAGTAAAACTAAAAAGCAATAACGGCGCGATCGAGATAGAGCAGGTTACCCTCAGGAATCACGAGGGAAACCCCCGCCTCTATCTCGAGTCGGCTTTCAGTGAGTTGGCAGGAATCCCTGTTGTAATAACAGGGAGGAAGCTGAAGAACCTTGTCAATCTGCCGCAGATAACCGAAGTAGAAGCTCTCGAAGAGGCATTAAAGTACATTTACAAAGGCAAGGCCATGCCGCCCATTGAGGCAGTTGTCAGCGCGGGCAGCGAGACCTTTATCATCTACCCGCTTGACAGCCGCGGTCTTGTAAAAGGCATTCAGACCGGAAGCAAGTGCGCGTCTGGCACGGGAGAGTTCTTCCTGCAGCAGTTGCGCAGGATGAACGTGACAGTCGACGAGGCCATTGAAAAGGCCCTAAATGTCAAGCCCTACAAGATATCAGGCCGCTGCTCGGTCTTCTGCAAGAGCGACTGCACCCACGCCCTCAACAAGGGAGAGCCTATAGGAAGCGTGGCAGCCGGACTCTGCGAGATGATGGCTCAGAAGATCGTCGAGATCCTTAGGAGGATCCCGAAAAAGAACATCATGCTCATCGGCGGCGTCTCGAAGAACAGGGCGGTAGTAAAGCTGCTGTCGAAAGAGATAGAGAACCTTATAGTCCCTGATGAAGCGCACTATATGGAAGCTCTCGGCGCAGCGCTGAAAGCTCTCGAGCGAAGCGATGTCCCTGTCAGGGACATTTCGGAGCTGTACAAGAAGCACACGCACTCGTTCGACTTCCTTCCGCGACTGCACGATGCGGAGCATCTGGTCACATTCAAGGACACTGTCAGAGGCACTGTGGAGAAAGGCGACGAATGTATCGTCGGCCTCGATGTGGGCTCCACTACAACGAAGGCGGTTCTGCTCAGGATACACGACGATGCAATCCTGGCTTCCTGCTATCTGCGCACGAACGGCGACCCCGTCGGGGCGAGCAGGAAATGCTTCGAAAGCATTAACGGCGCCATCAAGGTCCCCATAACGATAAAGGGGCTTGGAGTGACTGGCTCAGGCCGTTACATAGCAGGCCTATACGCAGGAACTGAAGCGATAATCAACGAGATCATAGCCCACGCCGAAGCGGCTCTGTATTTCGACGACAAGGTGGACACCATATTCGAGATCGGCGGGCAGGACGCCAAATATACGTTCATCACGAACGGAGTGCCATGCGACTACGCGATGAACGAGGCCTGCTCCGCAGGCACAGGCTCGTTCCTGGAAGAATCGGCCAAGGAGAGCCTCGGGATAGAGATGGAGGCGATTGCTGACATCGCGATGAAGAGCACGAGGCCTCCGAACTTCAACGACCAGTGCGCGGCGTTCATCAGCAGCGACATCAAGAGCGCGATACACGAGGGAATTCCCATCGAGGACATCATAGCCGGCCTCGTGTATTCGATTTGCATGAACTATAACAACAAGGTCAGGGGCTCCAGACCCGCCGGAAGCAGAATATTCATGCAGGGCGGAGTCTGCTATAACAGGGCTGTCCCGATAGCAATGGCCTCACTGATAGGGCTTCCTATCATTGTTCCGCCTGAGCCGGGCCTGATGGGAGCCTTCGGAGTGGCTCTCGAAGTCAAAAAGAGGCAGAGCCTGGGATTCCTGAAGGAACAGCTCTTCTCTCTCCCGGAGCTGCTGAAGAGGAAGGTCGAGTACGGCAAGGAGTTCATATGCAGCGGCGGCAAAGAGAAGTGCGACAGAAAGTGCCTGATCAGCATGGTCAAGGTCGACGACAGCACGTTCCCTTTTGGCGGCGCCTGCAACAGATATTACAACAGGCAGTTGAACAGGGAGGAAAAGGAGTCTGCGAACCTGATCAAGGACAGGCACACGCTCATATTCGATAGAATGAGCACGCTGAAGCCTCCCAAGGACGCTCCCACCATAGGGCTCAACAGGTCTTTCCTGACCCACCTCCTCTACCCTCTTTATTACAACTTCTTCACACTGCTCGGGCTCAAGGTCGTCCTGCCCAGCAAAATGCGCGAAGAGGGCGTGGAGAGGAAGGGCGCATATTTCTGCCATCCTCTCGAGGCTGCGCACGGGTACTACCACGACCTGCTTCTCGAAAACACCGATTACATATTCCTCCCTCACGTGAGGGAGATAAGCGTTCCGAAGAGCGTGTCGCTGAAGCACGACTTCCAGGCCACCTGCCACCTCCTCCAGTCAGAGACATACTGCCTCAGAGAGGCCTTCTCAGATCTGGAGAACGGCAGGAAGGTGCTGAGGCCCATATTCAACTTCTCTCAGGGCTACGAATCTGAGAAGAAGAGCTTCGTAAAGCTGGCAAAGAGCCTCGGCAAAGACGGAAAGCTCGCCTCAGTCGCGTTCGACTATGCGATGGACAAACAGAGGGAGTTCTTCCGGTCTGTCAAGGAGCTGGGAAAGATATTCCTCCAGGAGTTGGAGCAGATGGGCGATGAGAAGGCCATCGTGATCTTCGGGAGGCCTTACAACTCATTCACGCCTGACATGAACATGGGAATCCCTGAGAAGTTTTCATCGAGGGGCATCCCTGTGATCTCATTCGATATGCTGCCCTTCGACGATGAATACTGCGACGGCCACATGCACTGGGGGATCGGGCAGATGCTGATGAAAGCGGCGCAGCTCGTCAAGAAGCACAATCAGCTCTTCGGAGTCTATATCACGAACTTCAGCTGCGGTCCCGATTCGTTCCTGCAGCGGTATTTCAGGGAGATAATGGACAAGAAGCCCTCCCTCACCCTCGAGCTGGACAGCCATACAGCCGACGCAGGGATCACGACGAGGGTGGAGGCCTTCCTCGACATCGTCGATCGGTACAGGAAGCTCAACATCCCGGAGGCGGAGAAGAAGAGCAGTTACAAGCCTGCCAAAACAATAATAGAAAACAATACCACCAGAATAATCACATCCGGCGAGAGCGTGCTGTCGCCGAAGGATTCAAGGGTAAACCTGCTGATCCCGTCTATGGGAGCCCTGCTTACTGAAGCTGCAAGCGCAGCCTTCCACGGCTCCGGTATAAAGACGACAGCGCTTCCAGAGCCTGATTTCGAGGTGCTGAAGCTGGGAAGAGCCAACACGACGTGCAAGGAGTGCCTGCCGCTGATCCTTATCACGGGCATGATGGAAAAGTACCTGCAGGAAGGAAGACCTGACGATGAGATGACGCTGATGCTCGTCCCCACTGCTGAAGGAGGATGCAGGCTCGGCCAGTACCACGTCTTCCTTAACAACCACATTCAGAAGAAAGAGCTGAAGGACACTGCTATCCTCGCGCTGGACAGCGAGAACAACTACGCCGGCCTCGGAGACGATCTGCTGAAGCGCGTTGTGTCGGCGATGATAATCTCCGACATAATGGATGACATATACAGCGCAGTCTACGCGCTGTCGAAGAACAGGGAGGAAGGCGTCGCCGCCTTCAGGCGCGAGTGGAACAGGATCCTCGACGCGCTGAAGAACGGGGAGAACATGGAGAAAGTCCTCGCCAAGGTGGCTCGTAATCTCAGAGAAATCCCTCTCAAAAAGCCCTTCGAAAAAGCATGCAAAGTGATGCTGTGCGGAGAGATTTACGTACGGAAGGAGCGCTTCGCATCAGGAGGGATCATAAGATCGCTCGGCGACAAGGAGATCGTTGTAAAAACCTCCACGGCTCACGAATGGATGCTGTATGTGGACTACATGATCAGCACGAAGGTATATGAGTCGCAGTATGGAATGCTCGATACGATCAACCACTACATCAAGCACTACTACAAGAGGATGGTCGACACCAGATTCAGGAAGATAATGGCGGCGTCGGGACTCTACGAGTTCGAGGAGCTCAACATTGACAGCATAATGGAATACGGCAAGAAGCTTCTCAGCGTCTACATCGGCGGCGATCCGATTCTGAGCTGCGGCTCGTCATTGAAGGATATTCTTCACAGCATCAGCGGTGTCGTATTGATAGGACCATTTGCCTGCATGCAGTCGCGCATAACAGAGGCCATACTCTGCGAAGCTATGACGCCTGAACGAAAAATCGAAGTAGAAGGAGGAGTGTACTCAATCCCTGACGGGGTGAACGGCCTTCCATTCCTTGCGATTGAAACTGACGGGAACGTATTCCCGCAGCTCATCGAAGCCAAGCTCGAAGCCTTTGCCCTGCAGAGCGAGAGAATACATCAACTGACAACGAGCCATGATAAAACCCGACACTAAGCCAGTAGAACAGAAATGGACTCTGAAGAGGGCGCTCCGGAGGTTTCTATTCAAGATAGTGCTGGAAGCCAGGGCAAAAAGACTCGCAAGGCATATCATGGAGTCGCTCGATGACTGCTCTAACCTGATCGACTTCGGCTGCGGCGACATGATACTGACTGAGTGCCTCCATGGCATGACAGACAAGGAAGTCGTCGGAGTCGACACGGTCAACTCCAACCTTACCAGGCTCCCTCTGATTCTGTATGACGGGAACAGGCTCCCTTTCGACGACAAGTCAATCGACGCGGCGCTGGTGGCCTTCGTGCTCCATCACTGCAGCGATATCGAGAAGATGCTGGCTGAGCTCAAGAGAGTCACCAGGAAGAAGATCATAGTATTCGAAGAAGTATACCAGAACCTGCTGTCCCAGAAGATACTGCACTGTCACGACTTCGGGAACAGGCTGTTGTCATCGAAGATGGAGATCCCGCTGAACTTCCTTACCCACGATAAGTGGATTCAGACGTTCAGAGAGCATAACCTGTCTGTGAACAAATCGTTCAGGATATACCAGTATCCTCCGCCGATGATGAACCTCACGCACCAGATATTCTTCGAGCTGGGAGTGGATTGAGGGTCACCATCCCATCAGCCCGCAGCAGCGGGCGCAGATCGGGAATACTCCGCCGGCCTCTTTGAGAGCCCTTCTGAACTTCTGGTACGGCTCATCATTGAAGATCTCCAGAAGGCTCTTCTGCTGTATGTTCCCGACCACATAGTCAGGGTAGTCCCTGCAGGGCGACACGTCGCCGTTTGGCATCAGTTCCGTTATCAGCCACGGAGTGATGCATTTGCCGAATCCGAAGAAGTCTCCGGGATTGCCGTAATAGCGCGGGATGTCTTCTATTGGAAGGTCCGGTATGAAGAGATACGGGAACGGATACTTTGTCCTCTTGATCTTCTTGACGCATTCTATCAGGGCGCCCGTATCTATTCTGTCTACCTCGTGCAGGTAGCCCTTCCAGGCAGTGGGAGTGCAACCCAGCGCCTTCTGCATCACCTTGGTGTGCAGTTTCCCAATCTCCTCTGAAGTGAACCACGAGTAATATATGATCATGGCATCAGCCTGTATGTCCTTGCCCATGTCCAGGATCTTATCCAGTATACCGGCGTTGTCCCGTGAGACAGTAACGAGCACCATTATGTATGGAAGGGTTTTGTTCAGCTTCCGCTTCATGTTCTGCACTGCGTCGATTCCCATTGCGAGCGTGTCGAAGCAGTCCTTCGAGCCCCTTATCTCGTTGTGTATCTCCTTGGTGCCATCGAGTGAGAGCATCAGGGCTTCCCATCCGGTGGTCACTATCTCCTCGGCATACTGCCTCAGCTTGATCCCGTTCGTCACGAGCGAGATGATGAAATCCTTCTCCTTCATATAGCGCACGAGCGGAATCAGGTCCGGATAGAGAAAGGGCTCTCCGCCCCATATGTATATCAGAGGCTTCAGATGCGACACCTCGTCCACCATCCTCTTGTATGTCTCGAGAGGCACGACCTCCTTCAGCTCCGTGTTGGGTTTTGTAAGGTTGTAGCCTTTCTCGCCCCACTGGCCGCACATCTTACAACGGAGGTTGCAAAGGTTCGTAATCTTTATGCTTATCTGAGTGAGCGGGAGGCTCTTGCCGTCCAGGAAGTTATAGTCGTATTTGACTGTAAGATGCTTCCTGACGAGGCCCTTGACAGTTCTGGTCAGGATGTACGGCGTCCTCGCCAGTTTCATGAAAAAATCGAGCGGAACATAGCTGTGTTTCTTCTTCATTGATACTCATCTCTCTTTGCATTTGTATTCGGTTTATATCCGGCATCGCAGCAGCCTGCATCCGGAAGAGATCGGCGGGGCCGGTTCCATTCTGAGCCTCAGCGCGATGAACCGGAAAGGCTGGATCTCCATATTACTATAGTTTCCATCTGGAATCGACATACCCTCTTTATCAGCTGTCTAGAAACCTGACTGAGATCACAGTCCCGTCACGGGCCATCTCGTATACTATCCTGCGCCATTCCAGACTCCACATCGACGCTGACCTGACGAGGGAGAGAAATCCGGCATACTGGCCGAGAAGGGACAGCATCACCCAGTATAAATAGCTCTGCCTGTCGTGGTAGTTGAACTTGTTGAGGCCGATCGTTGCGAGCAGCATCAACAGCAGAGCCGCAGACAGCCTGGCGAGGCCGGCATATTCAGCGCTAACAATCCCAGCTATGATGCTGATAAAGGCCGCAGCCACAGTGACAGTTATAAGTGAGTATACGATCAGGGACGCGCACCACATATTTCGCAGGTACAGCTTCAGGAACATGAGCTGCCTCGTGAACCATTCCACGTTGCCTTCCCAGCTCTCTATCACGTTGCTGCTGACTGCTATGCAGTGCGGCACGAAGATCCTCTTCAGGCGGTATTTCACCAGAATATTCGTCAGGCTTATGTCGTCGACAACTGTCCGGGCCCACAGCGACGAGACATCATACCTGTCGAAGACTTCCTTCTTGACTGCCATTGAGCCTCCCCACAGGCCTTTTGTGGAGGCCATCAGGATGCATATGTAGGCGCTCATCATCGAGTGAAGAGAGCCGAAGAGAGTCCGGTGATTCGGCGTAAGCCATCTGAAGCCTGTGCTGGCCGGTATGTCAGGCCTCGACAGCGGGAGGACGAGATCTCTTATCCAGCCCGGCCCAGGCCTTATGTCCGCATCGGCGAATATGTATACCTCACTGCCGCTGTCCGTCTCAATCGCCTTCAGCAGATTGTGGTTCTTCTGGCAGCACTTCTCCGCCCTCCCTGCCACCAGATGCCTGCTGTTTGAGAATCTGGACGTTATCTCCCTTATCACCTGGACTGCCGCGTCGTTTTCGCTCTCAGTTATGAAAGTCACCGTATAATCAGGGTAATCCTGCGATACGATTCCCTCGAGGTAGCTCGCGAGGTTGTCCTCCAGGCCCTTGCACGGCACAAATACTGCCACTTTCGGGTTATAAGCGGTGTCAAATGTCGGCAGATAGAAAAGGCGGTACAGCAGTTTGCCATAGAGCAGGCTCCTGAGGCTCAGGACCAGGTTGAACAGCACTGCAGATCCCAGTACTGCCAGAAATATCACTTCAAATTTCACGGTTCTGCTCCATTCTCACGTTCAGGAATGGCGATTGTATCGCCTGAAAGCTCAAATGTGGACGGGCTCAGGTGATGGACAAGCTTCATCTTCTTCAGATCCCATCCCTTCTTCGAATAGAGCCCTTCTTCAGCTGCCGCGCCCAGAACCTTCGCGATGAAAAGCAATGAGCCATATCTCTCATTTACTTCTTTCACCCTGCATTCCAGATAGCCACAGCACTCGGCAATGGATGGCGTCCTCGTGTGTTTTCCTTCCACCGGCGTAAGAGAGCACTTCTCAAACTTGTTGAAATGCCTTCCGGATAATGTTCCGCAGTATAGGATCTCTTTCAGGAGGCCTCCGTGCGGCACGTTGATGACAAACTCCATCGAGGCCTTTATCAGCTCGGCAGAAAAGCTGCCCTTTCCAACTGATATGGCCGCCATCGGAGGCTTCAGTGACAGAGGCGTGCTCCACGATACTGTAATTATGTTCAGCTTTTCCGCATGCCGGCTCGATACGAGGAGAAGCGGGCCTCCAGCTATGAGGTTTGGCCATTCCCCGGGGTCAATTTCCCTTTTCATACAAACGTTCCTGTGTTTTTTTCACACAGTATCTTCTTCCTTCAAAGCCTCTCTCCCTTCTTATCTGCCAAAATCAGGACCGGGTAAAAAAGAGAGCCCTGCCGCGCTGGTGACAGGGCTCTCTCGATTTCCTGTTCGATCTATCAGGGCTTTGCAGGGTTGTTCTCAGGCGGCGGGGCCGGAGTTGTCTGAGATGGAGGCTCAGGTGAGCTGGGAATTTTGGAGGCGACCCAGTCTACGAACTTCCCGCCCAGCTCGGCGCCTTTCTTCATACCTTCCCAGCTGCCTTTCAGAGCGCCCTTTGTCGCTGCGTACGCTCCGTCCATGGCTGCAGGGAAAGCGCTTGCAAGAGCCGATCCCACTATGGGGCCTGCAACGGCTCCCACGACAAGTCCTGGTACTCCGCCGACAATGAGTCCTGCGACGGCGCAATCAAGCAGGCCGCCTGCGGCGCCTACCGCCCTTATCACCTTAATCCCCTGAGGCCCCACCAGCTCGTGCGGCTTTTCAGTCGCGGCTCCGTGGATTCCGCCTTTTACGGCTCCTGGTACGCTGCCCATCACGCCTCCGACTGCCTTGCCGAGCCCTCGGAACATCTTGTGAACCAGGCCGGCTTCCTGCGGCGCTCCTGTCTCCACGCTGTCCACAGGAGGCTTCGCAGCCTCTTCCTGCTTCTCCTTTATCTGGCCCGCCCCTGTATCGAGGCGCTGAATTCCTGTACCTGCCATTCTCAGTGAATCCATGGTGATACCCTCCTGCAATGAAATTGCTGCGCTTTCATTATATCATTAAAGCATCGCCAGAAGAAACACAAATGAGACTTCAGATTGTAAACAAATTGTAAAATTAATGAATTCCGTCATGCAGTCACAAACTGTTAACCGGCATTGGATCCCGCATTTCCAGGCAGTGTTGCAGCGATCAGGTGGCGGAGTGGCGGAGTGGCTTAGTGGTCGAGGGATCCAGGGAAGGAAGAATTCTTCTGATCTCTGAAATACATGGAATAGTTGATCAGAATGTTAACCAAATATTAATTGTCTTCAGGGATAGACTGAATTATAATACGATGGAATAAATATAATCAGGAGAACAGACATGGCAATAGACAGACTTTCCGGCTCATCAATACAGACAAATCAGCAGATTCACATAAAATCTTCAGCCAGGGCGGAGGCAGGCAGCCAGATCTGCACCGGCGACTCTGTCCAGCTCAGCAGGAAGCGCTCATCCGGTGAAGCCGGGACAATTCCCACGCTGCAGGACATGCAAGCCCTCTGCGGCAGCCGGGAAGAGACACATTCCAATGCCGAGACGCAGATGAGAGCGCAGAAGCTTCTTTCGATGAAGAGCGCGGGAACGAAAGAGGAAGTCCTGGTCAACAACGACAGGCATATCCACGTGGTCATCCACGGAGTTCCGGGCACTGTAAATTCATGCAATCACAAGGGTGTGACGTTCAGGCACTATTTTGCCTCAGAGGAGCAGAAACAGGCTGCGATGAAGTCAGGAGCGCTGATCGCAGGGCCTGTTGCATATGCGCAGGTCAGCTGCTGCTACAGGGCCGATTATCCTGATCTGGCCGGAGTCTTCGTGACAAAGCCCGATGTGAAGCCGGAGCAGGTGGGAGTGCCTGGCAGAAGCGTATATGTCGATCTTCAGTTCCCCGCCGATACAGGCGTTCTCGAGATAGAGCCGGGAAAGATATACCTCGTGCCATCCGAGTACAAGCGCCCTGACTGGATCGTGGACTACTACAGAAAATACAAGGCCGGAGAGGAAGTCCCGTCATATGTGCTGCCTTCCCTGCAGAAGATAGACCAGGAAGGCGGCCTCAAGGAGCCCACAAAGGTGTACTTCAACGAGAAGTAGACAGCCTGCATCTCTGCTAATTGTTAATAAAAGAGTCTGTCACTGTTTTTCAGTCCACAAGGAACTGCACAGTCTTGCTGTCTTTTTTACCATCTGCCTTTACATAGACCTGGTGGGTCCCCTTCCTGAGCGGCCATTCATACGTGAACGGATGTGCCATCTCTCCTTCGCGTTTCCCGTCGATCCACCACTCGACACGTGCCGTGTTCTCAGGCACGACAGCCTTCAGATGAATGATCTGATATTCCCTGCGCAATACAGGATCTATGCGGAAGATATCGCCATCTTTAGGACTGATCACAACGGGAGCTGTCAGGGCTTCAGGCTCGTCCCTGCGTTGCTGTGAACCACTGCTTGCAGGCGGCATCTCCATTCTGCGCTCAGACATCCACTCTGCATAAAGGGGAGGATATACCTCATAGACCCTGTGTTTGACAAACCTGTCAGGGCAGCCGGGAGAAGCTGCCCGCCCTGTCCTGCTGTCCACATCGACCTCCCTGTGGACAGAACAGCTCTCACAGGGCTCCTTTCCGATTATGAAGCACTCTTTGATCGACTGCGGGCAGGCTTTGGATGGAATTGCTCCAGATGATGGGCATACAGGATATTCGACGATCCCGTCAGGCCTTAAAAACTCGGACGGTTTGACTTTTTTGTGCATGAAGCGCATTATGCTCCTGAAGAGCGGGCCTGCGCCTGTTATGCCCGACACTTTCTTCATCTCCCTGCCATCGAAGTTGCCTACCCACACGCCTGTCGTATAGAAAGAGCTGTATCCCACAGTCCAGTTGTCCCGAAACCCCTTGGATGTGCCTGTCTTGGCGGCGCAGGGGAAAGGGAGGTCCAGCGCGCTGCCAGTCCCGAAGGCGGGCAGGCGGGCTTCCCTGTCGGAGAGTATGCTGGTTATCAGATAGGCGATCTGCGGAGAGAAGACTGAGTGCCTTTTCTGCTGCTGCGAAAAGAATATGCTGCTTCCATCTCCGTCGAGGACGCTCTGCACCATCCTGTCTTCAATCCAGTCTCCGCCGCGCGGGAACACGCTGAATCCCCTCACCATCTCCAGCAGTGTCACTTCACCGCTGCCGAGCGTCAGGCCTACACCGTAGAAATCAGGCTTTCTGTCCAGGCTCGCAAACCCTGCTGACCGCAGTCTTTCGAGCAGGAACTCAGGGCCGATCTGCTGCAGTACCCTGACGGCCGGAACGTTGTATGAGCAGGCGAGCGCCTGCCTGAGGCGAACCGGACCGTGGAATGTCCTGTCGTAGTTCTCCGGCGTGAAATCGCCGTTGTCTGTAGGGATGGCAGTCTTGAGATCCGGGAGCAGAGATGCCGCCGTGTACCCGCGCTCAAGCGCCATTGCGTATGTGAAAGGCTTCAGTGCCGATCCCGGCTGCCTTTTCGCCACTGCAGCGTCGAACTGCCCTTCAGGGCCCCAGTAGTCCACAGAGCCTGCAAGCGCCAGTATATCGCCTGTGGCGTTGTCCATTACCACCACTGCCCCGTTCGAGACATCACAGTCCTCGAGTGATTTAATCTGCGCCTTCAAAAGCGCCTCCACCTCTGTCTGGATTGCGAGATCGAGAGTTGTGTAGACCTTTGAGGCATTCCTGATTCCTTTGCCGCTGAGCCATTTCTGTACAAGATCGCAGAAATGCGGAGCCAGATAGCTCTCCTTCTTTCCCGCGACTGAGATCTTTTCGCTGACGGCCTCATCGAAAGCTTTTTTATCTATGGCGCCTGTCATCAGCATGCCATTCAGTATTTCATGCTGACGCTCCACAATGAGATCCAGGTTCCTGTATGGATTGTAGAGCGATGGCGCCTGAGGGATTGAGGCCAGAAAGGCCGCCTGTGCAAGCGACAGATCGCGGGACGGCTTGTCAAAGTAAGTGCGCGATGCGGCCTCTATGCCGTATATCTGATTGCTGTATGGTATCCTGTTCAGATACAGCTCCAGGATCTTCTTCTTTCCCAGGTATCTCTCGAGCTTGAAAGCGTAAAGCATCTCTTTCAGCTTGTTGTAGAAGCTCCTGTTTGAGAGATGGAATAGAAGCTTGGCGTATTGCTGGGTTATCGTCGAGCCTCCGGCGACGATCCTTCCGGCTTTCAGATTCTGCAGAACGGCTCTGCCGGATGATACCAGATCAACGCCCCAGTGGGAGTAAAACCGCCTGTCTTCAGCCGCTGTCGTTGCAGAGACAAGATAGGGCGATATCTCGTCGAGAGAGACACGGCAGCTCGTGCCATCCTCATCTGACAGCACGGTCCGCAGAACGTTCCCTTTTCGATCGCAGATGTCGCACGATGACAGCCTGCCTGGATGCCTCACCTCATCAGGAAGCGGTGTCAGGAAGAATACTGCAAGGGCGATCGCCATTGCTGTGAGGGTGACGACAATCACCCTCACAGCGAGCTTTTTCTTCATTTTATCTCCACCGACCTCGACTCCGAGTATCCGAAGACTTCAGGCTCGTACATCATCTCGGCCTTGGTATTGGGAAGCGAGTACTTTCCGAAGCTGAGCGCCCTGACGAAGTATGTGAAGCGATGCTCACCGGCGTTGAGGACATCTGCGAAGAGGAGCATCCTGTCGTCGTAAGTCTCGAAGTGGTTGAACGTTCCACCCCAGAGGCTCTGTCTCTCCGACTCTCTTATGCTGCTGAGCTTCCTGAGCAGCTCGGCCTTCTCTGTGGCAAAGTCCGTATTCACAGCCACAAATCCTCCTGGAAGCGGATCGTTGACGACCACGAAGGTCCTTTCCTGCGGCGTCACTATGCTCAGCGTCACCTTATATACGGCCCCGGCCTTGAACGTACCTTCTGCCGATCTTACCTGATCTATTGGCTCAATCGTCTTGAATACCGCTATGCCCTCGTCTCTGCAGGGTACCTTGTCAAGCAGAGCATAGCGGAGCCTCATCGTATAATACATGCGACCTTTTCCGCTTCTCTCGATCTTGACAGGAATTGATTTACCAAGCGGTATGTCCTTGACAGGCTTCTCTGCCGATTTCACATCGAGCTCCCGGCCCTTGAAGGTGTTTCTGAGAAGGATCTCGTCTCCGAGCTTCATCGTTCCGGTGAAATCCGGCACTTCAGACTCGTAGATCCTGAAATATGTCCTGAGCGCGTCATATGCGAATACGTTTTCCTGTGTATTGGTCCACCGTCCGTTCTTCTGCTGCTCGGCAAGCCACCTGGCCATTTTGGGGGCCTCAGGCAGCTCGGCCTTCACTTCCAGGAGGGCCTGCAACAGCAGGGCGGTCGTACGCACGTTGCTGTTGAGTATCCATCTCATGGACGGGCTCTCCCTGTCCTCGAAGTGCGCAGTTGTCGGGGTGAGCTTCATCTTGTTTCTGAAGCCTGATATAATCGCCAACTCCATATCCTTGTGCTTCCCTTCGATATGAATGGCTTTAAGCAGCATCGCCTCGCCAAAGAGAGACATCTCGGCTCTCTTCTTGAAAAGAAGCGGTATATACGATGCGTCACCTCTGTTCCAGAGATACAGATCATACAGAGCATAGCTCTTGATCGTCATGATTGTTTCCCTGTCATACGTGTAATACCAGTTTTCGCCTGTCCCTGTGAGGAGGCTTCTGGCATATGACAGCGCCTTTTCCGCAGCCTTCTCATCGACCTTGTAACCGGCTTTCTTCGCCATTGCCATTGCATAAAGCGTATAGCATGTAAGGTATTCGCATTCGTGCTCGCTGTCAGGCCAGTATCCAAATCCTCCGCTCCCTTTCTGGTGCTTCCCTATCTCGTTCAGGTAGCTCTGAACGAAATCCCTGTATTCCTTCCCTTTCAGGTTGGAGCTGAGATTGAAAGCCTCCACGAGATCCTGAGCCATGATGGCAGGCAGGATCCTCGACATCTTCTGCTCGAGGCACTCATAAGGATAATTTATCAGGTAGTCTATGCCGCCCTTCAGGCCCACCATCGCTGTCGATGATGTTGAAACCTGCAATGAGCCGACAGCGGGATCTATGGTCTGCGGTATCTCGAGCCTTTCTTCTTTTTCACTGCTGTCGAGGTCTCCGGATGTAGCCGCAGCCTCTGTCAGCACGGGCATCTTGACAGGTATCTGACAGACCAGTCCATCTGATTCGCTGCCCATCCTTGCTGCAAATTTAAGAACTCCCTTCTCGATCCTGTCAACCTTGAAGCTGAACAGCACTTCCTTTTCCTCTCCTGCCGGCACGCTTACAGTCTTCGAACTCTGCCCGTCAAGCGTGAAGCCCTGGTTTTCGAGCATAACGGTCACATCGCCCTTTTCCTTCGTGCCGTTGAAAACGAGAACGCCTGCCATAAACGAGTCGTGAAGCCTCGCGAATCTCGGGTGCGAAGGCTTGAGCAGAAGCGGCTTCGTGACAGTGAGCTCCGACTGGCCTGACCCGAAGCAGGAATCCTTTGTGGCAGCCGCGGCCATGAGCCTGAAAGTCGTCAGATTATCAGGAAGGGTGAAGCTGACAGTCGCCTCGCCTGACTTGTCTGTTATGATAGACGGGTTCCAGTAGGGAGTATCTTTGAAAGTGCTCCTCATGTTGAACGCCGACAGGTCTTCGCCGCCTCCGCCTCCGCTGTTCTCGCCTTTTTCGCCGAAGTCCCTCTGCCCGATTATGTGCTTGCGCTCCTCGGCTGTGTCCACTCGCAGCGAGCGCGGTCCGTAAAACGCGTCGAAGAAGTTGGGAGTATGGTAGTTGATGAGGCTCAGCACGCCCACGTCGACAGCTGCGAGACTTACCTCGCCCTGTACTGGCTTTCCGGCGTTATCCTTGACCTTGATATTGACGCTGACCTTGTCGCCTGGCTTGTACTTCTCCCTGTCGCTCGACACCGCCACCTTGAGCTTCTTGTCATCTGTGACGACAGGAATATTGACGTAGCCTATCTTGAACGAGGGCTTTCCTAGGTCCTCTCCGTAAGGCGAGAACTTCTCCTCGGCGACTCTTCCCTGGATCAGGACGACCGACACGAATACATTGGGCAGATCGTCCTTGTAGATGTCGAACTCTATAACAGGCGTGCTGCCTTTCAGCTCCTTGACCTGCCTGTTGATGATGTACTCGCGCTCGTAAGTAATCAGCGCGCGGGCGTTCTCATATGGAGACTTGACTATTATTCGCGCCTTGTCGCCTGGCTTGTACTGGTTCTTGTCCTTGACGAGCTGGATCATGTCGTCTTCTTGTCTTTCCCAGGCGACATAATCACTGCCTGAGGCGTAGAAGCCGGCTTCAGAGAAAATGCTGTTCTGCCTCGAATCGACGCCGCTCACCTTGACCACGTAATACCCTGCCTTTTCAGGCGTGTAGTCCATCGTGACAGGCTGATCGGCAGACTTTATGTCAAAGGATTTGACAGGTTCGTCCTTCTTTTCCGTCATCCACTCGCGGGAGCCGTAGATCCCGACTTTCCTTATCGAATGCCAGATCCTCCTGCATATCTCGACGCGAAGCTTCCGGCCGCCTTTCTTCTTCCCATCGGGAGCCACGGTGATGACCTGAATGCTCTGAGGTTTGTTGACAGACGAGAAGGTAGACAGGGGCTTGAGGCCTATATAGTATTCACCTTTGTGTACTACATATGATCCCTCGCCGGAAAGCTCCACCCGGTTTGCCGCCTTAACGGAGCCTTCGACAGTCAGCATCATCGTTCTCGTCACGCTCTTGTTGTTGAGCGGCGAGCTCACGTTGATCGTGCCATCCCTGCCGAGCACTCCGTCGCCGCTTCCGAGCAGTATCGCGCTCTCTCCCCTCTCCTCGTCATCCATCGGGCCGAAGAGGTATTCATCGCAGTCTTTGGGCTTGAAATCGAAGGGAGTGAGCCTCAGCTTCCACGACACCTTATCGTTCGACATGGGAGCGCCGAAAAGGTACCAGCCTTTTACGCTCCCGCGGAACGTATCCTGGAAGACATAGCTGTCCCTGTCAGATTTTACAGTTACCTTGAAATCGGCAGGGACATACTCCTCCACCCTGAAGCTGTCATAGGCGACTTCTCTGTCGGAGCCGACAAAGAGGGTCATAGAGTAGCGGCCTGTCGGGGAGTCCTGCTGGATTGGGAACTCGACATCGAAGGAGCCGTAATCGGAGAGCTTTACATCGCCCTTGTATACAATCTCGCTGCGCGAGTTCTTTACTCTGAACGCCAGCTTCTTGACAGGGGAGATTATCCATTTGCCGAGCTTCTTCTCCCTGAAGACTCCCTTTACCTTGACCTGATCTCCAGGCTTGTACAGCCCTTTCTCTGTATACAGGTCGCCTTTGTACTCCTTGTCCATCGCATCGTAGTCATAGTCGAGATCGAACGAATATGGCGATATTCCCCATCCCCAAGACGAGTTTATGAAGGCGCAGTCCTTGTCTTTGCTCGCAAAAACCCAGATAGTGGGCTTTTCCCATCTGTTCACTTTTTTGAGCCCGAGATCTGCCCTTCCTTTCGTGTTTGCAATGCCTCTTTCATCTGTTTTACCTCGCCACAGCACTCTGTTGGAGTCATCCCTGAGCTCCACGTCTGCTCCTGCGACAGGCTTTGTGCTCGATAGCTCGGTGACCCATACAACTCCGTTTTCAGGCGAGAACTTGGCCGTGATGCCGAGGTTGGTCACCTGGATGAACGCCTTCTGATAGCGCTCGTAATCTCTCTTCCCGAGTGTGTTGTCGAGCTGCACGAATACGAAACCAGATTCATTCTTACCCAGAGCTTCCCTGAGCTCTATCGGGAGATACCGCTCCTCATTTCTCGGAGCCTTGTTCTCCCACATCCTGTCGACAGTGTAGAATCCGCTGCCCGGGTCATATTTATGGTCGTAGCGCATCGCATCGCCCAACTGCATGGGAATTACCCTGTCCCTGTCCACCTTCGCCATCTGGAGCTTTACTTTCTCCACGTTCAGGAAGCTGACAGGGAGCTGCATCCTGGACTTCGATTCCACCACTCCCGTGCCTGTGGTAAGGCACACAGAGGGGTCGAAATCGGTCGTCCTGAAGCTGAATGTCTCGTCATTCGGGAGGCTGTTCCCGAAAATGTCCTTCATGTTTTTCGAGATAGTGACCTTGTATTCGGTCTGAGCCTTGAATTTCAGATAAAGCTCCGGCGTGGCCGTGTCATAATCATAGTCTGTGTAGTAGTCAGGCATCTTTATGGCAGGCGAGAACGTTATATTCTTGACGAGATCCTTGTAGTAGACAGGATTTGTGAAGAAGAGCTCGAGCTCGTCGTCCGGATTATGCTTCTTCGGGAGGGAAGACCTCACGAGTCTGAAGCTGTTCATCACCGAGAACGTGAACTCGGCCTCATCATCGGTGCCCAGTTCTCCAGCCTTTGCCCTGAGACCTTTCGACAGGATCACCCTGTATTTGTATCCGGGTGTCAGAGGAGCTTTCGGCGTCAGCACGAGCACATGATCGCTTCTCCATCTTTCATCGAGCTTCGAGTCGGCTGACGAGGCTGTTCTCACATCATATCCGACATCGGCTTTTTTGCCCTTGCCGTCTATCGAGATGAGCCTGATTGCCACTGCAGCCTTCGAGGGATCCATCGGCATGTTGAACATCATCGTGATGATGCTGTCCAGCCTGACCCACTGCTGCTTGTCTGCAGGCAGGCTCTCCTTCAGCTGCGGGCGCAGAGTCTCGAACGACCATGTGAAATCCTTCTCGAGCGCTTTGCCGAAAAGGGATTTCGTGCCTGCAGGCACTCTGGCCTTGTAGGTAACTCCTCCCGGGAGCGGCTCTCTCGGCGTGAACTGCAATGTCGATGTGCCGACCCATCTGTACTTGCCCTGAAGCTGAGGCTCGAAGAACAGCGGTCCGGACGATTCGTCTCTCGGCACTGTCGTAAGTGGAGCCATCGGCTGATTGAATGTGACTGTAATGGCATCGAGCTCATCCTGTTCCTCCACCTTGCCGGACGGTATCCCCATGACGACACTGAGCTCGCCCAGGTTCTTCGGGGGAGGTGGAATGGCGCTCTTTTCGGCTTCCTTCCTGTCGCAGGAGCAGAGCCCCAGCAGCACTGTCATGACGATAATCACCACAGAAAGCAGTACCAGATGTCTTTTCATCTTCTCCACCTCTTTCATTATTCAGAGCTGCATGTGGCAGCATAAGATCCATCTGCTTAATTATATCACCGGGAAACCGGGAAAAATAGGAAATATTCACAGTCTGTACTATTCCGGAATGCTGCAACATTTCAAAGAACAGAGGGCATATCTCAGGCGCTGCCCTGCTGGGACGGAACTACGGGGATCTCGAACGTAAAAGTGCTTCCGCTTCCCTCGCTGCTCTCGAACCAGATCCGTCCCCTGTGCTTTTCAGTCAGGCGCTTGACAATTGCCAGGCCTATACCAGTGCCGTGGCTCTTCTTCCTCGCCTTGGGAGATCTGCTGAAGATATCGAATATCTTGCCGTGGAAGTAGCTTTCGATCCCCCATCCGTCATCTTTCACGGCAAACCTGTGATATCCCGGAACCTGCTGATATGAGACAGATACATGAGTGCCACCGAACTTGATTGCATTTTCAATCAGGTTGTACAGGATATGGTACAATACAGTTGGCTTCCCTGTAATATTCCCCGGCATCCCGGGATCGATCTCTATCTTCGCGAGTGACAGCATGCTCTTGCCCTCGAGAGCCGAAAAGACCTGGCTGAAAGTCATCGGCATATCTATATCCTCGTATCTGTCTTCCTCGTGATCGAGAAAATAGTATTTTCTGAGATCCTCGATCATCTGGATAGTCTCGCCTGAGCAGGTCACTATCCTGTTCATCATATCCTTCTCATCATCGCCGAGCTTTTCCATCGCCTGTTCGGAAAGGAGCCTGGAAAACTCCATGATGCTTATCAGCGGCGTCTTGAGGTCGTGGGCGATGATATGACCGAACGCCTCCAGATCCTTGACTTTCTGCGACAGCTCACGCTGGAGCCTTCTCTCGCTCGAGACATCTATGAACGATATGAAATATCCGCTTATCTTATCGCATGCCTCGCAGAGAGGTGCGACATAAAACATTACGTTGAAGGAATCTCCGTCCTTTCTCACCGCTATCGATTCGTCCTGCCATCCCTCCTGGGGCTTCTCAATCTGGACTCGCCTGATCACCTGCGCCCTCGACTCCTCTTCAAAGAGAACGGAGATCTCCCTGCCGATCAGCTCATCCTTTTCATAGCCCCACATCTGGAACAGCGCTTTATTCGCGAAGGTTATGTGGCCTGTCCTGTCGACTGTGACAATCCCCGACAGGACGCTCTGCACTGCGTCGTAAAGCCATTGAAGCTGCTCATTGCTCTTTTTTGTATCTGTGATGTCCTTTGTTATCGCAATAAACCCTATGGGCTTTCCGGCAGAACTCCTTATCAGGTTGGCAGTGAGGAGCCCGTAGTATAAAGAGCCGTCCTTCCTGACGAGCCTGTATTCCCTGTCTTTGACACTCCCGGTCTTCAGGGCAATCTCTGTATTCTCTCTTGCGGCGTCATGCTCGCGCTCATCTATCAGAAACAGAGCATCTCTGCCAAGCAATTCTTCTTCGTTCTGATAGCCGTGATGCTCAAGGGTGGCGCGGCTTACCTTGACGATTTTTCCCTCGAGATCTGTGACAACCATGGAATCGCTTACAGAGAGGAAGATGGCGTCGAGAAGCTCCGGCGAGCTCTTCAGGGCCTGCATGGCAAGGTGTTTTTCTATCAGCCTTCTGAGACTTTCGATCAGACTGCCTCTGTCGATCCCGTCCCTGTCCACGACACACGATGTGCGGAAATATTCACGGAGCTTTTCTGGTGCGCCATTTCCGCTGTCTCTGATGAGCAGGAAGGGTATATCCCTCCCTGAGCTGTTGAGATGCTCAGACAAAGAGCGGGCCGCATTCTCAACCATCGCGGCACTGGCGACTATTGCATTGAAGTCCGATTCAGAGATCTTCTTCAGCGCCTCGCCTACAGAAGAGGCCTCTTCAATGTGCAGATCGTCTTCTCCGCTCTCCGCAGAAGGGAGTGAGCCTTCACCATCTGCACAGTCCTGCTGAAAAAGCAATACTCTTATCTTTTCTCCCATAACCCCGCCCCCTTGAAAATGCATACAGATTCTGCGATTCTCTATATCTTATGAAACCCCGCTTTCAGGGAGTACTTTTCTATATATCTTCATTCATATTCGTGGAAAGTGACCGGTACTCTGCAGCGACGATTGTGTCAAATGGGGCTTCTCTTGCTGATCATTCCACGCCGTCTTTAAAAATCCTGTATTACTGCGGTATGTGCAAGACGGACAGAGCACCTTGAAAAGAAGGTGTTTTTAAAAAGAGCATGAATAACTGTATTTGTTCCTGCAGGGGCCGGACTCTCCGGCCTCTCTCCTTATCTGAATCGGCTGAAGCAGGAAAAGAATCAACCAGGCACTCGATTTGCGGAAAGGGGCAGACATGAAGAGGATACTTGTCACAGGAGGCGCAGGGTTTATAGGCTCGCATCTCTGCAGAGAGCTGCTCAGGAGAGGCAACGAGGTTCTTTGTCTCGACAATCTCTTTACAGGCTCTAAGGAAAATATTGAAAAGCTTCGTGACGACAGGCATTTCGAGTTCGTAAGGCACGACATAACGCAGCCGGTTACGCTTGAGGTCGACGAGATATACAACCTCGCATGCCCTGCTTCGCCGCCTCACTATCAGTACAACGCCATAAAGACAATAAAGTGCTCCACAACAGGAATGATAAATATGCTGGGCCTCGCCAAGCGCGTAAAGGCGAGGATTCTTCAGGCATCGACCTCCGAAATATACGGAGATCCGGAGATCCATCCCCAGCAGGAGAGCTACTGGGGGAATGTCAACCCGATAGGCATAAGATCATGCTACGACGAGGGCAAGCGCGTGGCCGAGTGTCTGTGCATGGACTATCACAGGCAGAACAGTGTGGATATAAGGATTGTCAGGATCTTCAACACATACGGCCCGTCGATGGACATCAATGACGGCAGAGTCATCTCCAACTTCATGGTGCAGGCGCTCCGGAACGAACCGATAACGGTGTACGGAGACGGCTCACAGACTAGAAGCTTCATGTACGTGTCAGATCTTGTGGAAGGCCTGATAAGGATGATGGAGAGCATTGACTTCACAGGCCCGGTGAACCTCGGGAACCCTGAGGAATACACAATAAGCGATATAGCAGGCAAGATAATCAAGCTCTGCGGATCATCATCGGAGATCGTATTCAGGGAGCTCCCTGGCGACGACCCGAGAAAGAGGAAGCCGGACATAGGGCTGGCGATGAGCAGGCTCGGCTGGAAGCCTGTGATACCGCTCGAAAAAGGCCTCCCGATGACCAGGGAGTATTTTGCGTCGAAGCTGGGCATCAGCTGATGTACGCGCTGCGAAAGAGAGCAAATCATGTGTGGAATATGCGGAGTTTTCGGGCAGTCTGACAGCGGGACGATCTCACGGGCCCTGCCTCTCATCGCCCATCGGGGACCTGATGATGAGCATATGGTCTCCGGCTCTCTCTTTACGCTCGGGGCGAGAAGGCTCAGCATAATAGATCTCGATGGAGGAAGGCAGCCTCTCTGCAACGAGGACTCAACGATCTGGGTGGCGCAGAACGGAGAGATTTACAACTTCCCTGAGATGCGGGAATGGCTCGTCGGTCGCGGTCACAGTCTCAGAACGAGAAGCGACACCGAAGTTATAGCCCATCTTTACGAGGAATACGGAGAGCGCCTCCCTGAGAAGCTTACGGGCATGTTTGCCATAGCGATATGGGATGACAGGAGACGAAAGGGATTCCTGCTCAGAGACAGGCCCGGGAAGAAGCCCCTCTACTATCTGAGATCCGGCAGGGCCCTGTACTTCGCCTCGGAGATAAAGTGTCTGCTCCAGGTCCCGGGATTTGAGAAGGAGATCTGCTTCGAGGCGCTGCACCATTACATGGGCTGCAAGCACGTCCCTGCGCCGCTCACAATCTTCAAAGGGATCAATATTCTCCCTCCGGCCCACATCCTGGTCTTCGACGGTGAAACAGGCGATATATCGCTCAGCCGATACTGGAACATCGACTTCAACTTCCTCGGAAGCGGAGACGTGAGCGAAGAGGAGATCTCGGAAAGGCTGCTTGAGACTCTGCGCGGCGCCGTAAAGCGCCGCCTGATAAGCGACGTCCCTGTCGGATTCTTCCTGAGCGGAGGCCTGGACAGCAGCCTGTCCACGGCCATCGCGGCGACGGAATCGTCGAGCCGGATAAAGACATTCACGCTCACCTACCCGGCAGGACAGGCCAGAAGCGGCAAGTACGAAGATCAGGAGTTCGCCAGGAAGATATCTGAGAAATACGATACGGAGCACTACGAGGAGATCATCGATTTCAGCGATCTCTGCGACGAGTTCCCGAAGGTGATATCCCACTTCGACGAGCCCTTCGCAGGGGTGATCTCCACTTACTTTCTCGCGCGCCTGATAGCGAAGCACGTGAAGGTCGCCCTGTCAGGCGACGGCGCCGACGAGCTTTTCGGCAGCTATCTGTCGCACCGCCTCGCAGTCCCTCTCCACAACTTCAGAATGTTCGGCGAGACAGGCGAAGAGCGCTACAGAGATTTCGCCCCGTTCGAGGACAGAATCGAATACCTCGAAAAGCTCTGCGAAAATGAGGAATGGAAATGGCGCAGCAAGCTTCTCGTGCTCAGCGAGGAAGAGAAGCATTCGCTCTACTCCCCTCTCATGAGAGAGAGCATCAAAGGCATCAGCACCTCAGAGCATCTCAGGCAGAGCTTCGCAGGCCTCAGGGCCTCCGATCCGCTGAACAGGATCCTCGAGGCTGAATTCCATACATTCTTTCCGGATCAGGTCCTGGCCTTCGTGGACAGGCTCTCGATGGCCCACTCGCTCGAGGTACGGACGGCCTTTCTCGATCACGACTTCATCTCCCTGGCGTTCAGCATCCCAGGCGCGCTGAAGAGAAAAGACGGGGAGGTCAAGTACATTCTTAAAAAGGCGGCGCTCAAGTACCTCCCGTCTGATCTCGTCTTCAGGAAGAAGGAGGGCTTTGTGCTTCCCATCAACCAGTGGCTGCTGCAGAACATGGAAGGCTACGTCAGGGACGCCATGAGTGAGAGCCGGTTGAGCGTTCACGGCCTTCTCGATGCCAATGCCGTCGGCGGGCTTCTCGAACAGTTCTATTCCGGAAGAGAAGAACTGGCCAACAAGGTCCTCAACTTCCTGACATTCCAGATATGGTATGAGATGTATATGGCATGAGCATGGCGACGATAAGAATACAGAATATAGTATATAGAATGCGGAATGCAGTGTACTGGAGAAGGCAGAGAGCAGGCATCTGGGGAAAGAATCTGAAAAAAAAACCCTGAACCTGTGATCCGGATTAATAACAGGCTATAATCACAGATTTCGAGAGACGGACATGACAATTGGAATACTTCAGCCAGGGTACCTGCCATGGCTCGGATTCTTTGAGCAGCTCTATACGAGCGATCTCTTCGTAATTTACGACGACGTGACTTTCGACAAGGGTGGATGGAGGAACAGGAACAGAGTCAAGACCCCGCAGGGGATCTGCTGGCTCACAGTGCCTGTCGTCAAGAAGGATATCATTCACACGCTTCTCAGGGATGTCGAGATCAACAACAGCACTCCCTGGTGGAAAAAGCATCTCGGAACGCTGAAGCAGAGCTACGGGAAAGCGCCATATTTCAGAGACTACTTCCCCATCTTCGAAGAAGGCTACGGCAGGAGATGGGAGCGCCTGTTCGATCTGGACATGTTCTTCATCGAACAGCTCATGAAGGCTCTCGGGCTCGAGCGCCCACTCAGTTTATCATCGTCGCTGTCGGAAGAGGGAGACAGGAACGGGCGCCTCATCAGCATATGCAGGCATTTCGGCGCCGACAGATTCTACGAGGGAAAGGCCGGAGAAGACTACATGGACATAGAGCGGTTCAGGGAGAGCGGCATCGAGGTGGTCTTTCAGGACTATCAGCACCCTGAATACCCTCAGCTTTACGGGGAGTTCATCCCCTATCTCTCTGTCGTCGATCTGCTGCTCAACATGGGACCTGAGAGCCTCTCGATAATTACGCACAGAGGAAGTGCCCGGCCTTCCCTAGAAAACTATCAGCAGCAGATATAGAGCCTGCTGATCCTGCAATCGAAGGGCAGGCAGACAGCACAGCCTTTTAAGAGGCTCAGGACGTAAAGAAAGTTAATCATCACAACATCAGGTGCTTGGTAAGGAGGCATTATGCATACGCTTCTCGTGACCGGCGGCGCCGGCTTCATAGGGTCGAACTTTGTCCACTACATCAGAAAAAAATATCCCGACTATTCGGTCATAGTCCTCGATGCTCTCACATACGCCGGCACGATGGACAACCTTCCCGCCTCCATAAACGAGGAGGACAATTTTTCCTTCTGGTACGGGAATGTCAGAAACGCCGAACTGGTAGACTCTCTCGTCGCCCAGTCGGACATAGTGGTCCATTTCGCTGCGGAGACGCACGTCACGCGGTCAATTTTCGACAACCTGCTGTTCTTCGAAACAGACATACTGGGGACCCAGGCAGTCGCAAACGCTGTCGTCAATCACATCAGGAAAGTGAAGCGGTTCATTCATATCTCCACTTCGGAGGTATACGGCACCGCCCATGAAGATCTTATGGACGAAGAGCACCCGCTCATGCCCATGAGCCCTTATGCCAGCGCGAAGGCCGGCGCAGACAGGCTTGTCTATTCATACTGGGCCACTTACGACATACCTGCCGTCATAGTCAGGCCCTTCAACAACTTCGGCCCGCACCAGCATCTGGAGAAGGCAATTCCACGCTTCGTCACGAGCTGCATCCTCGACGAGCCATTGACAGTGCACGGCGACGGCTCGGCGGAGCGCGACTGGATCTTCGTCGAAGATCACTGCAGGGCGCTGGACATGATAATCCACTGCGAGCTGGAAAAGGTCAAGGGCCAGGTCATAAACATTGGTACAGGAAGCAGTATAAGCATACAGGACATCGCGAGAGCCATAGTGAAGGTCATGAACAAGCCTGAATCGCTCATCACCTATATCTCGGACAGGCCGGGACAGGTGGAGAGACACACGGCGGCGATAAAAAAGGCAGGCGACCTGCTGGGCTGGAAGCCTGAGATGAGCTTCGAGCAGGGCCTCGAGAAGACGATAGAGTGGTACAGATCCAACCGCCCCTGGTGGGAAAAGCAGCTCTGGATGCGCCACATCCCCATCATAACGAGAGATGGCAGGCGGAGCATGCACTGATCCTTACCCGGCAGGCCTGGAAAACATGTATTCCAATTGCAGGAGGCGGCTTCAGGAGGGATGCAAAGTGACGATGGTCAGTATCAACGGCAGCATGCAGAGAGAGGACGAGGCTTCGATCTCGGTCTTCGATCACGGGTTCCTCTATGGCGACAGCGCCTATGAGACGATCAGGACCTACGGCAGAAAGCCCTTCCTGCTCAAAGAGCACCTGCAGCGCCTGTCCCGCTCATGTGAATCGATAGAGATAGCGATGCCCTGGGGAGAAGACAGGTTCAGAGATGAGATGGCGAGGCTTATCTCGCATGTGGAGGGAGATGAATACATACTCCGCGTCATCATAACTAGAGGCAGGGGGAGAGTAGGCTATAAGCGCGACACGACGCAGCAGCCGACAGTCGTGATCATATGCAGCAGGTTCAGGGGATTCACTGAAGATCAGTATCTGAAAGGAATAAGGCTCGCTGTCGTCAGAACGCGCCGCAATCCTGTCGAGTGCCTGAACCCCGGTATCAAATCGAGCAACCTGCTGAACCTGAGGCTGGCCTTCCAGGAGGCAGAGAAAAAGGGTGCCGACGAGGCGCTGATGCTAAATATGGACGGCAACATAGCCGAATGCTCATCGAGCACGGTCTTCTTCGTAAAAGAAGGCGAGCTGGTAACTCCATCGATAGAAACAGGAATCCTGCCTGGCATCACCAGGGAGTTCACCATCAGACTGGCTTCGGAGCTCTCCCTCAATGCAAGGGAGGAGACAGTCCCCCACGAAATGTTGCAGCAGTGCGAAGAAGCCTTCATCACAAGCACGATTAAGTCCATACTTCCTGTATGCGCCATAGACGGGCGATCTTTCAGCTCCATTCCGGGACCGGTGACTTCAATGCTCATGAAGGCCTTTGACGAAGCGACGAAGAATTACAGATAGACAAGTCCGGCGCGCGAGATATAGAAACAGCTGCGCGTGTTCTTTCAGAAGCCTTCCCGATCGAGGTATCACTAATAAGGAGGAACAGCCATGAAGAGAAAGGTGTCGATTGAGAATTTTAACGGAACCGAGCAGAAGCGCGAGAGATTCTGGGAGCTTCTCGAAGACTATCTGCAGCTCGATGAGAAATCGATTGAATGCAGCATGGCAGATCACATGGAGTATACGCAGGCCAAGGAGAAGTTCACTGCAAAGGACTTTGACTTTTACAAAAGCCTCGCCTACACAATCAAGGACTTCATGATGGAGCGCATGAACGACACACACCATCAGTACTACTTTCATAACGTGAAGCGCGTATACTACCTCTCTCTGGAATACCTGATGGGGCGCACTCTCGGCAACAGCCTGATAAACCTCAGGATATATCAGCTCGTGCAGAAGGTGCTCGACGATATAGGCCTCGACCTCGACGAGCTCATGAACTTCGAGCCTGATGCCGGTCTCGGGAACGGAGGTCTTGGAAGGCTGGCGGCGTGCTTCCTCGACTCGATGGCCACGATGGGAATACCGTCAATAGGGTACGGGATACGATATGACTACGGCATTTTCCATCAGAAGATAGAGAACGGATACCAGATCGAGCTCCCTGACATATGGCTGAGACACGGCAACCCCTGGGAGATATTGAGGCCTGACTACGAATATGAAATACAGTTCTACGGCACGGTCAAACAGTACACAGACGGCAACGGTGTGTTCAGAAACGACTGGGCTGACACGAGGAAAGTGCTCGCCCTTGCCTACGATACGCCTGTTCCTGGCTATGGAAACTTTACAGTCAACACGCTGAGGCTCTGGTCTGCCAGGGCGAGCAATGAGTTCGACCTTGAGTACTTCAACCAGGGAGACTATATCAAGGCAGTGGCCGCCAAAGACATTTCCGAGACAATATCCCGTGTCCTCTATCCCAAGGATGACATAATCAAGGGAAAGGAGCTGAGGCTTGCACAGGAGTATTTCTTCGTGTCGGCGACACTGCAGGATATAATCCGCAGGCACAAGATCAAAAACCCCACACTGGACAACCTGCACGATAAGGCTGCCATACAGCTCAACGACACCCACCCCGCTCTTTCGGTGGCCGAGCTTATGAGAATTCTGGTGGATCTCGAAGGGACGCCGTGGGACAGGGCATGGCAGATAACGCGTCAGACGATAGCGTTCACAAACCACACAGTGCTCCCTGAAGCCCTTGAAAAATGGCCTGTCACACTCTTCGAGAAGATGCTCCCGAGGCATCTCCAGATAATCTACGAGATAAACAGGCGCCATCTCGATGAGGTTCAGGCCGCCTTCCCGGGAGAAAGCGACCGCCTCTCCAGGATGTCTATAATTGAGGAGAAGCCGGAAAAATCAGTGAAGATGGCCAACCTTGCGATAGTGGGAAGCCATTCGGTAAACGGAGTCGCGCAGCTTCACTCGAACATACTGAAGGAAAAGCTTTTCAAGGACTTCGCCGACATGTGGCCTGAGAAGTTCAACAACAAGACGAACGGCATCACGCAGAGGCGGTGGCTCCTACTCTGCAACCCTGACCTCGCAAAGCTCGTATCTGGTGAGATTGGAGACGGGTGGGTCACGGATCTGGATGATATGAAGAAGCTCGTCAAAAAGGCCGGCGATAAAGGCTTCAGAAAGGCCTGGAGAGAGGTCAAGAGAAATAACAAGGCGGTCCTTGCGAACATCATCAAGGATAGGACAGGCATCGACGTTAACCTGGATTCGATCTTCGACTGCCAGGTCAAGAGAATACACGAGTACAAACGCCAGCTGATGAACGTGCTGCATGTGATAACGCTGTACAACAGGATCAAGGCCGATCCCTCACTTGAAATGACTCCCAGAACAGTCATCTTTGCAGGCAAGGCTGCACCCGGATACGCAATGGCAAAGCTGATAATAAAGCTGATAAACTCGGTGGCAGAAAGAGTCAATAACGATCCGGACGTGAGAGACCGCCTCAAGGTGGTGTTCGTTCCAAACTACAGCGTATCGATAGCCCAGATCCTCATACCTGCAGCAGATCTGTCCGAGCAGATCTCGACAGCCGGGATGGAGGCGTCCGGCACCGGGAATATGAAGTTCGCCCTGAACGGCGCCCTTACAATAGGCACCCTTGACGGTGCGAACATAGAGATCATGGAGGAAGTCGGACGGGATAACATCTTCATCTTCGGCCTCACAGCCGATGAGGTGCAGTCAGTGAGGGATCGCGGTTACAACCCGTATGACGAGATGAACAAGAACGACGAACTGAGAAGATGCCTCGACATGATCGCCGCAGGCGAATTCTCTGATGGAGACACTGAGCTCTTCAAGCCGATCATCGATTCGCTGCTGTCGAGAGGAGACTACTATCTGGTCCTCAAAGATTACCAGTCGTATCTGAAATGCCAGGAAGAAGTCGGAAAGGCCTTCAGAGATCAGGACTGGTGGGACAAAGCTTCGATTCTGAACAGCTGCCTCGTCGGCAAGTTCTCGAGCGACCGCACGATAAGTCAGTACTCGGAAGAAATCTGGAAGACAAAACCTGTCGTGATCGAGCAGAAGAGAAAGACAGGACCGGCGGCTGCGAAAAAATAGGCCGGCATCGCGAATATCAACCATTGAAAGTGGCTCACGGAGGTCAAACTCTGATGAACCACTTTTTTACGTACAGAATCAGAAGAATCAGCCACCACGCCAGAATATAAAGCACGGTGTAGCTCCATGAGCCCCATTGGGATCCCAGGAGCGAAATGAGGCCGTTTATCGAGGCCTGCTGCAGTGAGACAGGCCCTGCTCCCGCGTCTATCTTTATGACCTGCAGGATCAGCACCTTTACTAGGATGGGCACCACATAGGCCACGATGGCGTTAGAGCCGAAGACGAAGAGCGGGAAGGCCCACCGGCAGATTCCGTTCAGATCGATGATTATATACAGAAGGGCCAGCATGAGTGTGCCTGTGCCTGCCATCAGCACGATGTAGGATGGCGTCCACACAGTCTTGTTGAATGGAAGCCCGATGTTCAGCAATAAAGAGAGCCCGGTCATCCCTGCCCCTGCGGCGGCCAGGATCACGAGCTTTTTTCGCTCGCTGTGGGACTTGTCTCTCAACACATCGGATATCACAGACGCGATGAGCACCATGGCCCCTGTCGGAACTGCCGAGAAAAGCCCTTTTACATGAAAGGGCGCCAGGTATGTCGTGTTGACATAGAAGATGAGGTTTCTGCCCTCCTCGAACACGCCGGCTCCGATCCCGGGCACCGGTATAAACTGGATCGCAGCGCCATATAGAAGCAGGAAAGACGCGGCAGCGGCGATCCGCACAGGCCATCTGAATCTGTACAGCAGAGCGCCGATGAAATAGGCGAGCCCGATGAGCTGCAGGACACCCAGCGTGAAGACAGGCTTTTTTAGTATGCTGCTCTCGATCAGGCATCCGAGGAATATCAGCAGGGCTGTTCTCTGGGCCGCTTTGACGATGAAATGCCACCAGGGCAGCCCTTTTCTGCAGAACGAGGAATATGAATATGGCAGCGAGAGACCTACGCAGAAAAGGAACCAGGGGAACACGAAATCGGCCAGGTAAACTCCGCCGTTCCACGGCGCGTGCGTCACGATCCTGGGAGTAGTCTCATCGAGGGCCATGTTGTTGACGATGAGCATCAGAAAGATTGTGAAGCCTCTCAGCGCATCGAGTGACAGCAGCCTGGCAGGCCTGGAGGTCTCTGCAGGCAGGGCCTGCTTTTCTTCAATATCAGCATCAGAGCTTTCCATGGAATTAAAACCTCATATCGAGCAGGATCGTCTGTAAATATGAGCTTTCTGACATGCACAGCGACGGTCAGGGCCATACTTCGAAGCTGTCCGGGTCGGAAAGGCCCGGCATGATCTCCCGCAGAGAGCCCAGAGTCTGTCCGTCGTGAACGGTGATGCAGTTCGGGGATGCATTCAGAACATATGCTGTCCTGCCGTCCGGGCTCAGCCTCACGGCCACGGGAGTGCCTTTGGCCCTCGCCTTTCTCGTGATTTTAAACGTCGTCATGTCGACGATGTAAATCATGTTCTCTCTCTCGCAGGCTACATAAATGCACGGCGGAACATCTCCCCGGGATGGGTAGACGTGCTTCCTCCCCTTGTCCATCTCTACCGATTTTATAAGTGAGCGGCTCGAAACGCCGAACAGGTTCAGCGGACCTGAAAGGGATGGAACGACCACATAGCGCCCTGAGCTGTCTATCGTGCAGTCGCAGGGCTCGGCTCCGGCGTTGAACGATGCTATTGGAGAGCGGGTCTTGCTGTCGATCATGTCGACAGCGTTCTGCTGCGCGTCAAGCGTCACCATCACGTCTATGCCGTTGGACAGATACCATTGCTGCTGAGGCCCTGAAACCGGTATCTCGTCAGAAATCTGATATGTCTGGAGATTCCACACTGTTATGAAAGGATCAGCGTCATTGAAGATGAAAGCCAGCGGCCTGGAGGGGTGGAACAGCAGCCCGCAGGGCGAGCCGTTGATTGGATAGGTTCCAGTCAGCGTCCCCTGCTCGGCGTCAAATACATTTATGCTCTTTTCGCCCTGTGGCACATACAGCCCGTTGCCGTCAGGCGACAGCGCGATCGACCTGGCAACTCCTGACAGGTTTATTGTGCGCACACACTTGCCGGATTTCACATCGATTCTGCTGACGACCCTTTTCCCACCGCACAAAACGTATGCAGACTGACTCTCCCCGGGTCTTACCCTGTTGCGCAGCGAAAAGAACAGGATCAGCAGCACGAGCAGAAGAGCGGCGCCTGCCGATGCATACAGCGCGGCCTTCTTCACCGTGGTCTTCAGCACTGTCGATTCCTTTATGAACAGTCTCTCCCCGGGGTCGACAGGAGCCTTCTCGACAGCAGCAACAGGGGGGTTCGAAACATTTCCCAGCTTTCGCAGCAGTGTGTCAATGTCGAGGTACCTCTGCTCGACGCGCTTGTTGAGTGAGACGAGAAGGGCTTCCTGGAGGCTGTCAGGAATATCCGGGTTCAGCTCCCTGGGCTTTGCGTTGTCTCTCCCTGACGCATTCCATCTGTGCTTCGTCACACAGTAATAGAGCAGCGCGCCCAGGCTGTAGATGGCAGACTGCACTGTGAAGCCATGTCCCTCTGCAATCTCAGGAGCGCACCAGATATCCGGATCTGTGGAGGAGAGGTAGTGATCGAGAAAGATCTGCAGGCCGAAGCCGGAGAGAACCATATCACCCTGCTCTGAGATGCAGATCAGGGCAGGATCTATCATCACGAACGGAAGTGGCTCAGGTCTCTCATACAGATATCTGAGCGCTCCGGTGATCGCAACGATCCTCTTAACAGCCTCGTCCACGGCCAGAGCGGACACGTTCATCGATATGTATCCCTCGAGAGTTATCCCCTCGCAGTGCGAGAGGACGATATACGCGTTGTCGCCATAAAAAAATCCGTCCAGCACAGCCGGCAGCAGAGGATGGGAAAGAGCCTTCAGCATATCGACTGCAGCCTTGAACTCCTCCTCCTTGAAAGGTCCTTTCTTCCTTGGGATGCGCGAAAGTTTGAACTCTGTCAGCTGGAAAAGAGCCCCGGGAGCTCTTTTGTCTCTTACAGTGTATATGTTGTAAGTCCTGGCCTGATGGTTTACCTTCGTGACTGTAAAACTATCGTTGATGATATCGTGAGCTCTGTATACTTCTGCCATTTCAAATCCTCGTGACGGAGTAACATATGCTTCTTCGCGTTGCCGCGATGACACTCCTCCCTCAGGGACTGAGATGTTGAAGCTATCGGCTTATCACGCCGATCGACTGTATCACTTCCTGCATATGCTCTCTGAGAGTCTTCCCGTTCATCAGCTTCTTATCTTCATCGCCCTTCATTATCATACCCCTGATATAGCTGACTCCCTCCTGATCCGCAATGACAGCCCTCGTCTGCCAGAACTGCACCTGGGCGTTGGGGCCGTAAACGACATTGAGCGCCGCCGCCCTGCCGTCCTTCAGATTCAGCTCGTAGGGAGACTGGGTCAGCCTGGAATAGATCTGACGGTTGTCTTCGTCCCTCCTGACCCACTCCTCGACGTACTGCGCAGCGCCGCTGTATCCCTGCCTTGTCCCCTCCCTGGACAGGAATATGAAAATGTCCGGCTTCATCACAGCAGGCGGGGGAGGCAGATGAGTGAAGGCCACAGTGGCCTGCCCACCCCACTGGGAGTCCAGTTTCACAGCCTGGCTGTCAACTATCCACCCGACTGGAAGGAAGATGTCGAAGTTGTTCTTCTCATCTCTGTATATCTTGGTCATTCTTATCATTTCTTCGTCAACATGATCGCCTGGACGCAACACTCTGAGCTGATGCCCCAGGTCCCTGCCCTGTCCTGCAGGGATCTGGACAGGCGACGAATCGACGCTTTTTATGACCGGAGGTGTCGCAGGACTCTCAGTCATAAAAGGCGCGCCGGCATTTTGAGTCTTTCCGGAGCTGTTTAACGGCTCCCTTCTCGTCTCTGCAACTTTCGGCGAGGCTGATTTCACCGGACTCTCGATTATCAGGGAAGGCGTTACCGCAGGACCTGGCTGTGACTGCTCAGGCGCCGTCGGCTTCACTTCTTCTGTCCTCAATGCGGCTGATACCTGCCGCCCTGTTGATGTCTCAGGCTGTATCTGAGTTGAGATAGCCGCTGTCTCACTTCCGGCATGAGGCTTTGAGGCCGAAGCGGAGCTGCCTTGAGTTCTGAAATGGCCATCCGCCCGCTTTCCGACTATCCTGTCGACTATCAATATGCCCAGAAATATGGCGAGCAGGCACACGGCGACCGTGACCAGAACCGGCAGCGCCTTCATTACCTTACTGCCTGCCGTCCCGATTAGATCATCGCTGTCGGCCCCTTCGCCCTTCCTGCTAATATCCAGCGGCGTCCTGCCGAAAGGCTCCATCACAGGCAGCGGGACCTCTCTCGAGTTCAGCAGCGCCTGCCTCATCTCCACCACGGTGCTGTACCGCTTTGCAGGCTCAGTCTCAAGAGCCTTTATGATCACTCGCTCAATGCTCTCAGAGAGCTTTGGATTGATCGAGCGGACAGGCGTGAATACGAACGGTTCGTCGCAGTTTCCCCTTCCGTTGGTGGCAAGATAGTGAATCGTCGCACCGATGGTGTAGATATCAGAGCGCTGATCTGTCTGGGCGCCTCCGTAGTGTTCAGGCGACGCGGTCATCGCGGAACCCATCGGCTCGGTGTCCTTGCTCCTGCCCTGCTTGTAAGCCCTCGCTATCCCGAAATCTATCAGATGGAGCTTTCCATTCCTGTCCTTTATAACGTTCCTCGGCTTCAGATCCCTGTATATGACAGGAGGTCTTTGCGTATGCAGGTATTCGAAGATGTCGCAAAGTTGCACTGCCCAGTTGATGAGCACCTTCTCCTGTATGAACACGTTTGGGAAAGGCGATACGAGCCTGTCCATAGTCTCGCCTTCTATGTATTCTGTGACCATATAATAGAAGCCGTCATATTCGAAGAGATCATGCACATTGACGATCTGTGGATGGTTCAGGCGCTCGAGTATGAACTTTTCCTGCGTTATCGCGATGACCTTCTTGGGATCACCTGCCTCGACCTCCTTGACGAGATACTTTTCACCGGCCTTCACGGCTGTATAAGTGATACTCATGCCGCCTGATGACAGGTAGTTGAGCCTGTATCCATCTTTCAGCACCGTATCGGGCGGGAGCACCATGAGCGGCAGATTGTCCTCTCCCTTCGCCCCGTCTGGCGCCGGAACTCTGAAAGCCATGGCAGTTACCTTTCTGCGTTAAAGCTGTCTCTATTATAATACAAAGAGCGGTAAAATTAAAGACAGGGAAGAGATGGCGGCCGTGATCAGCCTGACTGCCTCTCTTCCCTATGATAGATGTCTTTTCCTGCCCTGCTCAGGCTCCCATCTCCTCATTCGATAGCTGCTTCCATCCGTTGGCCTGATGATTCCCTATGTATGTATCGCCGTCTGACTGGGCGCGATCCGCCCGCCTGCTGTCCCCTGTCAGTGTCGTGCCATCGGCACTTGAGTTTATGTGAGTCCTCCCCTTCCCTGAGTATATATCCACAGACTGGAGTGTGCCATAGCCGTTCGACGAATCCCCGCCTGATGAGTTCATCGTTATCTTCGTTCCGTCTGGCAGGATATAACTGCTGGTTGCAGACTGCCACTCCCATGAGCCCCCGTCGGACTCGCTCACATGCGGATCTCCGTAGACTGTGCTCGATTCACCTGATTTCGTGTCTTTGATCGTCGCCGTGCCATTGGCCGAGTCGTACTTGACCTCGTAGCCTCCAGGTGTGAGCGTAGTTGTCGTCCCGTCGGCGTTCTTGACAGACGTGTATCCATCAGGGGTCTTTGTGACCTCGTTGCCGTCCTTATCGGTGAATGTCTGCGGTCCTCTGGGCTGGTCCGGGCCTCCGGGTTGCTGCGGGCCTCCGGGTTGCTGCGGGCCTCCGGGATGCTGCGGGCCTCCGGGATGCTGCGGGCATCCCTGGTCTGGCTCAAAGTTTGCAAAGAAGTTTGCACTGGCTCTGTA
>Ga0302252_1000350_pt1 | contig 43270 bp, 41 predicted proteins | sample AAG_RA_Leu_MG_FD_193511 | JGI IMG/M metagenome (GOLD analysis project Ga0302252, IMG submission 193511) | Enriched activated sludge microbial communities from anaerobic digester in WTTP, New Holstein, Wisconsin, United States - AAG_RA_Leu | ecosystem: Engineered > Bioreactor > Anaerobic >... | reverse complement strand
TGGTACAGCTATTGTTTATACAACAACTTTATTTTGCATGTTGTACATTGCCGGTGTACGCCTGCGCTATTTTATAGGATCGATGATTTTAGGTGCTATCGCAAGTCCGTTATTTTGGCTATATCTAAAAGATTATCAAAAGAAACGTTTGCTTGTTTTTATGAATCCTGATATAGATCCCCTGGGAATGGGATATACAATTACACAGTCAAAAATTTCAGTTGGGTCCGGCAGATTTTTTGGCAAAGGGTGGCTTAGCGGTTCACAAAACCAATTGAATTTTTTGCCAGAGAGACATACGGATTTTATATTTTCAGTTATAGGAGAAGAATGGGGTTTTATAGGCTCAATTTTTTTAATTATAATTTTCTATTTATTTTTTAGACGAGTTGCAAAAATTATTGAATATTCACAAAATTTGCATGCAAAACTTTTGACTGCTGGAATAGCAAGTTTTATTTTGTTTCAATTTTTTGTCAACATACTTATGACAACAGGTTTTTGTCCTGTAGTTGGAATGCCGCTGCCTTTTATAAGCTACGGAGGGACTTCGTTGATTACAAGCTTGTTGGGTTTGGGGATTATTTTTAATATTAATCACGAAGATCGGATTCTACGATATTAGAGAACTCAAAACTTAAAACTCAAAATTCAAAATTTTAGTTTTTAAATTTTTCGTTTTGAGCTTTGAGTTTCCTGCCTTTAGTATGCCAGGTAGAGGTGAATTGACAAAATCATCAAAAAACCGTATACTTAACCTATGACATGCGCGTTATTTTATATTATTCTATAGATTCTAAATTACGTACAGTTGCCGTACAATAATAATTTTGTACTTTGAAAAATAAATAAAATTGGAGTTTTATGGCAATTAATCTTTTTAATTTCAAAAAATTTTTTCATAGACTTTCACTTGCTCCTACCAAACTTCGCTACAAAGTTATGATCATTTTTGCTCTGACCGGAATAATACCTCTTTTAATCGCAGGTTATGCAATAACACAGTATGTTATGACCACAACCCGCGAAAGTTTCGAAATCGTAATGATAACCTATACTTTATTGCTAGGGCTTGTAATCTCAATTTTAGGGCTTATTCTCGCAAAGCGTATATATGAGCCCATAATTGATATAGCGCTCGAAGCACGCATTGTTGCGGGAGGAGATTACAATCATAAAATTAATACTACGTCGGAAGACGAAGTTGGAGAAATCGCTTTTCACATTAATACATTAAGCCGCAAAATAAAAGAAAATATAAAGACGTTGTCCGAATACAGCCAGAAAACAAAAGAGATAAATCTGGACATACACCACAAAATGTTAGCTTTTTCAAGTCTTCTTCAGATAGGAGATTTTATTACTGAAGGGCGACTTAAATTTGACCAGATAATAGATGTTATATTAAACAGAATTTCAGAAATAACCGAAACAAAATCTTGTTTTGTATTTTTATACGATGAGACAGTAAGGAGCTTTGTTCTCTATAAGGCCTCGCAAGATGCAGTTCGCGAAATATATGATATAAATTTTTCCACAAAAGAAGATTTTGTGCAAAATTTCGAGAAAAGCTCAGAGCCGTTTGTTTTCGACAATAGCACTATGTCAAGTGGCAGATTAACTGCTGTTTTATATCGTATTAAAGATATTGTTAAATTTGAAAATATGGTTATTTTACCTATAAAAATTCATGAACGTCTTGAAGGGTTTATCATTACTGTCAATTCAGAGGCAAATTATGCTTACACAAAGGATGATCTTGAGCTTCTTAAAATTTTTGTGAAGCAAGCTTCTATCGTAATTGAAAACGATAGGTTATCCCAAAGGGCCGGTCAGCTTGAAATCAAAGACAGCCTGACAGGGCTTTATAACAAACGTTTTGTATTGTGGAGCCTAGAAGAAGAAATCAAAAGAGCGATGTTTTATAGAAAACCATGTGCGTTGCTAATGTTTAGAATACTCAACTTCAGCGAAACCATGGAAAATCTCGAAAAATATGCCGTAGATGCGATCCTTGCTAATATTGCGCAAATTTTGCAAAATAACCTTAATGAATTCGGCAAAGCAGGAAGAATTAGCACTGATACGTTTGCTATTATTTTGCCTGACATATCAAAAAAGAAAGCGGTTATGACGGCAAAAAGTATCAAAAGTGAAATAGGGCAATTTTTTGAAAAAAGTAAAAACGGAATTGTAAAAAAACTTTCCGTGACAGATGCGGTTTCAGAAAATCCGATTGATGGCGCTACTGCTAAATCATTATTTGAAAAGGCCGAACTCGAGTTAGATGTAAATGCGAAAAATATTCATATGGCATAATTGAAAAAGAGAGTTTGTAATCTGGCGTTTTAAAATATTGCAGTAATAAGTAAGAAAACCATAGATCCCTTGTAGAGTTTGCGCTAAACCCGTAGTCCAGGGCTTGGGATTAATTTTCCCTGCTGTGTTCTTGCAGAATGCAAAAAGCAGGGGTCGTTGAAATGATAAATGTGTAAACATGAGATCCCTCCGATGCTCTTGTTCATCGCATCATCGGGATCAATTCGGCCTTATGACTTATGTTCACTTTGTTCCATAAGTCATGGCCTCATTGAGGAGAAAAGAATGATTAGAAAATATTTAAATGAAATGGTAAAAAGAGGAGCTTCAGATTTACATTTTACGGCAAATTCAAAGCCTATAGTTAGAATTGATGACAAGCTTATTTTAATAGGAGAAGAAGTGTTGGGGCCAGATAGTGTCAAAACTATAGCGTATAGTATGCTTTCCGATCATCAAATAAAAGAATTTGAAGAAAACATGGAACTTGATTTTTCATTTGAATCACAAAATTTAAGCCGTTTTAGAGTGAATATATACTTGCAACGGGGGCATATTGGTTGTGCGATCAGGCGCATTCCTTTTGAAATAATGAATTTTGAGGAATGCGGTCTTCCGGCCGAGATAGTTACTGAACTTTGCAATAAGCCAAAAGGATTGGTTCTTGTTACGGGAGCAACCGGAAGCGGAAAATCAACAACACTTGCTTCAATGGTAAATAAAATAAACGAAGACAGATCATGTCATATTATTACCGTTGAAGATCCTATTGAATTTGTTCATAAAAATAAAAAAGCTGTTATTGAACAACGTGAAGTGTTTAAAGATACTCATTCGTTTTCCGAAGCGTTGAGGCATGTTTTGCGGCAAGATCCGGATGTTATTCTCATTGGTGAGATGAGAGATTTGGAGACAATAAAGAGCGCGCTAATAATTGCTGAAACCGGGCACTTGGTTTTTGCGACTCTTCACACTTCCGACGCTGTGCAGACAATTAATAGAATTATTGACGTTTTTCCATCACATCAGCAGGCGCAAGCTCGGGTTCAGCTGTCGTTTGTATTGTTAGCAGTTTTAGCACAGCAACTTATTCCAAGGGCATCAGGAAATGGAAGGGTTTTAGCAACGGAAGTCTTGCAAGTTACTCCTGCAGTGCGGAGTTTAATACGTGAACAAAAAATACATCAGATTTATTCTTCAATTCAAACAGGCCAAAAAGAAGGCATGAGAACTATGAATCAGGCATTGTATGAACTTTGTAAGAAAAACCTGATAACCTATGATGAAGCAATTTCAAGATCGATTTCCCCGGAAGAATTTTCTAAGTTATTTAAGTCGTAACGAATTGCTTTAATATTGAAACTGGTTGAATATGGAATATAAAAAAATAATCTCGAAGCAACTAGGACAGATTCTAATTGAAAAAGGAATTATTACTGAAGAAGAGCTTAAAAAGGCCTTAGAAATCCAAAAGCAAAGCGGAGAATTAATCGGCAGGATTTTGGTAGGCTTAGGCTATGCAACCGAAGAAGGCATAGCACAGGCGCTGACAGTGCAATATGGCTTTCCTTTTTTATCCTTATTAAACTATGATATTGATTCTCAAATTGCAAGTATAATCCCCAAAAATATGGCAGAGCAATACGGACTTATTGCAATTGATAAGATTGGTAATACTCTGACGGTAGCAATGTCAAATCCATTAAATACGAGCGCAATCGAAGATCTTGAAATGCTGACAAAGCATAAAATACAAATTTTTATTGCAACAATGACAGATATTATAGATGCAATTAGCAGGGCATATAAAAAATGAATAAAACATTTATCAGCCATTTCAAGATTCATCTATATATTTGCACTTTGTTGGATCTTGTCTTAGGCATGATAAATTTTAAAAAAGCACAACGAGCAATAGCATAAGGCCCACATGGCTTTTAGCGAAAAAATTAAAAAAATTTTATTAGAACGTAAAGTAATTACAGAAGAAACGCTTCATTCCGCATTAGAAAAACAAAAGAAAGCAGGAGGAGATCTTACAGATATTTTGTTAACAATGGAAAATGTTCCGTCTGCCAATCTCTTAGAAGTGCTAAGCGAAGAATTTCAAACTCCTGTTATTAAACTTTCTCACTATCGGCCTGACCCAACTCTTGCTCGTTTAATTCCCCATAAGATTGCAGAGCAATATTTGTTGCTGCCAATTTCAAAAATTGGCAATATCCTTACCATTGTTATGACTGATCCACTTAATATACTTGCGATTGATGATATAAGAGCACTTACCGGTTTTGATGTGCAAGCTGTTATTGCAACACCACAGGAAATAAGGGAAGCCATCGAGATAGCATATTCTGTGTCACCTGGCGGATCGCTTGAAAATATTCTTGAAGGATTAGATGGTGATTCAGAAATTGAAATCGCGAGGGATGAAGAAAGAGATATAGGCTCTATTGATTTAACGAGGCTTGTAAACGAAGCTCCTGTTGTAAAGATAACGAATTTTTTACTCCAGGAAGCAATAAAGTTTAAGGCAAGCGATCTTTTGATTGAACCTCAGCAAGATTTACTTAGAATTCGCTACAGGGTTGATGGGATTCTGAAAGAAGGATGGGCTCCTCCGAAAAGTTTAGACCATGCTATAGTTTCAAGACTCAAGGTAATGGCAAATTTAAATATTGCAGAGCACAGACTACCGCAGGACGGTCGGTTTAAGATAAAAATTCAAAATTCAGAAATTGATTTCCGTATTTCAGTTATCCCAGGTTCTCTTGGCGAAAAGGTTGCCTTGCGTGTTTTGGATAAAAATGCCGCAATGCTGGATATTGAAAAATTAGGTTTTGAAGACAGTATTCAAAAAAAGTTAAAAACTGCGGCTTTTCGACCACATGGTATGATTTTAGTCTGCGGGCCCACTGGTTGCGGTAAAACAACCACATTGTATTCTTTGTTATCGTTGATAAATAATCCCGAACAAAATCTAATTACTGTTGAAGATCCGGTTGAATATCAAATACCTGGAATTAACCAGGTTAACGCACGGCCTGATATCGGGCTTACGTTCGCCAGTGCTTTGCGCAGTATTTTAAGACAGGATCCGGATGTTATAATGATAGGCGAAATCCGCGACCTAGAAACAGTTGATATTGCAATTAAGGCTGCGTTAACAGGTCATTTAGTATTAAGTACCCTGCATACAACTACTGCCAGCGGTTCTATTGTTCGTTTGGTTAATATGGGTGTAGAACCGTTTTTAATCAGTTCTTCAGTAATACTTGTTGCTGCTCAGCGGTTAGTACGCAAGATATGTCAATCGTGCAAATACGAATATCAATTAAACGACAAAGAGGCAGAATATCTTAGTCTTGATGTGCAAAATTCCAAAGACAGGTTGTTTTATAAAGGAAAAGGTTGTAAAAAATGTTTGAATACCGGATATAGCGGTAGGGTAGCGTTAATGGAAGTGCTTGAGCTGACACCAAATATAAAAAAATTAATTTCACATTCTTCGCAAGAACACCAAGTCCGCGAAGCAGCCAAAAAAGAAGGCATGATTACGCTTCGAGAAGACGGTTTAATAAAAGCAAAAAAAGGCATTACAACAATCGAAGAATTGATACGTGTAACAGCCAGCGAGCAATAATTTAAATTATGAAAACATTAGCTGAAAAATTAGTAAAGATATTGCTTGATAATAATCTTGTTCCCAAAAAAGAACTGGACAACGCTCTTTTGTTGCATAAGCAATCTAAAAGGGGCTTGATTGAGATTTTGCTTGAAAAAAAACTTATTAGTGATAAGCAGCTGATGGAGGTTATTTCAAGTGAACTTGAAATCCCACCTATTGATTTGTCAAAATATAAAATTGATTCCGAATTGTTAAAAGTAATACCCGAAAAAATCATGAGACATTACAAGATTGTTCCTGTTTCCAAGATTGGGAATCGTCTAACAATAGCAATGGCCGATCCCTTTAATGTTATTGCCTTGGACGATCTTAAGACAATAACAGGTTGTCAGATAAACACAGTAATTGCTACGGAAAAAAATATTTTCGATTCTATAAATGCAAGCTATGAGACGGCCTTGAAAAAATCAGCTGAAATTGAAACGCTGTTAACCGATAAGACTGAGCTTACAATAGGAGAAGAATTTTTTGATGTTGGCAGGGCTATCGAAGAAAGTAAAACAGCAATTATAGTAAAACTTGTGAATGCTTTAATTTCAGAAGGTATTAAAAAACGATGTAGCGATATTCACATTGAACCACATGAAGACTACCTATCGGTTCGCTACAGGATAGACGGGACGCTTCAAGAAGCCTTAAAGGTTCCGAAAAAAAACCAAAATGCAGTATTAGCAAGATTAAAAATAATGTCCCGTCTGGATATTACCGAAGCGCGCTTGGCACAAGACGGTAGATTTAGAATAAAATTTGGAAACAGAGAAATTGATTTTAGAGTATCTGCGCTACCAACAATTTTTGGCGAAAAAATAGTTTTAAGAGCTTTGGATAAATCAAATCTTAGCGTTGGATTAGAAAAACTGGGATTTTTGCCCAAGCCCCTTTCAGATTTTAATGAAGCAATTACTAGGCCTTTTGGCATGATACTAGTAACGGGGCCTACAGGAAGCGGAAAATCTACAACATTATATTCTATACTAAATCGGATCAATGATGTCGAGCGCAATATAATGACAATCGAAGACCCTGTGGAATATCAAGTGGATGGGATAACTCAACTACAAGTAAAGCCTGAAATAGGGCTTACTTTCCAGGCAGGTTTAAGGTCATTATTGCGTCAAAGTCCTGATGTTTTGATGATAGGCGAGATCCGAGATGGAGAAACCGCAGACATTGCGATAAAAGCAGCTTTAACAGGACAAATAGTATTTAGCACTCTCCATACAAATGATGCAGCCGGTGCAGTTACCAGGTTGATTGATATGGGTATAGAACCGTTTTTAATTGCCTCAAGCACAACTCTTTTAGCTGCTCAAAGGCTATGCCGAAAACTATGCGTGCATTGCAAAAAACCTCAAGAATATGACAGAGAAACATTGCAAAAATTACAGATTAATTTTGACAAAAATATAACTTTCTATAGTGCAGGAGGCTGTAAAAAATGTAACAACACTGGTTTTTTTGGTAGAATTGCAATAGCGGAAACTCTGTTAATGAATGACGAATTAAAGGATATGATAATTAAAAAAGTGTCAAGTGATGAAATAAAAGAAATAGCTGTAAAAAAATACGGAATGCTGACCTTACGCGATAATGCGATGCAATTACTGAAAAATGGAGTTACGACACTGGAAGAAATGGTACGTGTTACAACCGAAATTTAGCTTATCCGCCTACACCATAGTAGAATCATGGTAGCTATGCTTCGGCGAGACGTCGTTTGTAGCGAAAGAACGTTCTTGGTTGCTCTTGGAAGATAGGAACAATAAGTAAAATTGCCAGTAGAATAGTTTGGTTTATAATTTAAAAAGCTGGAATCACAAGAGGAGAATGGATGCCTATTTTTAAATATGTTGCAAAGAATGAAAAAGGGGAAAATGTTACGGCTTCATTTGAGGCAGTTGATGAACGGGCCGCAAGAAATGTTTTGCATCAGCGTTCTTTAATTATTCTTTCCATTGAGGAAATAGTGCAAAAGCACAGAAGGTTTTCTCACAAAAAAGGCAAGATTAAGCATGATGATTTGGTAATTTTTGCGCGGCAACTTGCGACGATGGTTGATGCTGGGATTGCGCTGGTGTCTGCTCTTGACATTTTAGCCGAACAAATGGAGAGTGCGGCGTTTAAAGATGTGATTTTAAAAGTTAAAAAAGAAGTTGAAGCTGGCGCAAGCTTTTATGATGCGCTTGCAAAACACGGTACAGTTTTTTCACCGTTATTTGTAAACATGGTGAAAGCGGGCGAATCTAGCGGTATGCTTGATGAAATTCTGGAAAGACTTGCTGATTACATGGAAAAAAGTAATAACTTAAGAAGAAAGATTAAGTCTGCTCTTGTCTATCCGGCCGCTATTAGCATAATGGCGGTAATAGTTTCTTTGGTTTTAATATTAAAGGTAGTTCCTGTATTTAAAGATATTTTTTCAAGTTTCGGAGCAGCTCTTCCTGCGCCAACCAGAATTTTAATTACTTTCAGTGATATTTTAAAAAAATTTTTTCCTTTTTTGGCTATTATTTTTATCCTCAGTTTATATTTGTTTAAGCGATATATTAACACAGAAGCAGGTAGATTTAAATGTGATAGACTTTTATTGAGACTTCCGATATTTGGAAAAATTTTTCAACAAGTGGCAATTAGCAAGTTTACAAGGACATTCTCAACTCTTGTAAAAAGTGGGGTGCCTATTCTCGCCTCTTTAGATATCGTTGCGAAAACTGCAGGAAATAAGATTATTGAGAATGCTGTGTTAGAAGTAAAAAACAGCATCAAAGAGGGGGAGAACATGGCAGGACCCCTACAAAAAAGTCGGGTTTTTCCTCCTCTTGTTGTAAGAATGATATCAGTAGGCGAGCAAACTGGCGAGTTAGAAAAAATGCTTATAAAAATTTCTGATTTTTATGATTCACAAGTTGATGCAAGCGTTTCCGCATTAACTAGTTTAATTGAGCCTCTTATTATTTGTTTTTTAGGAATTGTTATCGGCGGAATCGTAATATGTATGTTTATGCCAATTTTTAAGCTGTCAACAATTATAAATATTTAAAGAAAAATAATTGATTAGTATGTCGAAACAATGTTAGTTGAAAAAAAAGTTAGCAAACTTGATAAATCTTTTTTTTGTGGTATACTTGTATATAGATGAAAATGTGGTATAATAAGGTTAGTCCCAACTGGGAAGAAAGGAGGGGTGAAAAGATTATGTTTACTAAAATGAACACAAAGGCATTTACGCTTGTCGAAATAATGATTGTTGTTGCAATCATAGGTTTATTAGCGGCAATCGCAATACCGAACTTCGTTAATGCCAGAACACGTGCGCAAACCAATGCCTGTATCGCGAATCTAAAACAAATTGAGGGAGCAATGGCCCAATATGCTTTAGATAACAATTTAGGCGCGACTGATACGGTAACAATGGCAAATTTAGTTCCGACATATATTCGTAGCACTCCAACTTGTCCAGGCGGTGGCACATATGATGTTGTTGCTGGTATAACAGCAAATGCACGGCCGACATGTACTGTAAGCGGTCATACATTGCCGTAGCATGAAGTTTTACAAGCGTAACAAAAAGGGCGGTTTTAAAAACCGCCCTTTTTGTTATATGCATGTCTTGAAGTCAACTTGTGCTTTTTTCTGAAAGGATTTTAGAATGGTATTAAAAAATAAAAAAGGGTTTACACTAGTTGAGATTATTATTGTTGTCGGTATTATTGCATTGTTATCAATAATTGCATTTCCAAATTTTGCAAACTCACGCCAAAGGACACTACAGAACAGTTGTATTTTGAATTTGAAGCAACTAGAATCTGCAATTAATCGTTATGCAATCGATAATAATTTAGGATCGGATGATATAATTACAATGTCAAATTTAATACCGAATTATATAAGAAGTACACCGATCTGTCCCGCCGGGGGAACATATAATGTTACAGAGGGTATAAATGCAGGTTCAAGGCCTACTTGCACAGTTGACAAACATGTTTTGCCATAGCAAAACTATGATTAGTATTATTCTACTATGTCCAATTCAAAATTTTAAATTCAGCAAGGTTGACTTTTGTTGCATAGTATTATATAGTTAAATATAATAGTTATCATTGAATTTATTATAGATGAATTTATAGGATTTAGTATACTTTTATCCTTTTGCCAGAATAACATCTCACGCCTTGTATCATGAAATAATTAAATGAGATGAATAATTCGCAAATTGGATACTGCCTCCAAAACGGCATAGAGAAAGATACCAGGGCTTTGCCCATGGGGCTCCATAAAACATGTTAGAGGGCTTACAGAAAATTAAAAAAGTCGGTGTTGGCGTTAATATCGGAACAACTTCTGTTAAGTTTACCGAAATAAGCCAAATTGCCGATGAGTTTGTTCTTGAAAAAGCTGCCCTAGAAAATTTTGAATTAAATGCGTCTTCCGCACAGATCCAGAATAAAATTAAATCGTTTATCAGCAATTTTCCTATATCCACAAAAAATATAAATTTGAGTGTATCTGGACCATCAACTTTAATTCGGTTTATAACTCTTCCGAAAATGAAAAAAACCGAGCTTGATTTAGCGGTGAAGTTTGAAGCCGAAAAACATATTCCATTTAAGCTTGAAGAAATAATCCTAGACTATCATTTATTGTCTGAAAACTCATCCAGTGCCTATAAAATCCTAATTGCAGTTGCAAAAAAAGATTTTATAGATCAAAAAATAAAGTTTTTTGAAGAAATTGGATTAAAAATATCATTAATTGATCTTGATGGGTTAGCAACGTTTAATACGTTTACATTGCTTGAGAGTAAAGAAAATCTGGCATCAGCTATTATCGATATAGGAGCAAAGTATGCTGATATTTTATTTTTTTGCGGTACAGAATTGCAATTTTGCCGAACCATTGAGTTAATTACTAAAACGCCGTCTGGGCCGGACATTGAATCTCTTATTTTAGAGACCCTGCCAACGTTATCTGAAGATATGCGCAAATCATTTAGTTATTATGAAAACCAATGCGGGGAAAATATAAAAGCTTGCTATATTACAGGCGGGAGTGCCGGTATTAGTGGTTTAAAAGAAAAATTATCAACTTTACTTGAAACAGAATGCAAATTATGGAATCCGTTTGATAAGATAAAAAAATCACCCAATTTCCAAGACAATTTTGATTATAAAAAGCTTGGATATCATTTTGCGCCATCTTTAGGAGCGGCGTTGAGAATTAACAAATAATATTATCGATGATAAGAATTAATTTATTGCCCGAAGAAGTAAAAAACAAGCGTATTGCGCGTGATTTCGTTTTACCAAAAGTAAAAGTGCTTCCTTTTTTAATAGGGTTTGGTATAACATTAGTTGCTTTACAGGCTTTTATTTTTGTTTTGAGTGGTTTTTTGCATATACAAATTAATAAAGGAAATGTCGTATTCAAAAATATTTCTCCTAAGTTCGAAGAGCTGAAAAAATTCAAAAATGACACCATTTCGCTTTCCCAAAAAACCGCGAATATTTCTGAGGCTTCCAAGCGTGATATTTTCTGGTGGCAAAAATTAAACAATATAAGCGATGCCGTTCCAAATGGTTTATGGCTTACAAACCTTTTTATCGAGAAAAAAAATATTACTCAAGATAAACAAAAAACAACCAATTATGAGCTTATTATTGATGGCAATATAAGCCCATTTCTTGCGAACCATACTGAGGTTTTGAAAAATTTTATCGAAAATCTAAAAAACAATCCAGATTTTATTAAAGATTTTACTTTGATAGATATTATGAATCTACAAAGAACGCAAGCCGGAGACAGGGAAGTTGTTACTTTTAGTATAAAATGTTGTTTTAAGGAAACAATAAAAATTTAAGAATGAAACCTATTTCAATAGATTTTAAATCAAAAAGTGTGCAGCTGATAATTGCATTTTCATTAGTTGGGCTTCTTGGGTTTGTGCTTTATATCCAGATTATTTTCATACCAAGCGTTGCATCGTTTTTAAAAGTCACAGACACTGCGCGTAAGACAAAACAGGAAATTTTTAACGCCAAACAGGAACTTCAGACTTTTGATGCCGTTGTTTTAAAACACACCGAAGCTAAAGAAAAATTTAATAGTGCTATGGAACAAATTGCCGATAATACGCCTTCAATCCTGAAAAAAATTTCAGATATTGCTATTGCGAATAATGTTCGCATAACATCAACACGTCCTCTTACCGATCAAGGTAAGGCAAATATGTATTCGCGTTTTATTACTGCGGATTTTGAAGAGCAGCTTTACGAAATTAACGCGGAAAGCGGATATCATTCGCTTGGTATGTTTATTTATCAACTTGAAAAATTGAAAAATATTATAAAAATTCGAAATATAGCAATAAGAGCAAATAAAAATTTACCCTTTAAACATACTGTAGAATTGACAATAAGCATATTTGTAAAATATGAAGGGGTTGTAAATAACTGACCATGAATATGTGTAAACGTATATTTTTGCTATCCATTTTAATAAGCACTATTTATATAGTTGATTTTTTTGTAATTACCAAGACAGGACAACCATACGAAAACAAAAATCGTCGTGACCCTTTTGTTTCGCTTGTCCGCGAAGGAAGTCGTTATACTACGGGGCTTAAGAATATTCAATCTTTCGAAGATCTTAGTCTTGAGGGTATCGTATATGATTCCAAAGATGTTTCAATGGCGATAATAAATGGCGTTATAGTAAAAGAAGGTGAAATGGTTAACGATATTCACATTGTAAAAATTATGCCAACGACAATTTTAGTCGAAATAAATGGTATGGAAGAAACACTATATCTGAAAAATAAAAAGGAGTAATGATGCGAAAACTAACATATTTTCTAATTGCTCTACCAGTAGTTTTATTTTTTATAATAAGTGTTATTCCGGACAAAGGGTTAACACAACCTGAAACTCAGGGTACAGAAACAGAAGAACAACAAAACATTGGTACTACAGTCATAAACGATACAACACAACAAAGCGAAAAAGTATCAGAAAACGAATTGAGCTTAAATGACTTAGAAACAATAGCTCAGAAAAGTGATTTGCCAACAGTTTCAATGGATTTTAAAGATGCTGATATTAAAGATATACTAAGAGTTTTATCATATAAAAGCGGGGTTAATATTGTTGCGGGTGACGATGTAAAAGGGGTTGTTACAGTAAAATTAAAGGATGTTCCGTGGGACAAAGCATTAGGAGTTATCTTAAAGACTTATGGTTATGGGTATGAGGTTGATGACAATGTTATAACTATTGTGCCTCTTATTAAGCTTACAGAACAGAAAAAAAATGAGAAAGAATTAGAAAGTGTTGAAGCATTGGTGGCCGAAGTATTTGAGCTTAAGTTTCTGGATGCTGGGGATGTAAAAAAAGCAATTGAGCCTCAGCTGACCCCAAGAGGCCGCATGACAATACTATATGCAAAGGGTCAAAAAGGTTGGGATTTTGGTGGCGGCGGTTCTACTGCTGATACAGAAGGCGGAGCATTAACAAAACGTGGTCGCCAGCTTTCGGATGATGATTATAAATCAAGAATTCTTATAGTTAGCGATATCCGCTCATCTGTTGATAATATTAGAAAAATTATCGAAAGCATAGACCGTATGCCTTTTCAGGTGCTTATCGAGACTAAAATTGTTGAGGTTAGCAAAGATAAACTTAGAGATTTGGGAATCGAATGGGGTACAGGTTCGGGCGGAGCAGAAAGCGATGCTCTATCTTCTATGTATACGCCACTAAGTAAAAAAGGCGGGAATTCCATTGCTTCAATAGGTACTCATAATATATCTTCGCAAGTCACGCCTTCAATTTTTGATCCGGCTGCGGATCTGTCAGGCGTTTTACCATACGATGCCGGTTTTACGCTTGTTTTTAAAAAGCTTACGGGAACTCAATTTGAAGCAATATTGCACGCCTTGGAAGAAAATGTAGGGGCCAATACAATCTCTGCTCCCAAAATACTTACTCTGGATAATCAGGAAGCAAGTATTTTAATTGGTCAAAAATATCCTATTACGAAATCTGAAATAAGTACTGAAACAGGTCAGCTAGTTGGTGCATCTCTTGAATATTATCAAGATATTGGAATACAACTTAATGTTGTTCCGCAGATTACATCAGAAAATTTCATTAATATGATTATACATCCTGCTGTTAGCAGTTCCACTGAAGAGGTTACCCTTCAAGATGAAGATGGTCGTGTTTTAGCCCAATATCCTATAATACTTACACGGGAAGCGGAAACCCAAGTTTTGCTTAAAGACGGCGAAACCATAGTTATAGGAGGGCTTCTTAAAAACGTCGAATCAGAAGGTGAATATTCAATTCCATTTTTGGGAGATATTCCAATATTGGGTGAATTATTTAAAAGAAAAACAAAAGACATCGAACAAATTGACTTAATAATATTTATTACTGCCAAGATTGTAGAGCCAGGTACTATTTCAGATATAGGTTATGCACAGCGTATAGACATATCGGATATTACTTCAGGTAAATATATAAAAAATAAATTCCCCAAAGAAAAAAAGGTTGCCCTTGAGCCCTCCGATACTATGAAATCAGAGGCGGCTATTCAAAACAAGAAAGTAATTAAAAAGAAAAACAAGGGTAGCATTTTTACGGCGGATTAAAACAGCTGAAATTAATAAAAGAGACAAGAGTATGTTTAAAAAAATATTCGCAAAAAAACAAACGAAGAGGATATTGGTAAATTCGACCCCGTTTGAAGTACGGATTGCTGTTATAGAAGATTCTGAATTAAAAGATTTTTTTATAGCACGAAGGGATTTATCAAGTATTGTCGGAAATATATATAAGGGCAGAGTTTCCGCAACGATTCCAGGCATTAATGCGTGTTTTGTAAATATCGGTATGGAAAAAAATGGTTTTCTCTACTGGAAAGAAAGTGCGGATCTTGATAGCCTTGAAAAAGATTTTGAAATAGAATCAAAGCCCGATCACGTGTTTTCCCAAAACATAGCAGTAGCAAAAGATAACTATCGTAAAAACCAGGATTTATTAGTTCAGGTGGTAAGCGAATTTTCTTCCCATAAGGGGCCTCGGTTGACGACTAATGTTTCTTTGGCAGGAAAGTTTTTAGTTCTTATGCCCTATATTAACAAACGTGGCATTTCTAAAAGAATTGGCAACCCTGTGGTGCGAAAATCAATCAAATCTGTTTTGAAAGATGTATCCGGTCCAGAAGGATATGGATTTATTGCAAGAACAGATGCCCAGTATGCTTCAAGCGGAGATTTATACAGCGAAGCGCATTTTTTAAAAAATCTATGGGGGAAAGTACTGAGGCGTGCGACGGATACAAAGAGTCCGGCACTTTTATATGAAGAGTACGAATTGATATTTAAAATTATCAGAGATTTTTTAACCGATGATGTAAAAGTAATGCTTATTGATTCTAAGGATGACTATGTTCGAGCACTGAATTTTGCAAAAAATATATGTCCAAAATTTTCAAAAAAATTAAAGTATTATAGCCAAACAAGAACAAAAAACATATTTGACAGCTACAAGTTGCAGGATGAAATAAATAAAATATTTGAAAAACGGGTAGAATTAAAAAGCGGGGGATACGTTGTAATTGAAGAAACCGAAGCGTTAATATCTATTGATGTTAATACGGGAAGTTTTACTGGCCACAAAGGGACTAAAACAGGCCTAGAAAATACGGCATACATCACAAACAGGGAAGCTGCTTATGAGATTGCAAAACAAATACGTTTTCGAGATTTGGCGGGAATTATAATAATAGATTTTATTGACATGCAGTCAGAAGAGCACAAAAAGAATGTTTTAAGCATATTACGCGAGAAAACACGTTTCGATAAAGCCAAGATTACTATTCTTGATTTTTCTGATATCGGCGTTGTACAAATGGTCAGGCAACGAAGCAAAAAAAGTGTTCAGAGCCTTAATTATCAAAATTGTCCTTACTGTCATGGCAAGGGCAGGGTCAAATCGTATCCTACTATTGCTCTTGAACTTAGAAAAAAGCTTGAAATGCTTATAAAATTGAACAAAAAGTTAAAAAAAATAGCGGTTTATTTACATCCGGAAGCCCTAAAATATGTTAAAAAAAATAGCAACCAGTCACTAAAACAGCTTGGAGATGAGAATGTGTGTAGTATTGAGCTTTTTGCCGACCAGGCGCTTCATATTGAAGAAATATTGCTAAAATCAGTTTAATCTTTCCCTAAGTCCTTTTTAGACCTATTGGCTTGACAAAGTTTCCTATTGTTGCTATATTAGTAATCTAAATTTACCGCATATTTTTTAAAAAATCAAAATTTATATAAACATAAAGGGGATGTATTCAAATGTACGCAATCATTGAGATTGAAAACGAGCAATTTAAAGTTTCCAAGGGTGATATTATCTACCCAAATCGGCTGAATAGAAAAAAGAAAGAAATGGCCATTGACAAAGTTTTATTATACAGCGATGGCAAGACAGTAGCAGTAGGCAATCCGTATTTAAAAAATGTTACAGTAAATTGTAATGTATTGGATGGAGTAAAAGGTCCCAAGCTTATCGCGTATAAGTATAAGCGCAGAAAAAATTATGCGCGAAAAGTTGGGCATCGTCAATCATTAACAAAAATAGAAGTTGTAGATATTATACATACTGCGAGCAATGAGTAAGTTGGAGGTATATTATGGCACATAAAAAGGGTTTAGGTAGTTCAAAAAATGGTAGAGATAGCGCATCCCAGCGTTTAGGTGTAAAGCGTTATGGCGGTCAGCTTGTAAAATCTGGTAATATTATTATTAGACAAAGAGGAACAACTTTTCATCCTGGTATCGGCGTTAGTCTGGGCAAAGATTTTACAATATTTGCAACTGTTGATGGCGTTGTAAGTTTTAACGGAAAAACTGTTAATGTTTGTAGACAGGGCTGATATACAAATTGCCAGCGGCAATGGCGGCAATGGCTGTAACAGCTTTCTTCATGTAACACCCACCAAAAAGAAACCCAATGGCGGCAGAGGCGGCAACGGCGGCGATATAATTTTTCTGGCAAATCCAAATCTACGCACTCTATATGATTTTCAGCTCAATAAAATTTTCAAAGCACATAAAGGAAGTAACGGCTCATCAAATAATAAGGCCGGACGTAACGGTGAAGATTTAATAATCAATGTCCCTGTCGGGACACTGGTTATTGACAAAAATAACGATATAATAGTAAAAGATCTTCGTGAACCGTTTCAGAAATTTATTGCTTTAAAAGGCGGCAAGGGTGGGAGGGGAAATTCTCCTTTCAGAAGCTCTCAAACAGGCGAAAAGGGAGAAATAATGACGATTACCCTTGAGCTTAAGCTAATTGCCGATATTGGAATAATTGGGTATCCTAATTCAGGAAAATCAACCTTGATCAATGCCATGTCTAATACCCATTCGAGGGTTGGCAATTTTTATTTTACAACCAAAAAGCCTATTCTAGGAACAGTCTTTTATGAAGATAAATCAATTGTTATAGCAGACATACCTGGCCTTATCGAAGATGCACATTGTGGCAGAGGTCTTGGAACAGATTTCTTAAAGCATATAGAACGAACAAAAATGTTAATTCATGTTGTGGATGTTTCCGATACAGCTTCTTTGCTTCCGATCGAAAGATATAAAACTATAAATAATGAGTTAAAACTTTATGACAAAAATTTAATGAACAAAAAACAATTTATTGTAGCAAATAAAATTGATCTTTTAGAAAATGATAAAAATATAACAGATTTTTCTAGCGAAATAAAAACCAAGGTTTATCCGGTTTCGGCAATAAAAAAAAATGGGATTAAAGAGCTCATTTATGATATATTTAATACGATGTATGAATTTGAATAAGAGGGTACGATAATGAATAAGTGTAACAAAAATAAGATATGGGTCATTAAAATCGGTACGAGCATTATTTCTGATAAAGATCGAAATATTAGTAACGATAAAATCGCCAAACTGGCCAAGCAAATATCAAAACTTATAAGTTCTGGTTACGGTATTCTGATTGTTAGTTCGGGTGCCATTTTATCCGGAATGAATGTTTTGGGGATGCAAAATAGGCCTCTAGATATTTCGCAGTTGCAGGCTTGTGCTGCCGTAGGGCAGAGCCATTTAATGAATATTTATTCCAAGATTTTTAAAAAATTTAATTATAACGTAGCGCAGATTTTACTCACGCAAGATGATTTTAACTATCGAAAAAGGTATATTAATGCAAAAAATACCATAGAGGTTTTACTGCAAAAAAAAGTTATCCCAATTATAAATGAAAACGACACAATATCTACAGAAGAAATTAAAGTTGGCGATAATGATAATCTTTCCGCATTTGTTGCAACATTGATAGCTGCCGAACGCTTAATATTGTTAACCGATGTGGACTATTTTTATGAATATAGCGAGAAAGAAAAAACAAAAAAACCAGTTTCGGTAATTACGCATATAACAGATACAATAAGAAAATCGGCAGGGAGTGCAGCGGATTCCACTAGGATTGGAGGAATGCTTACTAAGGTTTCAGCAGCTGAAATGGTAACAAAGGCCGGCATTTACTGTCATGTAATGAACGGAAATAAAAAAGATATATTGCTTAGCCTTTTAGAAAATAAATCTGAAGGGACAGTGTTTTTACCTTCAAATATAAAAACTAATCAGCGCAAACACTGGATAGCGTATGCAACAAAATCAAAAGGTATGTTATTGGTTGATACAGGTGCATATGATGCAATAAATTCAAAAAATAGATCACTTTTAGCAACCGGCATAAGGCACATTATTGGAGTTTTCAATGAAGGGGACATTGTATCGATTGCCATGGAAAATAGAAAAATTTTTGCAAAAGGAGTTACAAATTATTCTTCAGGCGACCTCAATAAAATAAAAGGCCTAAAAAGCGATGAGATCAAAAAAGTTTGTCCTGTCTGCCGCGAAGTAATCCATAGGGATAATTTAGCAATTATTTAGTTTAATTTTTTAGGAGATTTTTATGAGTCCACTTCAAAAAATATTAAAGAAAGCAAAAGACGCAGCTTTTGTTATTTCCACAATTAATACTGCAAAAAAAAATAATGTTTTAAGAGAAGTTGCCAAGTCTTTGTGCCTGCAATCAAAAAATATTCTTAAAGCCAATGCAGTTGATATAAAATTAGCTGCGCGCAAAAAAAGAAGCAGTGCTTTTATTGACCGTCTTTTGCTTGATGAAAAACGAATAAAAGCTATGTCGCAAGCTGTTTCTGATGTAGTAAAGCTTCCTGATCCGGTAGGTAAAGTAATCAGTGTAATAAAACGTCCGAATGGTCTTATTATTTCAAAAGTCAGGGTGCCTATAGGTGTTATTGGAATTATTTATGAGTCAAGGCCTAATGTAACAAGTGATTGCATATCGCTTTGTTTAAAAGCGGGCAATGTCACAGTCTTAAGGGGCGGCAGCGATTCTTTAAATACAAATATGGCGATATATGAAATTTATAGAAAAGTTTTTGGTGAGAACGGTTTACCAAAAGATTCTGCAGTCATGCTAAATAATGCTTCGCACGATAACGTGAAAGAATTGCTCGCCGAGCAGCAATATATAAATCTTATAATTCCGCGAGGAGGAGAAGAGCTCATCAGAACAGTTTCGGAATGTTCTAGAATACCTGTTATCAGGCATTATAAAGGTGTTTGCCATGTATATGTTGATGAGTATGCAGATTTAAAAAAGGCGCTTGATATTTGCATTAACGCCAAAGTGCAAAGACCGGGAGTTTGCAATGCAATGGAGACATTGCTTGTGAATGAGAAAATCGCGCATGCTTTTTTGCCTCTGGTAGTTGCTAAATTACAAGAATATGGTGTTGAGATAAGAGGATGCGACAAAACAAAAAGGATTATTAAGAATATAAAAAAAGCGACCGATCAGGATTGGTATGAAGAATATCTCGATCTTATCCTAGCTGTGCGTATCGTTAAAAATGTTAAAGATGCGATAAAACATATCAATACCTATGGCTCAAAGCATTCCGACTCAATTATTACCCAAAATACAGACAACGCGTTTATGTTTTTACAACAGGTTGACTCGGCAGCAGTGTACTTAAATGCTTCAACGCGCTTTACGGACGGTGGAGAGTTCGGCATGGGAGCGGAAATTGGAATTAGCACCGATAAGCTTCATGCGCGAGGTCCTATGGGCTTGGAAGAGCTAACAACCTATAAATATATTGTCATAGGAAAAGGTCAAATACGAAAATGATCCGAAAAATCGGTATTTTAGGCGGGACATTTGATCCGATACATATAGGACATCTTTTGATAGCCAAACAATGTCAAGACTTGCTTGGGCTTGAAAAAATAATATTTGTTCCCTGTTTTATTTCGCCGCTTAAAAGAAACAAACCGATGCTTGATGCAGCAACTCGTCTCAAATTGGTTAAAATGGCTGTGCAGGATAATAAGGCCTATGAAGTACTAGATTGGGAGGTAAAACAAGGTAAAGTATCATATACAATTGATACCTTAAAGTTTTTGAAACAAAAATATCCGGTTAATACAAGGTTTTATTTTATTTCGGGTTCAGATGTTCTAAAACATCTTGAGAAATGGCGTAAAGTTGATGAACTTTTTAAATTATGTCAGTTTATTGTTGTGAAGCGGCCGTGTTTCAGCACCAAAGTCCCAAAAGGGGCGGTACTGGTTGAAACAAACATTACGGACATATCATCGACCCAAATAAAGCAACGGCTAAAACAAGGGAAATCAATAAGATATATGGTGCCGGATTCTATTTTAAGCTGTTTAATAAAATACTTTCAAAACAAAAAAATTAAAGTATTTTAAAAAACTTCTATTGACCATACGTGAATGATGTGATATCGTATCATAATATATAAAACAAGGAGGCTATGATGACAGAAGCATATTGCGTAAAATGTAAAAGCAAGAAAGAAATGACAGAAACACAAGAAGTTAAAATGAAGAATGGTAGAACTGCAATGAAAGGCAAGTGTCCCGATTGCAAAACATCCATGTTTCGTATTGTAAAAAAATAAATTTCAAAATTCCCCCACATATTTGATTGAGATAGGAGCTTGAAATCGATCCTCGAGATAAGGCACTACATATATTTGACATTGCAAAAGATAAAAAAGCTGAAGATATCGTAATATTAGACATACGTAAGATATCAAATATCTGCGATTATTTTGTAATTTGCAGCGGTTCTTCGATGGTACGCGTAAAGACTATTGCTTCAGAAATCGAAAAGAAGCTTAAGGAAAAACGCGAAAAAATATTCCATATTGAGAGCGACAAAACATCTAATTGGATTTTAGTAGATTGCTTCGATGTGGTTGTTCATATTTTCTACGCACCCATCCGTTCATATTATTCACTTGAAAAACTTTGGGCTGATGCACCAATAGTTGCAAAGTTATAAAGTAAATCAACGTTGATGCTAAGCGGTGGATGCCGCCTGAGTATCAAATCCGAAATTTTGAATTATGCTTGAAAATACCTTACAAAAAGCAATACTTGCCTGTTTAGAAAAAAAAGGCTGGCCATCCAAAATAGAATTTTCAATAGAGTTTCCTAAAAATAATGACTTTGGCAATATTAGCACCAATGTAGCAATGAAACTTGCATCGGTTGTAAAAAACAACCCAATTGCAATTGCAGAAATGATAAAAAGCGAATTGCCAGAGCAGCTCGCCGGGACAAAATTAAAAGATGTTATTTCCAAAATCGATATTAAACAGCCTGGTTTTATAAATTTTTGGTTTAGCACAACGTATCTTCAATCCGTTATTAAAGAAGTTCTTTCCAAAAAGCTTTCTTACGGTCAGTTAAAAAATAGAGGAAAAGTACATATTGAATTTGTAAGCGCGAATCCCACAGGGCCTCTTACTATTGCGCATGGCCGTCAAGCAGCTTTTGGTGATTCATTATCGCGCATATTATCACATGCTGGTTTTAAGGTAACAAAAGAATATTTGATAAATGATGAAGGCCGCCAGATAAATCTGCTTGGAAAATCAATTAAAGTTAGATATTTAAGTTTGTTAGGGAAGAATGAATCGCTTCCTGAGGACGGTTATCAAGGAGAATATATTGTCGATGTTGCAAAAAAAATTTATAAAAAGTTTGGCTTAAAAGCCTCTGAATTTTCTGATAGATTTTTTTCGTGTTTTGGGCGCGATATTATACTAAAAGATATAAAAAATGACCTGAAAGAATTTCGTGTGTTGTATAACGGATGGATCTCCCAGGAAAATTTAGTTAAAAAGGTCGGATTTAAATCTATATTAGAGGACCTAGAAAAAAAGAATTTGCTTTATAAAAAAGACGGAGCTCTGTGGTTTAAATCAACCACATATGCTGACGACAAAGATAGAGTTCTTATAAAAGCTACAGGTTCGTATACATATTTTTTACCTGACATACTTTATCATAAAAGAAAATTCGATAAAAAGTATTCATTTATGATAAATATATGGGGGCCCGACCACCATGGGTATATTCCCAGAATAAAGGCATCCATAAAAGCTCTTGGTTTTGACGATAACCGCCTTAATGTATTAATTGCACAACTTGTCACGCTTTATAAAGAGGGAAATGCAATTTCAATGTCAACTCGTTTAGGTAGTTTTATAACACTACGTGAATTGAGAAGCGAGGTTGGGATTGATGCGGCACGGTTTTTTTATCTTACAAGAAGGCGAGATAGCCATCTTGATTTCGATCTTGATCTTGCAAAGAAAAAATCAACGGATAATCCAGTTTATTACATTCAGTATGTACATGCGCGTTGTGCAAGCGTATTGGATAAATGTCCCAAACGCATAAAATACAGCATTACGCACGCAAACCTATCTCTTTTAAATCTTAATGAAGAACTAGAGCTAATGGCAAAAATTGAGCAGTTTCCATATTTGATTTCTGCAACCGTTCAATCCCTGGAACCGTATCGTCTTGTTGAATATCTAATTGCGACTGCGTCAATTTTTCACGGGTATTACTCGAAACACAGGATTATTTCGGACGATAAAAATTTGACGAAGGCAAGAATGGCCTTAGTACAGTCAGTAAAGACTGTTATTCAAATCGGGCTATCACTTCTTGGAATCAGCACCCCTAACAAAATGTAGCATGTTTGAATCGTTAAAAATTTATAAAGGCGAAAGAATTACACAAGAGGCCTTGGTCTCTCGGCTTGTATCGTTTGGATATCAGATCCAAAACCGCATAAATGAAGAAACGGATGTTTCTGTAAGAGGCGAGATTCTTGAAGTTCACCCATTGAATTTCGAAAATCCTGTCCGTATAGAATTTTTTGAAGATGTTATAGAAAATATTTCAAGCTTTGAAGTAACTTCCGGAAAAGCTTTTGAGTCGTATACCGCATTAATTATCCTGCCGATAGGTGCGATTACCCCAAGATCGATAAAGCAAAGATATAGTTTAGAAAACCCGTTGAGCAACTTTGTGGATATCGAAGGGGGTAATTATGTTGTACATAATGATCATGGCATTGGTATTTACAAAGGAATATCTCGTCTTAAATCTGAGGGTGTTTTTAAGGATTTCTTTGTTATAGAATATCAAAACCGTGATCTTTTATACGTCCCAATCGACGATATAGGGCTAATACAAAAATATGTTTCTTTTGACCGCAAGAAACCCAAATGCAATAAGCTAGGCACAAAAACATGGGTAAAATTAAAAGAAAAAACAAAAAATGCGATTAAAATATTTGCAAAAGACCTTCTGGATGTTCAGGCATCTAGGATGCTTCACGGAGGCATAAGTTTTCAAAAGGACAGCAAGTGGCAAAACGAACTCGAGAGAGATTTTCCGTATCAACTCACAGGGGATCAAAACAAAACAATTACAGAAATTAAAACTGACATGGAATTGTCAAAACCTATGGACAGGCTTGTCTGCGGTGATGTCGGATATGGTAAAACAGAACTTGCTCTGCGCGCTGCATTCAAAGCAGTAATGAGCGACAAGCAAGTAGCGTTATTAGCGCCGACAACAGTACTTGCAGATCAACACTATGTTACTTTTAGAAACCGCTTAAGTAAATTTGCTGTTAATGTTGAAATGCTAAGCCGATTTAAAACAAAATCGGAGCAGAAAGAAATAGTAAAAAATATAGCCGCTGGCAAAGTTGATATAACAATAGGAACGCATCGCATGCTTGGTAATGATATAAAATTTAAAGACCTAGGACTTGTTATTATAGATGAGGAACAGAAATTTGGCGTAAGGGATAAAGAAAAATTAAAAAGACTTCGTTTTAATGTGGATATACTAACGCTCACGGCAACTCCTATACCGCGTACTTTATATTTGTCATTAATGGGAGTCAAAGACATTTCGGCATTGACAACACCTCCTCCGGGAAGATTGGCAATAGAAACCCATATTACTACTTACGACGAGATTGTTTTGAAGAATGCGATAGAGCGCGAATTAGAACGGAAGGGACAGGTTTTTGTAATTAATAATCGTATAGCTGGTATACGAAACCTTGCGGATAGTCTTAAAAAAATTGCCCCAGAGGCAACAATTGAAGTCGCCCATGCGCGCATACCAGACAAAACACTTGAAAAAATAATGTTTGCATTTGTTGACCGAAAAATTGATATTTTGGTTGCAACAAACATTGTGCAATCAGGACTTGATATTCCAAATGCAAATACTATAATAATAAACAATGCCGATCAGTTTGGTTTAGCTGATTTATATCAACTGCGCGGAAGAGTGGGTAGACTTAATAAACAATCGTACGCATATCTAGTTGTAAGAAAGCATGCTATGCTAACAGATGAAGCAAAAAAGCGCATTGAGTCAATAAAAAAATTTAGCGATCTTGGCTCTGCGTTTAAATTGGCAATGGAGGATCTAGAAATACGCGGAGCAGGTAATATTCTTGGGATACAACAACATGGTTATATATACGCTGTTGGTTTTGATTTGTATTGTCGGCTGTTAAAATTAAATATTGAAGAGATAAAAAAGCAGGAGCAATCTTAGTATGATGTTGCCAAATAAGTTATGTTTAACTTGTGTTATTGTAATTATTTTGTCAGGATGCGCTAAGAATAATAGTGAAGAACAAAAAATATTGGCGAAGGTTAAAAATCGACCAATAACGGTAAAAATGGTATCCGAAAGAATTGAAAAACTCCCGTCTTCGCTTCAGGAAGCTGCGAATGAGGATAGAAAGAAATTTCTTGAAAATATGTTAATAGAATCAATATTGTATGAAGAGGCAAAAAAAAGCAGAGTTGGAAATCGCAAAGATGTAAAAGAGCTGGTAGAAGCTGCAAATCGGAAGATTGTTATAAGTAAATATGTCGAATTGGAAGTTGATGACAAAATAATTGTAAAAGAGGAAGAAATTGAGAATTTTTACAATAGTGCGGATTCACAGTTTATTGTTGGCGAGAAACGCAAAATGCAGCACGCACTTGTCCCGACATTTGAGGAAGCAGAAATTTTTTTACAAAAGTTGAATAGTGGTGAGAAATTTTATGATTTAGTAAAAACATACTCTGTCGGTCCGGCTAAAACAAACGGTGGCGATATCGGATATATTGGCCAAGGAGATTTAATGCCGCAGATTGAAGAGATTTGTTTTTCTTTGAAAAAAAATGAAATTTCGGATATAATCAAAACGCATCTTGGCTATCATATTATTAAAGTTATCGATATTTTGCCTGCTCATAAAAAACCGCTTAACGAGGTCAAAAATCAGGTTGTCCAATATATTAAAGCAATGAAAAAACAGCAGATAATGTTAGAATTTATTAAAAAACTAAGCAAAAAATACGAGGTAAAGATATATGAAGAATAGGACTGCTTTTATCATAATGTTTTTTATGGCTTTTATTGTTTCGCTTCCAGTGTTTTCGGATGTTACAGATAAAATCGTTGCTGTAGTGAATGATGAGATAATAACTCAATCCGAAATCGATATAGCAATGGTGCCTGTCGAGGAAAGATATCGCACATTGTATAAGGATAGAGAATTGGATGAAAAGCTATCAGATGCCCGTCAAAAAGTGTTAGATCAGCTTATTGACGACAGGCTTATGCTTAGCGCGGCAAAAAAAGCTAATATACAAGTTTTTGATGATGAAATCGAAGCAAAAATCAAAGATATAAAAAGCAAATTTAAAGATGAGGAAGAATTTAACGCGGCAATCCTATCACAAAATTTGAACGTCAGCGATTTGAAGAAAAATTTTAAAAATCGCATAATGATAGAGCGCTATATTGAAGAGCAAGTGAAAGGGAAGATTCTTATCTTGCCGACAGAGACAACGCGCTATTATGATGCCCATAAAGATGAATTTGCGACAGAAGAACAATATAAAATTGAAAATATTCTCATTCGCCCCAAAAAAGACGAAAAAGACGGAGCTGCCTACACGCGCATACAAGACATATTAGCGCGCATACGAAACGGAGAATCGTTTGAGCAGCTTGCTAAAGAATTTTCAGAAGGACCAGGCGCCGAAAACGGCGGTATGATGGAAAATGTTCAAAAGGGACAACTGCGGCCAGAGATTGAAGACGTAATAAGCAAGCTAAATCCCGGGGAAGTATCTGACATCGTGCAGACAAGTTTGGGTTATCATATTTTCAAAATGATTGAAAAAACCCCTAAGCAAACGAAAGAGCTGGCCGATATTAGCGATTTGGTGCGAAATCAAATTTATAAGCAAAAAGCGCAAGTAATTTTTAATGAAATGTTAGAAAAACTACGAAAAGATGCCTATATATCAATCAAAAAATGATATTGTGCTTGTTACGATTGGCGATCCTTCCGGCATAGGACCAGAAATTGTTGTTAAGTCACTTTTATCTCATCAAATTAAACCTTACACAGGAAGAATACTTGTAATTGGCGATGCTTTTATTCTCAATCAGTATTTTAAAAAAAATAAAGCATGTTTTTGCTTGCATCATGAAAGCTTAAGACCATCCACTTTACACAGTGACAAAATAAATGTATTGGCAATAAATGCTTTGTCAGACAAAGATTTTTCAGCAGGGCTTTGTCATGGCAAATATGGCGCTGCAAGTCTTAAGTACATTGATGCGGCAGTGCGTTTATTGAAAAATGGATATAGCAAAAAAATTGTAACTGCACCCGTAAGCAAAGAAGCAATAAATATGGCCGGGATTCCTTTTAGCGGCCATACTGAATATTTTGCAAAAAATTTTAAAGTTATCAACTTTGGAATGATGTTTTATGGAGAGAAACTTAAAACAGCTCTTGTTACAAGACATATCCCGATACGACATATTGCGCGGCAATTGCATAAAGATAAAATTTATAATACTATAAAACTTTTTTTTAATACTTTGCAGTTTATGGGTATAAAAAAACCCAAAATAGCAGTTTGTGGCTTGAATCCGCACTGCCGTGAATTAAAAGGATTTGGCAAAGAAGAAAGATTTGAAATAATACCTGCCATAAAACAGGCAAGAAGACAGTTTAAGTCTATATATGGGCCAATAAGTGCCGATTCGGCATTTTTTGATGCGTTACATGGTAGCTATGATGGGATAGTATGCATGTATCATGATCAAGGATTGCCCGCCGTAAAAATGCTTGAACGCGATTCGACAGTAAATATAACAATGGGTCTTCCAATTTTTCGTGCCTCGGTTAGTCACGGAACAGCTTTTGATATTGCAGGTAAAAATATTGCTTCAATAAATCCCTTTGTTTATGCTCTAAAAACAACTCTTTCGTTACGATTAAATGAAACAAAATAATTTTTCTCACCACTTTAAAGAATATGGTTTTAGACCTTCCAAGCGAAGTGGACAAAATTTTCTAATCGACAAAAATATATTATCAAAAATTGTCAAAAGTAGTGAAATAAAACCAAAGGATGTAATATTAGAAATTGGTGCAGGTACGGGTATTTTAACCCGAGAAATAAGTAAATATGCAAATAAGATAAACGCTGTTGAGCGAGATCCTATTTTATATCATATACTTTTGCAAAGCGATATCAGCAAAAATGTAAACATTATAAATGATGATATATTAAATTATCAGTTTGATAAATCTGAAAAGTGCAAGGTAATAGGAAACATCCCTTATTCGATTACAACAGATATCATTTTTTTTCTTCTAAGAAACCGGCAACACATTTCAGATATTTTTTTGACAGTTCAGTATGAATTTGCAGTACGTCTTGTAGCGAAAGTGGGCACAAAACATTATTCGTCCATAAGCTGCCCGATTCAATATTATACGCGGCCAGAAATTTTGTTTGAAATTAGCCCAAACTGTTTTTATCCAAAGCCAGAAGTTAAATCTGCCTTTATACATTTAAAAGTTTTAGAAAAAACTGTCGTAAGTCCAAAAAACGAACAACTATTTTTTTCTATCATACGAAACAGTTTTAATCAAAGACGGAAAATGTTGCTTAATTCATTTATGAAAATCCCCGGTTTAGAAATTGATAAGGAGGAATTGCTTATGCTGTTTAAAAATACAAAAGTAGATTTACAAAAACGACCCGAACAAACTGATTTAGTGGAATTTTGCAATATTTCTGATATAATTGATAGCTATATAAAAAAGGTTAAGCAATGAAGATTATTAATGACAAAATCGTACAGCATGTTACCCATTTAGCGCGCATAGAGTTAGATGCTTCATCAACGAAAGCATTTACCAGACAACTTGAGCGGATACTGGAGTACATCAAAAAGCTACAGGAAGTTGATATTGAAGGGATAGAGCCTACTAGTCACCCTCTTAAGTTAAGCAATGTGACCAGAGACGACATTCCTTCCGCATCGCTTACTCAGGAAGAATCATTGTCCAATGCACCTGATTCCCAAAATGGTTTTTTTAAAGTACCTAAAATTATTGAAAGCAAATAAATGGAACTTTACAGTCTTGGTATAAAAGAATTAGGCAATAAGTTAAAAAAAGGCGAGATTACAAGCGCTGATATTTGTAAAAGTTTATTAGAGCGTATTGAAAGAATAAATCCTAAAATCAACGCATATGTTAATCTAGACCTTGGTTTTTTGCAAAAAAAAGCAAAAGAATCTAATGTCAGTTCCTATAACAATTTTTTGGCTGGTATTCCGCTGGCAATAAAAGATAATATTTGCGTAAAAGGAGAACTTACTACATGTGCATCTCGAATTCTTTCAGGTTTTCGCCCGCCTTATGATGCAACGGTTATTCAAAAAATAAAAAAAAGCAATGCAATTCCGTTTGGTAAGGTAAACATGGATGAGTTTGCCTTTGGCTCCTCAACAGAAACGTCATGCTATGGACCTGTTTGTAATCCCTGGGATTTGTCACGGATTCCAGGCGGTTCCAGCGGAGGGTCAGCTGCTGCTGTTGCTTCTGACATCGCGGTTGCCGCTCTTGGTTCGGATACAGGCGGTTCAATACGGCAGCCTGCTGCGCTTACAGGCGTTGTCGGAATGAAGCCTACTTATGGTCGCATATCAAGATATGGGCTTCTGGCGTTTGCTTCAAGCCTGGATCAAATAGGCCCTATTGCAAAAACAGTAGAAGATTGTGCATTATTACTTTCTGTAATTTCTGGATATGATACAAAAGATTCAACATCTGTAAACACTGGGATCCCTGATTTTCAAAGCACTCTTTCAAATCCGATAAAAGGAATGAAAATAGGAATTCCAAAAGAATATTTTAAAAAGATAGGTATTGAGAAAGATGTTTATGAAAGAATAGAGGAATCAATAAGACTTTTTAGCAACCTCGGTGCCGAAATAATTGATGTGTCGCTACCTCATACTGAATATGCAATCAGTACATACTACATTATCGCATCGTCTGAGGCCAGCTCGAATTTGGCAAGATATGATGGTGTTCAGTACGGGTTAAGGCTAAAAGATGCCAGTACAACGATGGAGATGTATAAAAAAACAAGAAATATGGGTTTTGGTAATGAAGCAAAACGCAGGATAATATTAGGTACTTATGCCTTAAGCAGCGGATATTACGATGCATATTATTTGCGGGCGATGAAGGTTCGCACTAAAATGCTACGTGATTTCGAAGAAGTCTTCAAAATATGTGATTGCTTGCTTACTCCGACTTCACCGACTGTTGCATTCAAGATGGGAGAAAAACTTGAAGATCCATTAAGCATGTATTTGTCAGATGTTTTTACAATACCTGTAAATTTAGCAGGATTGCCTGCCATATCGATACCATGCGGATTTTCAAAGGCGAAAGGAACAGAACTGCCAATAGGGCTCCAATTAATCGGAAATTATTTTAAAGAAAATTTGATTTTACAAATTGCTTATAATTTTGAACAAAAAGCACAGGTTTATAAAATTAAACCTGAGGGTTTATAAAATTTATGCATACGAATGAGAATGGAAAACATGAAGCTGTAATTGGTTTAGAAGTGCATGTACAGCTATTGACCAAAACAAAAATATTTTGTTCTTGCAAGAATGAATTTGGCCACCTTCCGAATACGCTTAGTTGTCCTGTATGTCTTGGCTTGCCCGGGAGCTTGCCTGTTTTTAATAAAGAGGTTCTTAAACTTGTTATAAAAATTGCATTAGCGCTTAACTGCGAGATTTCGAATTTAATGAAATTCGACAGAAAAAACTATTTCTATCCAGACCTACCTAAAAACTATCAAATATCTCAATATGATCTTCCAGTGGCAAAAAATGGTTTTCTAGAAATTGCAAGCGAGGGAAAAGCAAAAAATATTCGAATTAGGCGCGTGCATTTGGAAGAAGATGCCGGTAAACTTGTTCATGACGACAATAGAACAGGAGATAGTTTTGTCGATTTTAATAGAACTGGTACACCATTAGCTGAAATCGTAAGTGAACCGGATATCTTTTCGCCTGAGCAGGCTTATGATTTTCTAAAAGGGTTAAAAAATACACTATTGTATATCGATGTATCTGATTGCAACATGGAAGAAGGTAGTTTGCGTTGTGATGCGAATGTTTCTGTGAGAAAAATTGGAGAAAAAAAACTGGGAACAAAAGTTGAAGTTAAGAATATGAACTCTTTTAAGGCAGTTAAATCAGCTCTGGAATACGAGATAAAACGACAGATAGATATCTTGAATGCGGGCAACGCAATAGCTCAGGAAACAAGATTATGGGATGCCGATAAGCAGAAAACTTTTGGTATGCGCAGCAAAGAAGAAACTGAAGATTACAGGTATTTTCCTGAACCTGATTTGGTACCGTTTAACATAAGTTCGCTTTATATTAATGATATACAAAAGACACTGCCAGAACTGCCGTCACAAAAGACGGAAAGATTTATAACGAAGTATGGTTTAGATAAAAAAACAACGGATTTTATAATATCGGATAAATACATGGCAGATTTTTTTGAACAGTGTGTAGCTTTATGCGGTGATTCTAAAAAAGTAGCAAACTGGATTAGCGGAAGTATTGCCATGGAGATGAATTCTCGAAATGTTGACTTTTTGATGTTAACAATAAGACCCGAACAGATTGCTGATCTTATAAATTTGGTTGATAGTCAGACCATAAGTGCCACAACTGCAAAAAAAGTTTTTAGCGAAATGTTAGAAACAAAAGAACTTCCATCTTTGATAGTTGATAGTAAAAAACTTGGACAGGTAAGCGGTGAAGCGGAATTATCAGCTATTATCGATAATGTCTTAAACAGGAATGAAAAATCAATTACGGATTACCTGGCAGGAAAGCAACAGGCCTTTTCATTTTTAATTGGACAGGTGATGAAAGAAACCTCTGGCAAGGCCAATCCGCAAGTTGTAAGTAAAATACTTATGCAAAAGATAAAAAATAAAAAGGCAGGCAAAAATGAATAAGACAAAGATTATTTTCAAGCTCTCAGTAGTTCTTTTTATTAGTTTATTAGCAATAGCTTCAATAGGTTTCTGTGGAGAAAATGAAAAGCTTTTGCCAAAAAGTGAAGACAGCCTATATGAAGATATAAGTCTTTTTGCAGATGTAATAACACTTATTAGGCAGCAATACGTGGAAGACACTGATGTAAAAGAGCTTATAAAAGGAGCCTTAAAAGGAATGACATCGTCGCTTGATCCATACAGTGATTTTCTTGATAAGGAATCCTATAATGAAATACTAATTGAAACAGAAGGTGAATTTGGCGGTATCGGCATAGAAGTAACCGTAAAAGACGGCTTTCCGACAGTTATTACTCCTATTGAAGGAACGCCGGCATTTAAGGCAGGCATAAAAACAAATGATAAGATTGTCAAAATAAATGATGAAGTAATAGAAGGAACGCAGCTTGATGGAGTTGTTAAAAAACTTCGTGGCAAGCCAGGTACGTCTGTGAGACTTACTGTGCTTAGAGAAAAAGGCGATAAATTTCAGGTTCTAAAATTTGAGCTGACACGCGAAATAATAAAAATTAAAAGTATAAAAGAAGCTAAAATTATTTGCGATAAAATAGGCTACATCAAATTGTCTGATTTTAAAGAAAAAACTGCAAAGGAGCTTTCGGTATCACTGGAGGACTTGAAAAAAGAGGGAATGAATCAGTTAATTTTGGACATACGCAATAATCCCGGCGGATTGCTTGTTTCTGCGGTTGAAGTTGCAGATCTGTTTTTACCGGTAGGAATGGAAATAGTTTCAACAAAGGGCAGAGTGGCGAATCAAAACATAAATTTTTCAGCTACGGATAACGGTGTTTTTCAAACAGGCGATTTGATTATTTTAGTTAATGAGGGCTCGGCAAGTGCTGCAGAGATTGTGGCAGGTGCCTTAAAAGATAACAAGCGTGCGATAATTGTTGGAATAAAAACATTTGGTAAGGGATCAGTTCAGACTGTCATTCCGCTGAGCGATGGTTCCGCACTGCGCCTTACTACTGCCGAATATTTTACACCTTCACACATTTCTATAAGAAATAATGGTATCCAACCCCATATTGTTTGTGAGTTGCAAGAAGTAAATGAAGATGAGCTTAAAAAAGATTCCAAAATTGTTTCTAATGAAATAATTGAAGAACTCAAAAATAAAACATTACCCGACGAGTTATCAAGAACTACAATTGCAACTACAGCCACAAGGTGGGAGTCTGATTCGCAGATTAAACGCTCTGTGGAAGTGTTAAGGGATATACGGATCTACAAAGAGCTTTTTAATGAGCAAAACAAAAAATAACTGCAGAAACGATTTAATTTTAGGTGTTGAAACTTCTTGTGACGAAACGTCTATTGCGCTTTCAAACGGATGTCATCTTTTAAAAGAATCATTAACTTCAAGTCTTAAAAAACATAGAAAATATGGCGGTATAGTTCCGGAAATTGCATCGCGACATCAATTGCATGTTATTGATAAAGTTTTTTTAGATGCTGTTTCGCCTGGGTATCTTCAAAAGATTAAAGCAGTAGCCGCTACCACAGGTCCAGGACTGGCGGGCTCTCTTCTTGTAGGACTAAATTTTGCAAAAACGATAAGTTATATTCTGGATGTTCCATTTATATCGGTTAACCATATTTTTGCTCACATATGGGCAAATTTTATTGATGCAAAATACGATATTAATTTTCCGTTTGTCGGATTAGCCATATCTGGCGGACACACATCCCTAATCCATGCTAAATCGTTAAGAGATACTAAGCTTTTAGGTCAGACACAAGATGATGCAGTAGGCGAAGTGCTTGATAAAATTGCAAAGTTCTTGGGGTTAGGATATCCTGGCGGTCCTATAATTGAGCAGTATGCATCAAGAGGAAAAAAGGCAATCAAGTTTAACTGCTGGAATCCCAGAAATAGTTTTGATTTTAGCTTTAGTGGGGTAAAAACAGGCGTTATATATTTCATCAACGATCTATCAAAAAAACAGAAGATAAGAAATGATGATATTTGCAATATCTGTGCTGGTTTACAAGAGAGTATGTTTTCAGTAGTGTCACAGAAAGCTATCCAGGCTTGTGAGGCAACCGGTTCTGATGCTCTTTTGATTGGAGGCGGTGTCAGCGCAAATTCGAGATTTCGAGAAATTATCAATCTTTTGGCAAGGCCTAAAGGCATAAAAGTATATATTCCGCCCAAAAAATTTTGCGTTGATAACGGTTCAATGGTAGCTGTTCTTGGCTATTTTATGTATAAAGAAAAGTTGTTTTCAGATCTTGCTGCTTCAGTTGATCCTAACAAATCACTTTATATTCTTTAAAATAGAATAATCAATAAAAATTTTCCGGAGTTAACCAAAGTTAAATGGTAAAATGATTTTTAAAGTTGTTTATTTTAAAAGAACGTGATACTATATAACCGAGTTATGGCTGTAAAGCCGTAGGGTTTTGTTTTACAGTTCTAGTAAGAAAGGGGTGAATTATATGATGCGTAAAAGAGTACCGCAAATGACTGAAAAAGTGTTGGATATGGATGCGTCAATGCAGGGCACTATGACATTCAAAGATCCGGTAAATTTAAACATAAATGGTGCATTTGAAGGGACTTTGGATGCAAAAGGAACACTGACGATAGGTGAAACAGCATCGGTGAACGCAGAGATTAGGGGAGATACCGTAATTATTGCTGGAAAATTGAGAGGGCATGTTTATGCAAGCAAGTTGATTAAAATTAGCCCCCCTGCCGAGGTTAATGCAGATATTTATACACCAATACTTGTTATCGAAGAGGGTGCTATTTTTAATGGACGCTCTACGATGAATGAATCAGTAGATGATCTAGGAATTGAAACAACAAGTTTTTTATCTCTTGAGGATTTATCTGAATATCTCGATGTTGACAAAAAAATAGTTACGGACTGGGCAGAATCTGGAAGGTTGCCCGGTATCAAAGAAAATAATATCTGGAGATTTAAGCGCGAAACAATCGATGAATGGCTGACAAAAGAAAAAGTTCAGTGATTACAACCTAAACTATTACATAATTTATTATGTTTGGCAATCCCGAAAAATTATTTACCTTACAGCAAGCTGCGCAATATTTAAAATTATCCGAGGAAGAAATTTTAGAATTAGTTGATGAAGGCGAGGTCCCAGCTTATAAGATCGGCGGCACATTTTTTAGATTCCGAAAAGAACAGCTGGATGCGATTAAAAAAAATTTGCCTGACATTGATGAACAATACAAACAGAAAATATCAACGCATAAAGTAGATATTGGCGTATATGAAGCCAAAAAAGAAGAAATTGATACCCCACAAGTTATTTCTTTTCAAGAAAAAATAAAAGATTTCATTTATTATAATAATTTTTATATATTATCAGTTATTACAACGCTAATTTTGATATATCTCATTATCCGATTTGACTAGCCCAATGTATATTTCCAAACTTTCAAATTTGCTGACTAACTTTCAAGCTGGATAAAATTTTTTATACAAAAATGTGAGATTGTTGATACAATACAGGTGACGATTACGACATGAGTTTTCTAAATAAAACAAAAGATGAGAAAAACTAATATATTAAGATTATTATTGGTAGCGAGTGTACTATTAAGCATTTTTTCGAGTTCAGTTTTTGCTGACTATATAAAGAAAAAAAGTGGAAAAACAATAAAAGGTGTAATTGTCGAGAATTATAACGATAGGGTTATTATTTCAACATACAAAGGCGAAATTGTAATTTTAAAAAGTGAAATTGCTGAATTGTCATATGATACTCCAGAACAAAATCTGATTGCCTTAGCTGATATGATGTTTGATAAGGAGCTTTTTTCTTCAGCGTATGTTTACTATCAAAAAGCATTGGAAATAAACCCAAATTCAGCTGAAGCAAATAAAAAAATTATATTTTTAAGACAATACTTAGGCAACACAGAGACAGTAAAAAAAATCAGTGAGGTTAGCAAAATGCAGGATATCGAAAATCAGCGTTATTCCATTGCGCCTACCAATACAAAAGATATTTCAAATGATCGTAACGCATTGAAAGAAAAACTTGGAATATCAATAAGGGTAGTTCCTACAGGAGCATTGGTAGAATTTGTAGACCGGCAAAGCATAGCGGATAAATGTGGGCTTTCTGAAAATGATATAATTGTTGCTGTGTGGGGAAAATTTATAGGATATATGGATGAAGCGCAAATTTTAAATCTTTTGTTAAAAAAACAGATAGGAGAAATTTTAATTACTGTTGAAAAAAATATTTTCATTGAAAGCGCAATTTTACACGATACAAACCTTAAATCGTTATTTACAATAAAAGAGGAAGGTTTATATGCTGGCAAAGAAATGTTAACGGCTACTGGGCAAATCGAAAAAAATGACATGATATTTTCAATAAACGGCAAATCTACTAGGTACATGTCTGAAAAAGATTTTTTTGATGAGATTAAGAACGCAACCGGTAATGTTTCGTTTTTAATTAGAAGAGATTTATCGTTGTTTGTGACATAAAATACAAAAAGGAGAAAACATGGAGAAAAAAGCACCGGTAATAAGACGAAGACAGTATCTTATAAATAAAAGGTTTCAGTTTAAATATACATTTCTTGTTATTATTTTTATGTTTTCTGTTGCAGTTTTAACGGGATGGACAATTTATCATACTGCATGGGCGCTATTTGGTGAAAGGATATCAAAAATATATCCTTATGGACGGTTTGTTTACATAATGAAAGAAATAAACTTTGTATTGTTAACACGCCTTCTTTTGATTACGCCTTTTGTTTTTCTTATGTCGGTATTATTAACTCACCGGATTGCAGGACCACAATTTCGTATTACAAAATATTTATACGAAATGGCGGACGGAAATTTTTCTTCGATGTTAAAACTGCGAAAATATGACGAATTAAAAGATATAATGGATGCGGTTAATGCAATGCGTGAAGGCTTAAGAAAAAATCTTAAAGAAAATGCCGATTTGATAAGTTCCATGGAAACTAAGCTAAATTCTATAAAAGAGAGTTATGAAAAAGGAATGAACGAAGAACAAACAAAGGCGATGATTTCAGATTTTTCACAATACATGTCAACTTTAAAGGACAGGTTACTAAAATATCAGCTATAAAACAAAAGTAAGTTGACAGGAGGCGAAAAGATATATATAATCGTGCTATCATCTTAGCTGCCTAAAAACCGGCCTACTTTTCTATATTCCCAAATGGACAGAAAGAAAATTTTTTTAATTGACGGAAACTCATTTTGTTATCGTGCATTTTATGCCATAAAGGATCTTAAAACATCTGCTGGTTTTTCGACAAATGCGGTATATGGTTTTATTGCAATACTGAATAAAATATTAGTAAACGATAAACCTGATTACGTTGCCATTGTTTTTGATCTGCCAAAACCCACGTTCCGGCATAAGAAATTTCATGAATACAAAATTACCCGAAAACCAATGCCTTGCGATTTGATAGAACAAATTCCCGTTATAAAAGAAGTCGTCAAAGCGTATAACATTCCTATATTTGAACTGGAGGGTTATGAGGCTGATGATATTATTGCAACAATTGCTAAAAAAACAAGCAACAAAAATACAACTTGTTTTATTGTGACAGGCGATAAAGATGCCTTGCAATTAGTTGATGATAATATAAAAGTTTATAATGTACAAAAAGACGGCCTTGTATTCGATAAAGAAGAAGTAATGAAAAAATACGGTATACCTCCTGAACTTATGGTTGATTTTATGTCGTTAACAGGTGACAGTATTGATAATGTGCCAGGCGTGCCGGGAATAGGCGAAAAAACCGCTCTTAAGCTTATACAGGATTTCCACGATATCGACAGCTTGTTAAAAAACACAAATCAAATAAAAAGCGAATCGCAGAGAACAAAGATTGAGCAGAATAAAGACATGATTAAATTAAGCAAGGAATTGATAACGCTGGATACTAACGTTCCTATTGATATAAAGCTAGATGATCTTAAGCTGAAAGAGGCCGACAATAAAGCTTTATTTGAAATTTTCAAACGGTTGGAATTTAACTCATTATTGCAAACTGTCGCAGAAGTTAAATCATGGAATTCAAAATATGTTTTGATTAATGATATGAATATGTTTGATAAGTTTTTGTGCGATTTAGAAAAAACGACAGAGTTTTCCTTTGATTTTGAAACGACATCAACAGATCCGTTAATGGCGATACCTGTTGGTGTTTCATTTTGTTGGAAAAACAGCCATGCAATTTATCTTTCATTTAACAAAAGCTTAAATTTTGATGATTTTATTAAAAAAACAAAGAAAATATTTGAATCGGATAAAATAAAAAAATATGGCCAGAATATAAAATACGAGATTTTAATTTTAAAAAATGCAGGGCTTGATCTAAAAGGAGAAATTTTTGACACGATGATTGCGTCATATCTTTTAAATCCATCCCGTGCAATACATAACTTAGGGGCTATTACATTAGAGTATCTTAGCTACAAAAAAACATCCATTGAATCACTAATCGGAAAGGGCACTAAACAAATTACTATGGATAAGGTTGATCCGGAAAAAGTTTGTAATTACTGCTGCGAGGACAGTGAATCTGTTTTTCGTTTAAAGCCAATATTGGAAGAAAAATTAAAAGAAAAAAATCTTTTTGAATTATTTGCGACAATGGAGATTCCTCTTATCGATGTTCTTGCCAGGATTGAACAGAATGGTGTTTGCATAGATGAAGCCGTTCTTAAAAAATTAGACATTGAAGTAAGTAAAAAATTATCTGAATTAGAAAAGCTGATTTACGAAAGTGCCGGATTGCAGTTTAATATCAATTCACCAAAGCAGCTTTCCGATGTCTTATTTGGCAAATTAAAACTTAAAGTTTTTAAGAAAACAAAAACTGGATTTTCGACCGATGAGGAAGTATTAAAAAAACTGTCCAAAACACATATTTTGCCTCAACTTATTTTGTCGTATCGCGAAGTTGCAAAAATAAAATCAACTTACATTGAGAGTCTTTTAAGCTTGATTAACCCTAAAACAAAACGACTGCATACTTCTTTTAATCAAACCGTTACAGCAACTGGAAGGTTATCAAGCAGCAATCCAAACCTGCAAAATATACCTATAAAGACCGAGCTTGGTGCAACCGTAAGAAAAGCGTTTGTTGCAGCGAAAAATAATATTTTAATTTGCGCGGATTACTCACAAATTGAGCTTAGAATTTTAGCACATTTATCCGAAGATATGGAATTAATTAATGCTTTTGCAAACGATAGAGACATACACAAGGCTACGGCAGCGTTAATATTTAATATCGGGGAAGATTCAGTAACGAATGAAATGCGAAATATTGCTAAAACAGTAAATTTTGGAATAGTTTACGGAATGAGTTCTTATGGACTCTCGAATGATCTAAATATAAGCGTTGAAGATGCAAAAACTTTTATTGACTCATACTTTACTAAATATAAAAGAGTTAAGGAGTATATCGGTAATACTATTGAATTTGCCCGAAAAAATGGTTTTGTAGCAACTATTTTCAACCGTAGACGCTATATTCCAGAGATTAACAGTACGGATCAGAAAATTCAACAATTTGCAGAACGAGTGGCAGTAAATGCGCCTATTCAAGGATCGGCAGCCGACTTTATTAAGCTTGCTATGATTGAAATTGACAAAAGCTTAAAAAAAATAGGCGGGAGTGTGAAAATGATACTTCAAGTACATGATGAATTGGTTTTTGAAGCACCGCAAGATGAAAATACGATTACGGAAATGATACGAGAAAAAATGGAAAACGTATTTCCGTTAAAAGTCCCTGTTAGAGTAAAAATTAAAACTGGCAAAAATTGGTTGGAGGCAAAAGAATGAGAGTTGCTTTTATTTGCCCAGAAGTGTCTCCGTTTTCAAAAACAGGCGGCTTAGCCGATGTAGCAGGGGCATTGCCTCCAATGCTCAAAACATTAAAAAATGATGTAATTGTAATAACTCCAAAATACAAGTGCTGCAAAAACATTAAAAACCCTTCGTTTTTGCCGTCAAAAACACCGGTTTATTTTATAAACAATAAAAAATTTTTCTATACAGATAATCTTTACGGAACAGCTCAGGGTGACTATGAAAATAACCTCGAACGATTCTCATTTTTTTGCAAGGAAGCAATGATACTAATAAAAAAAGTGTTCGATAAACCTCCTTCAATAATACATGTAAATGATTGGCAAACTGCTCTTATCCCTGTTTATCTTAAAACATTGTATTCCAAGGATAGCTACTTTAAAAACGTAAAATCTGTTATGACAATTCATAATTTGGCCTATCAAGGTATATTCCCATATCAAAAAATTAACGAGCTGGGGTTAGATGCCTATAAAAATTTTTGGGGTTCTTTTGAGTTTTATGGCAAGATAAACCTTTTGAAGGCTGGCATAATATTTTCTGATTTTATAACAACTGTAAGTCAAGCTTATGCACAAGAAATACAGACGGTCGAATATGGCTTTGGATTAGAAGGAATTATGCAAAAAAAGCAAAGTATTCTTGCTGGTATAATTAATGGTTTAGACTATAATTTATGGAATCCTCAGACGGATAAAAGCATATATTTTAATTATTCCAGCGCTGATATAACAAATAAGGCAAAAAATAAAACAATGCTTCAAAAAGAATTGGGATTAGATGTGAATAAAAAGACACCTCTTATTGGGATAGTAACGCGTTTGGCTGATCAAAAAGGTTTAGATATTTTAGAGCAAATCATAGAACCTGTTATTTCAAAAGCACAATTTATTTTATTGGGAACAGGGGACCCAAGATATGAAAAAATATTTTATGAATTTAGCACAAGGCATCCGAAGAAAGTGTCTGCAAATATAAAGTTTGATTCTGCACTGGCAAATAAGATATATGCCGCATCGGATATATTTTTGATGCCTTCAAAATATGAACCGTGTGGATTGGGACAATTAATAGCCTTACGTTACGGAACAATACCGGTTGTTCGCAGAACAGGAGGATTAGCCGATACCATACGAGATATGCGATTTGATAAAGAAAAGGGGAATGGTTTTTTATTCGACGAATACAATGCAAACGAGTTTTTAAAAGTTGTGAATGACGCCGTTGATATATATCTTACCAAAACTGCTTTCTGGAGAAAGAAAATCAAGTTTGTCATGAATATTGATTATTCCTGGAAACATTCGGCAAAAATTTATAACAATCTGTACAAAAAAATTTCAAAATGAGAACACTGATTATCGGCATAACAGGACAATTTTGTTCTGGAAAAAGTACAGTTGCGAAGGCGCTTACAACTTGCGGAGTTAAGGTAATTGATGTTGATCTGTTGGCAAAAAAAAATTTAAGCAGCTTTGTTATAAAAAATAAAATTCGCGCGGCGTTTGGCAGGCATATTTTTTTAAAAACCGGAAATATTTCAAAAGAAAAACTTGCAAAAAGCGCTTTTTTAAATAAAAAAACTTTAAAACAGCTCAATAGCGCCGTCCGTCCGCTTCTGTGCAAACAATTAGAAAAAGCTATTAAACATTATTCGGCAACAAAACATGTTATCGCTTTAGATATGGCAATATTACTGGATACGCCTTTTTATAAAAAATGTGACCATATTATTGGAGTTGTTGCTCCGCGAAGTTTTCAAGTAAAACGCGCAATTAAAAGAGGGTTTTCAAAATACGACTTTTTACGACGGATAAGATTGCAGCCGTCGCAAGAAGAAATTAAACATAGATGTGATTACGTAGTTATTAATGACCGAACACAAACGGAACTAAAAAAAACCGTAAAACAAATTTTGGAGGATATTAAGCATGAGAAAAGAAGAAAAAGAAAAGAAAAATGAATTAAAGAACGATGAGGTGTCTGCCAGGGCAGGTTCGGCAAAGCAACAAGATGACAGCGATATGGTTGTGCGTGCCGTCATTACGGAAGAAAAGCTTGATATTGCAGAGTTAAAAGAAATGAAAATTTCGCAACTGCATCAGCTCGCACAGAAATATAACATAAACGGCGTGGCTGCGCTTAAAAAACAAGACTTAATCTTTAAAATTTTACAGGCAAAAACCGAAAAAAGCGGGTTGATCTTTGGAGAAGGTGTTCTTGAAATCTTACCGGACGGGTTTGGTTTCCTGCGCAGTCCCGATTATAATTACTTACCCAGTCCTGACGACATATATGTTTCTCCATCGCAAATTAAAAAATTTGGATTAAAAACCGGGGATACAGTAAGCGGTCAGGTTCGTCCGCCTAAAGAAGGAGAAAGATATTTTGCATTATTAAAAGTTGAAGCTGTCAATTTCGAGCATCCTGAAGTTGCAAAAAACCGAATAATTTTCGATAACTTGACGCCGATATATCCAAATGAGCGATTTGTACTGGAGACCGATCCAGAAGAAGTTTCTATGAGGGTTATGGATCTGTTAACGCCAATTGGAAAAGGGCAAAGAGGAATGATTGTTGCTCCTCCGTACAGCGGAAAAACAATTATCCTGCAAAAAGTTACTAACGCAATTACCAGGAATCATCCTGATGTAATACCGATAGTTCTTTTAATTGATGAACGACCGGAAGAAGTTACGGACATGCAAAGATCTGTAAAAGGTGAGGTTATCAGTTCAACCTTTGATGAACCGGCTGAGCGTCACGTCCAGGTAGCCGAAATGGTTCTCGAAAAAGCGAAAAAGCTTGTAGAGCACAGAAAAGATGTTATTATATTGCTTGATTCTATAACCAGATTAGCCCGTGCGTACAATACTGTTGTACCGCATTCGGGAAAAATTCTTTCTGGTGGCGTCGATTCAAACGCATTGCATAAACCAAAACGTTTTTTTGGTGCAGCACGGAATATAGAAGAAGGCGGTAGTCTTACAATTATTGCGACTGCGCTTGTTGATACCGGTAGTCGTATGGATGAAGTAATTTTTGAAGAGTTTAAGGGCACAGGCAATATGGAACTTCAGCTTGATAGAATGTTATTTCAGAAGAGGATATATCCGGCTATTGATATAAAACGATCTAATACTAGAAAAGAGGAGCTGCTTTATAATAGTGACGAATTAGGCAGAATATGGATACTTAGAAAAGTTCTGAATGAACTGAGCACAACAGAAGCTATGGAACTTTTAATAGAAAAATTACTGAAGACAAAGAAGAATTCAGAGTTTTTAACAAGCATGAACAAATAAACCTAAGGAGGAGCACAAAATGAAAAAAGGAATTCATCCAGAATATAAAGAAACATTGATAACTTGTGTTTGCGGTGCAGTATACAGGACCCGCTCTACAAAACAAAACATGAGAGTTGAAATCTGTGGAAATTGTCACCCATTTTTTACAGGCAAACAAAAA
>Ga0302252_1000349_pt1 | contig 43278 bp, 32 predicted proteins | sample AAG_RA_Leu_MG_FD_193511 | JGI IMG/M metagenome (GOLD analysis project Ga0302252, IMG submission 193511) | Enriched activated sludge microbial communities from anaerobic digester in WTTP, New Holstein, Wisconsin, United States - AAG_RA_Leu | ecosystem: Engineered > Bioreactor > Anaerobic >... | reverse complement strand
AACGGGGCGCTTATGACGCGGTTGCGAAGGCCGTAGGCCCAGCGGCCGTAGCGGAAAATCCACAACGCCCACAGCGAAGGCGAAGACAGCAGAACGCCCAGGGACGGGAAGAAACCTTCGGCCCCGGCAACACGGCAGTAATGCTTCCAGTCGCGCCGCATCTGGAGCAATCCGAGAAATCCCAATCCGTCATCTGTCGAAAAACGCGTGTTACCCATCAGGAAAGATTATGGCGCTTAAGCCGGTGTGTCTTTTCACATAATGAGGATGGGACGGCGGGAAAAGAAACGTGTACTCGACGCCCGACACCCTCGCCGTCAGGGAGACTGCTCATGCCTGACTACTCGACTATTGAAACCAGCCCCGGCGCTTACGGCGCATTAACCATCTGGCTGAACCGCCCACAGGTCCGCAATGCCTTCGACGACGTGATGATTCACGAAATCAACGCCGTACTGGCTGAATCCGACCGTAATCCCGATGTCCGCCTTCTGGTTCTGCGGGGTAAGGGACCGGTATTCTCCAGCGGCGCCGATCTGGACTGGTACGCCCGCATGGGCGAAACCACGAAAGAAGCCAACCTGCTGGACTCGCGCGCCTTCGCTGGCTTCCTGGACCGGATGGACCGGTACCCCAAACCCATCATCGGAGCCGCGCACGGAACCGTCGTCGGCGGCGCGATTGGCCTGCTGGCCACCTGCGACATCGTAATTGCTTCCATCGAGACGACGTTCCGTTTTCCTGAAGCGCGGCTGGGGCTTGTTCCCGCGACAATCGCGCCTTTCGTGCTATCCAAAATCGGCCTGGCTCACGCCAGATATCTCTTCCTCACCGGACGGCAGTTCGATGCGGCGCGCGCCCGCGAGTTAAGGCTCGTGCACGAGATTGTGGGAACTCCCGCTGACCTGGATGCGGCGGTGGAAGAACTCGCCGCGGATATCTCGCAAGGCTCACCCCTGTCCTACAAGACCACGAAAAGCCTTCTGAGACGCCTGACCTTCCACGGACACAGCATGCTCAGTTCCGACACACTGGACGACGTAGCAACCCTGCTGGCTGAGATACGAACTTCCGAGGAAGCGGAAGAAGGGATCCGGGCATTTCGCGAACACCGGCCGCCCTCCTGGACGTGGAAAGGACCTCACGACAGGCCGGACAAATCCTGACCCGGCTTCACTCCGGCAGTCGGCCCATGGACAGGAAGCCGGGGATGTGCGTCTGGACGATGGACCGGGAACCCTCGTGGTCGCCCATGATGTGCTCCGTCTCCAACGCGCGCATGTCCGCGAATTCCTGCCAGCCTTCTTTCGTTCCGCCGCCCGCCAGGTAGTTGTCTCTCTGCAAACGGAAAAGGTCTGATCCTTCCGGCGGATAGAACAACTCCATAGCCCAGTCCAGGGCTTCGCGGTTGGAAGGGGCCTTTGTGCTGGGAACAATCGTGAAGGAACCTGGCGTCTGCCGCACCCGAATCTGTTTCAGTCCCAGTTCCCGCATAATCAATCCGACCCGGGAGCCGATAGTCCAGTCGCCGGCCCCGCGTTCAATGGCGCCCTTGTGGATCAGCGTCATGGTGTGCGCCCACAGCGCCGCCCGCTCCGGCGGCCTCGGTTCGCCGTTGACCAGCGCGATACCGGCCGCCGAAAAGTCCGGCTCCATGGCCGCCACCAGTCCTCCGGGTTTGACGACGCGTATCATTTCGGCCAGCACTTTCGCCGCGTCGGGAACGTGCATCAGCAGGGTCTGGCAGTAAATGACGTCCGCCTCATCGTCTTCAGACGGAATTCTCTCCGCCTCACCAACACGAAACTCCACGTAATCCGACAAGGATTGTTCCGCCGCGTGGCGTTCGGCAATCTGTAATACTTCCGGATCGCGGTCGCATCCGACAAGGCGTCCGCCCGGAAGGACATAGGGCACGAAAGTCAGTGAACTGGCGGCGGATCCGCAACCCACGTCCACAACCACCATTCCGGGCCTCAAGCCCAGACACCGTTCCACAATGTAGTCGCGGTAATCCGGGTCCTTCAGGCCGAACCTCGGCCGATCGACCACAACCAGAAGATCATCCTTGTGCCATTCCAGGGGTTTGGGAGGACGCATGCCGTTCCTTTCGTAACTCCGCGCACGCCGCGCCGCTCGCGGGCTACAGGCGCGCTCGAATTTCTCCAACATTCTATGTATAGACGAAAAAGCGTGACCAATCCGACACGGGCGGAAGCCGGAGCGCGCGTCCGTCATATTTTGTCGCCCCACCCGTTCCGTCCTTAGGACCTTTGGAGCCGATTACGACTCCCGGCCTCGCTGAAAGGTGACCAAGATGCAAATCGCGCTTTCTGCCACCGCCTGTGTTCTGGGCATTCTCGGCATGGCGTATGCCGTGCTCTTTCGAACGGGTGGAAACGCCGACCGGGAGCCGCAATCGGCCTGGCGCCCGCCGCTGTTACTGATGATGTCCGTTATTGCGGTCCTGGGCTTCGCCCTCACTCTGCCGCAGACACCTCCCTGGACGAGCGGGCTGACCCTTGGTTTCGGTTTGTTGCTGGGGGCCGGGCTTGGTGTGTTTGTCGCCGCGCTCCGCTCTCCGGAAACGGATCTCTGGAATCCGGGGCCTGCCGTTGGGGCTTTGTCCTCCGCCGCTTTTGCATCCTCACTGCTTCTCATCGCCTTCCGGGGGTATCCCACCGCCGCGATTACGGGCTTCGGGCTCGGGGCGGCGATGGCCGCGTTCGTTGCTTCCGGCACCCTCAGGCCGGCGCTTGCCGACGGACGGGTTGAAGGAGTTCAGGCGTGTCGGACGATTGAGGTATACGGTTTGGCTTCTGTGGTCATGGCGTGCGCGACACGCATTGCCATTGAACGGTTTTCGCGTTCCGCGGGCGATCCTCTGGCCGATGCCTACTGGGCCTTGCCCGCCTTGCTGGTCGGCGTCGGCGCCGTCGTGATGATGCTGGTTCCGACTGGATCCTCCCGTGACGATTCCCTCCCTCACTCGTTCCGGAGCGGAATCATCGCGGGTCTTGCCGCTGTTTTTGTTACGTTGATTCTCCAGTACCGGGGGCTCGGTTCCCTGATGTGGCCACTTCCGCTGGGTGGAATCGTCGTATTCGCTTTCCTCTCAATCTGGCCGGGCGCCAGGGCCGCAAACAATCATCGCGGCCTGCCGATCTCCGTACCACTGGGCGCGTTCCTTCTGTCGGTCGCGTTCACCGGTGTGGTCTTCCGCTATCTGCAGGGATTCGGTCTGGGCCTGACGATGAGCGCCGTGATTACCATGATTGCCGCGTGGTATACGGACAGAAAGAGACCGGCTCTACCCACCGCCGCGATCGCCGCAGGCGCGGCCGCCGCGCCGATCATCATGCTTATCAACCGCGTGCTGGTGGAACAGACCGGGCGCGGATGGCGACTGGACTTTTCGTCGCAGTACGATCTCTTTGCGCTGTTTCTAGGGCTTGCCGTCGGACTTCTGTTTTCGCGGCACTGCCTCGATTCAGCCGAAAGCCTGAACAGTGTGAAGGCGTGGAAGCGTTTCACGTTCGTGTCACTCATCGGCCGCACGATAACGCTGGCGGTCAGCATCACCGTCATCACGATTGCGGTGGCGGCGGTATTCGGCCTGCGTTCGGTCAGCGCATTCCATGCGGGCTTGATTGTGTCCGTGCTGTTATGGGCGTTGCAGTCCGCCATGTCGGAACGGAATTCCTATGGCTGGACGGAGAGCACGCCGCTGACTGCCGTGGTGTTTGCCGCCTTGCTGAGCGCGACGGTCGTACCGCCGCTGGTTGATATGGACCTTACAAGGACACACCGCGTTCTGATACTTGCCGCTCTCGCCGTCGCAGGTCTGATTGCGCTGATGGCGCGCGGTCCCAACGAGTCGGAGTCCGGGACGGAGGAGGCTATCGATGAGACGCCCGCGTCTTGATCCCGTTTCCCAAATCGCGTTTATCATTGCCCTCGTCTGCGCAATCACCGCGCTGATTCTTGCCGAAACGCCGACGGGCTCCGTGTGCGGAACACTGATTGCGGCGGAATCCGGCGGCCGACTGGCGAACATCAGCGTCAACCTGTGGGAAAACCAGCAGGAGCGCCAGTACACGACCACGACAGACTCGAAGGGCAATTTTCGCATAGGCCACGTGGCCGCCGGGACGTACGAGGTGTTCGCGGGAACGCGGGCTCATCAACAGCCGAAGGGCAAGATCACGGTCCGTGAAGGCCAGACGTGGGAAGGCTCGCTGGAACTGGCGCCGGTGGACCCCTACCTGGAAGTTTACGCCGATATGCGCGCGTTCACCACTCGCGAGGAGCCGCGCGTGCGCGTGGAAGGCTTCTCCCCGACCACCTCGATTCGCGCCGACGTGTACCGGCTGGCGCCGGCTGATGCCGAGCGGGCCTGGAACAACTCGCTGGAAGGCTTTCTGCTCCGGCGTCCGGATGGATCCCGTATGGACATCTCCGAAGCGCCGGGAATCCAACGCGTATCGGTGAAGTCCTTTGAAGTTGTGAAACGCGACACCGAGGGGATTTTCAGCGCCGCGCCTGTTTTTGACCGCATGAATCCCGGTGTTTATGTCGTCTCGTTCAACGCCGGACCGGCGAAGGCGCTCGCGGCCTTCACCATCACCGACCTGGGCATTGTGGTCAAGGCATCAAAGGACGAAGCCGTTGTCTTCGCCGCCGACCTGATCACCAATCGGCCGGTATCCTGCCCGGTCGTCGCCCGAGGCTCCCGGGGTGACGCCACCGAAGGCACGACGGGAACGGATGGCATCTGCACCCTGCCTTTACCGCCTCACGGTGAGAACACCGAAATTCGATTTGTCGCCCGCGCCGGCGAGAACCTCGCGGTCGCCGGTGTGACGCCGTGGTCGGAGGACGACTCCGGACCGTTGCGCGTCTACACGTATACCGAACGCCCGGTATATCGGCCGGGTCAAACCGTTTTCTACAAGAGCATTTTACGCCTGCGCCAGGGAGACACCTACTCCGCTCCCGTCGGCTTGCCGATCACCGCGCGGGTCACCGACCGCGCCTCCAACCTGATCTACGCGGAGCAGTTGTCATCGAACGATTTCGGATCGGTCAACGGAAGTTTTGCCCTGTCGGCGTCCGCAATACCCGGACCTTATACACTGACCATCGAAGCTCAGGGAAGAACGCGCGAAATCACCTTCGCCGTGGCCGAATACCGGAAACCCGAATTTGAGGTGACCGTCAAGCCCGATCGCGAGCGTTACGCGGCCAGCGACACCATCACGGCAACGGTGCAAGCCTCCTATTTCTTCGGCGGTCCCGTGGCCGGCGCAAGGACGAACTACCTGATTTCAAGGGCTCCGTGGTGGGCGATGCCGGACGACGAAATCGCCGAGGACGAAGCGCCGGACGTCGCGAACGCCGTCAGCGACTCCGAAGGCGCCGAGTACGTGGAGTCCGGCGATATCGTCACCGACAGCGCCGGGAACGCGCAGATCACGTTCCGGATTCCGAAGGATGATTCGGAGGACGATCTATTTGGCAACGAATGGCGGTACTACATCACCGCTCACGCCACCGACAGCGCGGACCGGACCGAAAGCGGCACCGCAACCGCGTTTGTCACCCAGGGCGCTTACGCCATCCAGGCCCACCCCGACAACTGGCTCTCACAGCCGAACAAACCGGTGCTGATTCGCATCAGAACCGTGGACTTCGACGGCAAGTCGGTTGGTGGAACCTCCGGTGACGCGCGGTTGATTCGCCGCGTATGGAACGGCAACAAGGAACGGACCGAGGTTGTTTCGCGCTCCACCTGGAAATCCGATCCGCAGGGAGCCGCCGTTGTCCAAGTGATACCGAACGCCGAGGGAGACTGGGCCGTGGCCCTCACGTCGCGCGATTCCGAGGGGCGCACCATCCGCGGCGGAACCACGTTGTGGGTGATGGCGCGCGACGGAGGGGCGATATCGTATCCCTATCAGGACCTGACGGTCCGCGCGGGCAAGCGTCTGTATCAACCGGGTGAAACCGCCGAGATTGTCGTCAACACGGCTTTTGCCCCCTGCGACGCACTTTTCACGCTCGAATCCGAGGGGATCATCGCGAAGCAACTGGTGCGTTTGCAGTCCAAGTCCACCGTCCTGCGGGTGCCGCTGTCGTCGGATATGTTGCCCGCAGTGCGCGCCAACATCTGTTTCTTCCGGGGCAAGGACTTTGTTAACAGCGGAACAGTGCTCAACATCAGCCGGGCTCCGCGTTCGCTGAAAGTGCAGATAACAACCGACGCGGAGACCTACGCGCCGGGTGACGAAGCCGTCTACCGCGTCCGCACGCTGGACGGAGCCGGCAATCCGGTATCCGCCGAGGTTTCGCTCGGTGTGGTCGACAAATCGATCTATGGTGTTCTGCCGGAATCGACACCGGACATCCGCAGTTTCTTCTACCCGCGCCGGATCGATTCCGTGCAGACGGCCTACTCCTTCCCGGCCATCTACCTGTCCGGAGACGACAAGGGCGGGGCAGACATCAAAACGCGCAAGTATTTCCCGGACACCGCCTTCTGGGAGCCGAGCGTCGTGACGAACAGCCAGGGACTCTCGGAGTTCCGGTTCAAGCTTCCGGACAACCTTACCACCTGGCGGGCTACGTGCCGGGCGGCCACCCTGGACGCACTTGTCGGGCAGGCGACACAGGAAATCGTGGTCAAGAAGCCGTTCCTCGTCCGCCTGGAAACACCGCGATTCATTGTTGAGGGCGATGAGGTGCGGATCGTGGCGGTGGCACACAACATGAGCCCGTCCGCTGTCAGCGCCACCATCGGTGTCGAGACCCGGGGCCTTCGGATAAAGGACAACGACAACCGAACCGTCAACATCCAGCCGAATCGCGAGGCCCGTATCGAGTGGACCGGCGTTGCCGAACCCGAAAGGACGTGCAAGATCCGCGTGTGGGGACGCGCCGGAACGCTGACCGACGCTGTCGAGAGCACCTTGCCGGTTCTGCCGAAGGGTCGCCCAAGGACCACCGCGACAAACGGAGTTTTAACAGCCACCACCGAACTGCCGTACCAGTTCCGCTCGGACGGAGCGCCCGGTTCGCAGTCGCTGACCCTCCGCCTGTCGCCGTCCATCGCCGGGGTGATGATGTCCTCGCTGGACTACCTTGCCAATTACCCGTATGGTTGCACGGAGCAGACGCTTTCGGCCTTCCTTCCGGACATCGCGTTGATTCGCATGATTGACCGGCTGGGCGTCGCGAATCCGGGTTTGCGGGCACGCTTGCCGGACATGGTGAACACCGGGCTTCTGCGCCTGTCCGATTCGCAACGCGGCGACGGAGGCTGGGGGTGGTGGCGTTATGACGAAGCCGATCCCTATATGACGGCTTACGCCGTTTACGGCTTGATTCAAGCCCAGAACGCCGGTTTCAGCGTGAACAGAGAAATGCGCGACCGGGGAGTCAGCGCTCTGAACCAGATGGTTTCCGCAACCAACAAGCGTATGCACAACGCCCTGGCGAAAGGGCAACTCGTAAACGTGGATTCGCACATCTACGGCGCCTGGGTGCTGGCACTGGCGGACAAACCGAAAACCGCCGGCGATACCGCAAGAATCTACCTGACACAGCCGAAGAAGGCCGAGCGTTTGAGCGACTGGGGACGCAGTGTCCTCGCATTGACGCTGTACGAACTCGACGAACGCGAAACCGCTCGCGACCAACTGGAAGTCGTATGGCAGAGGTTTTCAGCCCAAGCCGAGCCCGTGCGAAGCGCTACCTGGCGTTCCCGGGCCGAAAACCTGGGTATGCTGATGCAGGCCGCGCTTGAGGTGAATCCTCGTGACGGACGCCTTCCGGACCTTGCCCGGCGAATCCTGGACGAACGGCGCGGCATCCGCTGGGAATCGACCCGCGACACGGCAACGGTACTCACCGCCTTCTCGCGATACCTGGCTGAGACCGGGGAGTTGAGGCCGAACCTGACGGCAACTATCCTCGTGAACGGCAAACAGGTTGCATCAAAGCGCTTCGGCCCGGAAGACGTGCTCAAGCCGGACTTCCGCATCAACCTGACCGCCGAACAACTCGGACAGAACCAGGGAACCGTTTCTGTTCGCCTGGCCGGTTCGGGAAGACTCTATTACACCGTGCAGACCGACGAAGCCCTGACGGGTGAACTGGATCAGCCGGTTCAGTCAACCGACGGTCTGTCGATTGAGCGCTCATGGCGGCGTGTGCGAACCGGGCCGGAAACCACCCCGCCGGAGACCGAGGCGCCGGGACGTACGCAGAAACGGTTCGAAACAACCGATATTGTTGAGGTAACCCTCACGATCCGCACCCAGAAGCATTTCGATTACGTGATGGTGGAGGATGCCCTGCCCGCCGGTTGCGAAACCCGCGACCGCGGGCGCGTGGAGATGTGGGAGTGGCAGAACTGGTGGGCGGAACAACTGATGCGCGACCGCAAAGCGTGCTTCGCGATCCGAAGCCTGTCTCCCGGGGTGCACCGTATCCGTTACCGGTACGTGGCACAGACTCCGGGAAGCTACACGGCCCTGCCGCCGGTGATTTACGACATGTACAATCCGCAGACCAGAGCCGAGGGCAGAGCCGAAATCATGGAGATTAAACGTTGACATGGATATCGCCGTCATATCGCGCTACCGGATAGCCGGCGTCCGCGATTCCAATAACTTCCTTCTGAAAGCGCTGGCGTGGGCGGCTCTCGCGGCACTCGTGCTGGTCGTGATCAATCTTCCGCGGCCTGTTCCAATCAATAAATCGCTTGGCGGGTACGTGACGACGCTGGACGGACGAACGCGAAGCCAGCGCGCCAACGCCCTGCGCGCCGCCAGACGCGTGAACGGTACCGTCATCAAGCCGGGACAGACATTCTCGTTCAACCGCACCGTGGGACCCTGGACGCGCGATGCCGGCTACGTGAAGGCTCCCGTCAGTTACGACGGTGTGATGGTGCAGGACTGGGGCGGGGGTGTGTGCCAGACCTCGACCGCGCTATACAACGCGGCGCTTATTGCCGGCCTGGATATACCGGAACGCCATCGCCACACGCGCGCGCCTCGTTACGCCCCGGCGGGTCGCGACGCCGCCGTGGCGCCCAACACGGCCGACCTGCTGATTCATAACCCCTACCCTTGGCCTGTTCGGGTCGAGCGTCTGGCCACGGATTCGGGGCTGGGATTCCGGTTCCTGGGAGCGTTTGACGGACCGGTGGCTGTGGTCGAAACGAAGGCTACACCGGCAGAAGAACAAATTGAGGTCACCCGAATCGATCCCGCGTTCGGACCGGGACGCCGGGTCATCAATCCCGGCCGTCCGGGTGTGCGGGTCACGGTCACACGGCGGTTCCTGCGCGGTCCGCGTCAGGGAGAGCGCGAACTCATCACTCAGGAAACGTATCCCGCCACCAACCGCGTCATCGGACAGGGAAGCCGGTAGTCCTCAGCCGCGCGCTGACGCGGCCATCCGCGCAAAGAAACGGTGCATGCGGGTGTCGTCAGTCAACTCCGGATGAAAGGATGCGCCGAGCAGGTTACCCTGACGCACGGCGATGATGCGCCCCTCATATTCCGCCATTACTTCCACTCCGGCGCCAACATCCGTCACGATTGGCGCGCGGATGAAGACGGCAGGCACGGGTTCCTCGCCCAAACGCGGAATGGAGACCTCGGCCTCGAAGGATTCGATCTGACGGCCGAACGCATTCCTCTTGACACCCACGTCCATCAGAGCCAGGGAGGACTGGTCGCTCAACTCGATGCGTTGTGCCAGCAAGATCAGACCGGCGCAGGTTCCAAACACGGCCATGCCCTCGCGGGCTCTCTGCTTGATGCGCTCGCCAAGGCCGCGGCGGTCGAGGAGCTTGCCGATGGTGGTCGATTCGCCGCCGGGGATGATCAGACCGTCAACTTCGTTCAGTTCTTCGGCCATCCGCACGGCGCGGTTTGGGAGGCCGAGGCGGTCCAGAGCCGCCAGGTGTTCTCGCACGGCGCCCTGAAGGTTCAGGACGCCGATCACAGGTAGTTCGTCGCTCATATCTTCATGATGAACCGCGCGGCCAATCAAACCGTCCATCCGTCGCGGTAAAACCAAGGCATACTGAGCGGAGCGGGGAACGAGCGTAGTCAACCATACGGGCCCGTGTGGGAAGTACGCCGGCCATTTCGACTGCGTCCTGACGGACTCCGCTCAATGTGCCTCAGATTCGTCTGTCTCTGTGGACTGGCCTGAATGTCACACTGAGCCGCCTAGTGCGGTTTCGACAACACCCGCGATGTCTTCCACCACGCTCCGTACCAGTCTTTCGTCGCGTCCTTCGGCCATCACGCGGATCACGCTTTCGGTGCCGGAAGCGCGGACCAACAGGCGTCCGGTTCCCTCCAGTGCGCGTTCGCCGCGGGAGATGGCCTGGGCTATGTCAGGATTTCGCTCCCACCCCTCCCTGGAACTCACCCGAACGGCGACCAGCAACTGCGGGTACTCGGTCATCGTGCCGGCCAGGTCGCTGAGAGGCCGATCCGTTCTTGCCATGATTTCCATGATTTCGAGGGTGGTCACCAGGCCGTCGCCCGTTGCGCCGTGGCGTGACAGGATGATATGCCCGGACTTCTCGCCGCCGACTTCCGCGCCGGTTTGCCGCATCAACTCCGCCACGTAGCGGTCGCCGACCGACGCGCGCTCCAGGCGCACGCCGCGCGGACGAAGGCAATCCTCCAGGCCAAGGTTGCTCATCACGGTCCCGACGATCACGTTACCCGGAAGTCGGTCTGTATCGGCCCAGTGGGTCCCGAAGATGGCAAGCATGTGATCACCGTCCACGATGCGGCCCTTCTCGTCAACCAGGATCACCCGGTCGCCGTCCCCGTCGAACGCGGCGCCCAGATCCGCTCTGTGCTCAACCAAGGCCTGTTGCAGGGACCGGGGGTGTGTCGATCCACAGCCGTCGTTGATACGCTCGCCTTCTCCCTCGCAATGTATCCGGGTGACTATCACGCCCAGACTTTCCAGTATCCCGGGATTCAGCCGGTGCCCTGCCCCGTTGGCTCCATCGACCACGATTCGCATGCCGGCAATGCCGGCGGACGCAATATTCCGGCAGTGGTCCGCGTAGGAATTCGCCAGACCGGGTTGAAATGAGTAGCGGCCGATTCGTTCGGACCTGGGATGGGAGTCAGGCGACACCTGCAGGCCGATTACCAGCGTCTCGATCATCGATTCCGTGGCGTCGGGGAGTTTGGCGCCGTTATGCCCGAAAAACTTGATTCCGTTTTCAGGGGGAGGATTGTGACTGGCGGAGATGACGATACCGGCGACGAACGGTCCGTTTCGGGTCAGATACGCGACCGCCGGCGTGGTGCAGACGCCGCACGAGACGACGTCCACGCCCGAGGAACATAGTCCCGCCGCGAGCGCCGCCTCCAGCATATCGCCGCTGACGCGCGTGTCACGACCGATAATCATGGCGGAATGTGAGGATTCGCCGGCCAGCGCGATACCGGCGGCTCTACCCAGGCGTAGCGCAAGTTCCGGCGTGAGGGTGGCGTTGGCTCTGCCGCGAACGCCGTCAGTACCGAACAGTCTGCCCATCTCGCGTCTACCGCGCCCGCTGGAGGACAACGTGAGCGCGCACCACCGCGGGTTCCACGGTAACACCTTCCGGCACTCTGACCTGAACGTTTTGGATGACTTCGCCTTTGCGTCCCTCGAGGGATACCTTGTCGGTAGTGACGCTGTTCAACTTCATCACGCGTTCGCGCGGACCGACCAGCATGACGTTCTGCGGTTCCGTCCACACGGTGCGGACCTCAAATCCCTTTGGCGGCGCGTTGTGATCGACCACCACGAAAGCCTGCCGTTTCCAGGTCGTGGCGATCAGCGTGGCCTGCGCCTTCACGTTGTCCGGAATTAGCGTGACGTTGGCGACCAACCGGCCCTGGGCATCCACCGGCACCACCGGGTAACTGCCGCTGACGCTGGGATCTCCCGCCGGAATGCGAGCCAGGGCGCGAACCACCTGGTTCGTGTCCGATTCGGCGCCGACGGCGGTTACGTATCCCGGATCGAGCCTTGGCGAGCCGTAACTCTGCCCGGGCGGCGCCTCGCCCTGCCACTCCACCTGTACGGGAACGTCACGCTTCGTTTTTTGCTGGATGCGAACATCGACCTTTTCCGGGGCGGGCGCTACGGAGACAAGGGCGCGTATCGTCTCCGAGGCCTCCACTTTCACGTCCAGGCGGTACTGGCCGTTGGAGCGGTTGTGCAGATCCAGATAGGCTCGTATCGCATTGGGGTCAATCCGGTTGGTATAGACCCTCGGGCCGGAAGCAATCACCGTCACCTGGGACAATGCCGTCGTGGCGACCAGATCATCACTGAGGCCACGGACTTCCAGCCGCGTCGTGATCGGCACGGTGGCCGGTTCCTGGCGCTGTACATAGGCCCACAGCATGATGGAGCACAACAGCGCCAGCAGTTTCAGGCCGAAATTCGACCCTGCGGATTTGAGAGGATTCACTTTGTCCCCTCCGTTGTCCGTCTCTTCCAGAACAGGTTCGGTCTGTGGTTCTGCTTCGGAGTCATCTCTTCCGGAGCCAACAGCGCAATCAGGCGGTCGCGCAACATCTCCTCGCGCAAGCCTCGAATCAGCCTGCCTTCGTGGGAAAGCGAAACGTTGCCGGTTTCCTCGGAAACGACCACAACCACGGCGTCGCTCAATTCCGTCATCCCCAACGCGGCACGGTGCCGCGTGTGGATACTGGTGCCTATGCCCGGGTTACTGCTGAGAGGAAGTATGCAACCGGCGGCCACAATCTTGTCTCCCCGCACTATCACTGCTCCGTCGTGAAGGGGACTGCCCGGATAGAATATCGTTTCAAGCAGGTCGGAGGTGAGAGTCGCCTCCATCACACGCTCCGGCGGTATATGGTCGCCCAGCCCGGTTTCGCGTTCCATCACGATCAAGGCTCCGATCCGGCGTTCCGACATATTCATTGCCGCGCGGACAATGATATTTACCACGCGGGTCACATCTTCCTTCGCCAGGAAGCTGAACCGCCGTCCCCAGAAGGCACTGCGCCCCATCTCCTCCAGTACGTTGCGCAATTCGGGGAAAAACAGAATCACAATGGCAACCGGTCCCAGGTACACGAACTTCTGGAGAATCCAAGACAGCGTGGTCAGACCCATGAAGTTGCTGAGTGACACGATGATCGAGAAGACCACCAGCCCCCACATGATCTGCCAGGCGCGGGTGCCCTTCGCCCACATCAGAAGGTGATAGAACAGCGCGGCCACCAGAAGGATGTCCACAATGTTGATCAGTATTCCCAGGGCGGAATGCGCAGTCAGGCTTTCCGTGATGACATGAAGCGGATTCTGCATAATAGTCGTCGTAACCGGAAATAGTGTACAAAATCAATATAGGCGTGAATGACGCCTTCGGATGCAGGCTGAAGCCTGATATGGCCGAGGATTTCAGAATCTCTTAAAGAATCTGCCGGCAAGCGTCGGCTTATGTGCGCGTCGCCGAATCCGCTATAATCATCCGGGGCGGACAAATAAGGACAGCGGCGGAATCGCCGGGAGGAGTTGGATCACAGAGAATGGATACGCAGAAAGCCACTTGGAAGACGAAAGTTGGATTGGCCGAGATGTTGCGCGGCGGCGTGATCATGGACGTCGTAAACGCCGAGCACGCCCGAATCGCCGAGGATGCCGGGGCCGTGGCAGTGATGGCGCTGGAGCGCGTGCCGTCGGATATACGTGCCCAGGGCGGCGTAGCCCGCATGTCGGACCCGAATATGATCGAGGAGATCAAGAACGCCGTCTCCATACCCGTAATGGCCAAGTGCCGGATAGGTCACTTTGTGGAGGCACAGATTCTTGAGGCTCTGGAAGTGGACTTTATCGACGAGTCGGAGGTTCTGACGCCGGCGGACGAGGCGTATCATATCGACAAGTTCAAGTTCAAGGTACCGTTCGTGTGCGGTTGCCGCGACCTGGGAGAAGCCCTGCGACGCATAGGCGAAGGCGCGGCAATGATCCGCACCAAGGGCGAAGCCGGAACCGGGAACGTGGTGGAAGCCGTGCGCCATATGCGCGCCGTGATGGGCGGAATGCGCCGAATTCAGATGTTGCCGGACGAGGAATTGATGACCGAAGCCAAGAATCTGGGCGCCCCATTTGACCTCATCGTCGAGATCAAGCGGACCGGCAAACTTCCGGTACCGAACTTCAGCGCGGGCGGCGTGGCGACACCCGCCGACGCGGCTTTGATGCGCCAACTGGGAGCCGAATCCGTGTTTGTCGGCTCCGGAATCTTCAAGAGCGACGATCCGGCGAAGCGCGCCAAGGCCATCGTTGACGCCTGCACGCACTTCGACCAGCCCGCTGTACTCCTGGAAGTGTCGCGCAATCTCGGCTCGGCCATGCCCGGCCTGGATGTGCGCACGATGCCCGAGGAAGAACGACTGGCTACTCGAGGTTGGTAAACAACAGGGTGAAAAGATGGACATCTGGGTTGCCGGGGCAACAGGAGTTCTAGGCCGGTCGACGGTTCGCCGACTGCTTTCCGCGGGCCACGCCGTCACCGGCCTCGCCCGATCCACGGCCAAGTGGCCGGATGCTCCGCAAGAAATGCGGTTCATACCGTGCGACGTCACGTCAACCGGAGCCGTTCTGCGCGCGTTTTCCGAGTCGACACCGGATGTGATCATCCACATGGCTTCGGCGACTCCCGAAGGCAAGCCCACGCCCCGCACGCTGGAACCGGGCGATAACGTTCGCCGGTTTGGCACCGAGAACCTGTTGGAAATGGCACGAACCCGGCACGCATTCTTCGTGCTGGTCAGCACCCATCACGTCGCGGAACCGCGCGGCGAGACCTGGATAGACGAATCCTCCAAGGTCGCTGGGTCCCCCCTGACGGAGAGTGCCGTGGACGCGGAACGTTACGTTCGCCAGGCCATCATCGACGGCCAGCCGGCCTGTGTTGTTCGCCCGGCAACGATTTATTCACCGGAGAGTAGCCAGACACGGGCGGTGGTAGAAGCCGTTCGAGCCCACCATCCCATCCTCATCGGCAAGGGCGACAACTACTGGTCGCTGATCCGGCCCGAGGATGTGGCGACAGCACTGGCGAAGGTCGTTGAACTCCGTCCGGTGACCGAAACCTTCTACATCGCCGACGACGAACCCGTAATGATGGGCGACCTGCTAAGATGGCTTGCGCAGAGCCTGCACGTTCCCCCGCCGCGTTCGTTCGCTCCGATGCTGGCGCGTGTGGCCGTTGGGAGCGCACTCGTGGACATGCTCACGGCATCCAGGCGCATTTCGAATGCGAAGGCCAAGCGTGAACTGGATTGGTCTCCCGCCTTCCCAACCTACCGTGAAGGTATGACGGACATCCTGAAACAGACACGACATGCGTAACGCGGAAAGGTAATGAACCGGTTTTGTCGATCGGCATTGATATAGTCGAAATCACCCGGGTAGAGCGGGCCGCCGCCCGTCCCGGATTCATCCGCCGTGTCTACACCGAGCGGGAGCGCGCCTCCTTCAGCGAGGTCCCCCGCCGTGCCGCCGAACAGATGGCAGGCCGCTTCGCCGCCAAGGAAGCGGTCGTCAAAGTCCTCGGCCGCCTCACCTGCTGGCACGATATCGAGATACTCAGCCTTGCCAACGGCTCGCCCGTCGTCGAGTTGCACGGTCTGAGCAGGGAACTCAGCGAGGGACGGCGCGTGGTGGTCAGCATCACTCACACACAAAACTACGCGGCCGCCGTGGCCGCTCTGGAACCGGTGACTGACGATGGCCGCTAACCTCCTGCTCGTTATGGCTCGCGCCCCACGGGCAGGCGCTGTCAAGCGGCGGTTGTGCCCGGACCTGACCGACGAACAGGCTCGCGCCGTCTACGTGGCGTTGTTGCTGGATACGCGTGAGAACCTGAGAGAAATCGACGAAACAACGGTGCGTTTCATCTGCCCGCCCGGCGAAGGAGACCTGCTGTGCTCCACGCTGGGACCGGATGCCGTCGTCGAGGAAACGGACGGTGACGGCTTCGGCGGACGGTTGGAGAATGCCGTGGCCACCGCCTTTTCCGAGGGATACCAGCGCGTTCTGGCCACACACGCCGACATTCCGGATCTGCCGCGCAGTTACATCGGCGTCGGACTGGAAAGACTGACGGACGAACCGGATAACCCGCTGTTGCAACCGACCGTCGACGGCGGCTTCGCGCTCATCGGCCTGGCCCGCAGACGGCCCGAGTGGTTCGCGGGGATTCCCTGGGGTACTCCGCAGGTGGCCAACCGCCTGCGCGACTGCTCCGCGCAACTCGGTTTTCCGGCGGCCGAACTGCCGGAATGGCAGGACGTCGACACCTTTCGCGACTTGGAGGATTGCCTCCAACGCGGCAACTGCACGCATCTCGACGCTCTCGCCCGCGCCGGAATGATACCGAACGGAGCACGAACGTGAAGAGCCACCAGTACGGATTCCCGATACTCGACTCCTCCGCCTGCCGGACGATGGACGCGGCCGTGGAAGCGCAAACCGGGCTTCCACTTGCCGTGCTGATGGAGAACGCCGGTCGCGCCGTCGCCAACGCTTCGATGGAATTCGACACTCATCGCGTTCTGGTGGCGGCGGGATCCGGCAACAACGGCGGCGACGGATTCGTGACGGCCCGCATCCTGTTGGCGCGCGGCGTAAACGTGGAAGTCGCGTGCGTGCGTCCGGTTGATGAACTGTCCGGACCGGCGCAGATGAACGCGCGAAGGTTCCTCGATGAAGGCGGGCGGGTGATACCCGTCAAAGCCGCCAACTGGTCCGCCGCCTCGCTGATCATCGACGCCTTTCTTGGAACCGGCTTTTCGGGACCTGTCCGTCCGCCGGTAAACGGCATTATATCTTCGATCAATGCCGTTTCCGCGCCCGTGTTGAGCATTGATGTGCCGTCGGGACTCGCGTCTGACGACTGCGCCGAACCGGAATGCGCAGTAAAGGCTGATATGACGATCGCGCTGGGATGTTACAAGCCGTCGCTGGTTCACTACCCGGCCTGCGGATATGCCGGAGAGGTCCGACTGGCGGACATCGGCTTTCCCGCAACCGTCTATCCCGAACCTGGTGAGGCCGTTCTATCGTCGGCGTTCGTGCGCTCGGTCCTGCCCCGGTGGTCCGGCGACTCGCACAAGGGAAAACGCGGACGCCTGCTGGTTGTCGCCGGATCGCGCGGGATGCTGGGTGCGGCGGCGCTTGCCTGCGAAGCCGCAACGCGCGCCGGCGCCGGCCTGGTGTACCTCGCGTGCCCCGAACCGCTGGCGCCCGTCTTCGAGGCGAAACTAACCAACCAGGTTATCCGTCCGGTGGCCAGCGATGATCTCCCGTACTTCACGCCTGCGTCGGTCGACCCGATATGTGACATGCTGGCATCCGTCGACGCCGTGGCAATAGGTCCCGGAATCAGCTTGAACGGGGAATCAATTGACTTTACCAAAGCGCTATTGCCCGATATAGAAACCCCTTGCGTGATCGACGCCGACGGCCTGAACGCGATTGCGGAAGGCGCGGTACCGCCCGCGAATAGCGTGCTGACTCCCCACCCCGGCGAGATGTCGCGGTTGCTTCGGACATCAGTCGATGAAATCCAGAACAACCGCCCCGCGTCGGCAAGGAAAGCCGCCGCCCTTTACTCCGCCGTGGTGGCGCTGAAAGGCGCGCACACGGTCGTGGCTGGTACTCAGGAACCCGCGGTTGTCAACTTGGCAAGCGACGCCAGCCTGGCAACGGCCGGTTCAGGAGATATCCTGACGGGAATCATCGGCGCGCTGTTGGCCCAGGGCCTCACCCCGTTTGAGGCCGCGCTGGCCGGAGTGCGCTGGCACGGAACGGCGGGCGTGCTCGCCGCGTCCACAAAGGGAGCGACACCGGGCGCGACCGATATCCTGACTCTGCTTGGCGACGCGCGAGAGGAGATTCTGAACGACGATGAGATGGAATACATGGCTTAGCGTTGTCTTGGTTTGCCTGACGGCAGTCGCCGCGAAGGCCGCGGAGGTCGCCATCACCCTTCCGGCGGACACACCGTTCACCGCCCGACTGGAGGACGCAAAGACCGGACGTGTCCTGTCCGGGCCAACCGCAAGCAAAGGCACCAGCGTGCGCCTCGACACAGGAGACACTCCCTCTCCGGGAACATGGCGATTGGTTGTGGAAGACTCCACCTCCGGCAATGTCGCCTGGAAGTCCATTCCGAAGGGACCCGTCAAACCGGTTGTCCTCTCCTCCGGTGACTTCAACCGTATTGCCCGCGTCGTTATTTCTGTCACCGACCGCCAGGGCAGGATTCCATCCCGCGCCGCCGTGGGACTGAAGGACGGTTCCGGCGTGATGAACTGGCAGAATCTTGGCCCCGAGGACCAGGGCAAGGCGGTGTTCCGCGATGTGCCGGTGGGTGATGGAGAGGTGCGCGTTCAGCAGGGCTCGCCGAAGAACTATCAGAGCATCTCGTTCCGCCTTCCGCAGAAACGCGAAAAGCCCGTTCTGGAGTTCACCGCCGATGTGACACTACCCGACGGCATGGAGACAACGGAGGCTTCCGCCGAGGTTTCGTCAAGTGAAACAACCGGCGCGAAACAGGAGGACGCCGGCAAGGAACCGGACAAAACGGCGCCACCCTCCAAAGGATCCGGCTACGGCAACTTCCTGGGCGTACTGCTTGGTTTCGCGCTGGTCGGAATGGCGCTCTGGTTCGGCTACCGGGCGTTGCGCAAGCGCGGACTGACAGCCGTTGACGCCTTGAAGGCCGCGGGCGTCCAACTGCCGGACGACGCGCCGCCCGCCGCCCCAATGGTTCCCGCCGAACCGCCAGCGCCGGTCGATCCGAACACCTGCCCCTATTGCGGCAGGCCCAAAGACCCCGTAACAGGAGCCTGCACCTGCGCCTTCACGCCGGGTCCAAAACCGGAACCGGCGGCAAACGCCGTCCGCGAGCCGAGATTGGTGGTACTGTCGGGTTCACGCGCAGGAAGTATCATTCCTGTCAACGCACCTGTCGCCATCGGCAGGGATCCGGGCCAGGATTTTGCCATCACCGACGATCCTGCCGTATCCCGCCGCCATGCGGTACTGACGCCGGGTTCCGGCGGATGCGCCATCGCCGATCAGGGCTCCTCAAACGGGACATTCGTCAACGGCCGGCGCATCCAGAGCGAAACACTGCGACCCGGTGACGAAATCGCCATCGGATCATCACGATTCCGGTATGAGGCCGACTGATGCGTAACCGTGTGCTGACACAGTGGCTGGGAGGCACGCTTGGCGGCGTTCTGGCGTGGATTCTGACAGAGCCGGTGCCCTGGCTGACCACCGATCCAGCGCCCGGCGCTCCGCCCCGGCCCGTTGAACTGACGCAGACGATTGTTTTCGGCCTGATGATCGGCCTCGCCGTCGGCGCCGTGCTGGCCGCGTCTTACGGATCAACATCCACGGCCCGGTCATCGCGTTACCTCGTTGCCGGAGCCTTCTTCGGAGCCATCGGCGGCGCGCTCGGGATGGGCGTCGGCCAGTTTCTGTACGGCGGCTTGAGCGTGATGTTCGCGTCGATGGCGGACAACGCGATCATGAAGCCGATTGGCGTCTTCGGTATGGTGATCGCCCGGACGCTGGGCTGGGCGTGCATCGGTCTGGGGCTCGGACTGATGCAGGGAGCCGTAAACGAATCGCTCGCCAGAAGCCGGAACGGGGCCATCGGTGGCCTGATCGGAGGCGCCATTGGCGGTTTCGCCTTCGAGATTCTGGAGTCGCTGGCCTCGGGCACGGCCGACGCCGCCGGAAGAACGCCCATGTTCTTCATCAGCGGCGAACTGCTGAGGTTCCTGGCCCTGACCGTCACGGGTAGCGCCATCGGCCTGTTCGTCGGCCTGGCCGAGCGCATCCTGCGGAATGCCTGGGTGCGCGTGCTGGTCGGTCGGAACGAGGGCATGGAATACGTTCTGGACGGCGCCCGCAACATCATCGGCCGCGACGAAATGGCCGATATCCCGCTGTTCGGCGACATCGACATCGCTAAACAGCACGCCGAGATTTTCTCTGCCGGCGGCGCGTGGGCAGTTCGGGCGATGGCCCCCGGCGTGTCGGTCAACGGAATTCCGGCCCAGCAAGCGCCACTGGCAGACGGCGACGTGATTACCATCGCCAAACGCCAGATCGAATTTCACCAGAAAGGCGCGCCGCGCGCCGCGCGAACGCCGCAGACACCCCCGCAACCTCTCCCTCGTGTGAATGTGCCGGAAGGAGTCTGCGAGTTCTGCGGACAGCGCAAGAACGCCTCAGGGGGTTGCGCCTGCTCACCGTCATCCGCGCCTCCCGCTCCCGCACCAGCCACTTCCATGGGCTTAAGACTTGTCTGTCTTACGGGTCCGTACGCGGGACACTCGTTTCCAGTCGGCTCACCGCTGGTTGTCGGACGCGATCCCGCGCATGATTTGCCGTTGAGCGAAGACAGCATGGTGTCCCGCCGACACGCCCGCCTGGCGCCTTCCGGTGACGGACTTGAGGTCAGCGACGAAGGCTCCTCGAACGGCACGTGGCTGAACGGCAGTCGTATCACCCGCGCCGTGGCCCGTCCCGGAGACGAGATCACCTTCGGGCAGTCGCGTTTCCGGTTGGAAGCGGCGTGAGTGAGGCTTTGAAACTGTGGGCGCGCCGGATTGCAGATGCGCTGGCGCTGGAACCCGGAACAGTTTTCGTCGACGCCGGCGCTGGATCCGGCGTTCTGACGTCCGCCGTTGCCGAACTGAGCGGGGCGCGAGCAATTGCCGTGGATCCCGAACCGCGACCGCAACTCCCCGGAATCGAACGGTTGACCGCCTTCGCTGAACGCCTGCCTCTGAAGACGGCATCAGTGCACGGCATCCTGTTCAGCCACACCCTGCACCACATGACGGAACCGCGCAAGGCGGTGGCCGAAGCGAAACGCGTGCTCAAGCCCGGGGGACGCATTGCCATCCGCACCGCCACTCACGCCGACCTGCGCGCCAATCCGCACGCCAAATGGTATCCGACCATACAATCCGCCGCGCTTGCCGTGACGCCGGACATCGGACTGCTGGCCGTGTGGATACGCGACGCGGACCTCGATATCGATTACGTGGAAACGGTAACCACTCCGTTCGAAGGCAACCTGGCGGACTACGAACAAAGCGTTGTCGACTTGGCGGTGCGCGACTGGGCCTTGTCGCCGCGCGGACACAGGCATCCGGAACAGGCCGCGAGACAGTGGGTGCGAGACCGGTTCACGCGGCCGCCCGACGTTCAGGAAACGCTGATCGTCGCCCTGCACCCGTGATCCCGTTTGCCGGCCGGCGCCATCATAGCGACAGAAGAAACACGAAAGGAAGCAGATCACTTGGAACGCACATTCGTGATGGTGAAACCGGACGGGGTTCAGCGCGGACTGGTCGGCGAGATCATCGGCAGGTTTGAGAAGAAGGGCTTGCGCATCGTCGGGATGAAATGCCTCGTCCCGTCCCGAGCGCTTGCCGAGTCGCATTATGCCGTGCACAAGGGAAAACCGTTCTACGAACCGGTGGTGGAGTTCATCACCTCCGGTCCCGTGGTGGCGATGTGCCTGGAAGGTCCGGACGGCACGATAGAGATGGTCCGCCTGATGATGGGGAAAACCAGCCCGCTGGAAGCGGCTCCGGGGACCATCCGCGGGGATTTCGCCAACACAACCCAGCAGAATCTGATCCACGGAAGCGACGGCCCTGAGACAGCCGCTGTGGAGATCGCGCTTTGGTTCCGGCCGGACGAGTTGCTGTAAGCTTTACAGCTCGGACAGCCAGAGCACGCGGACGGTGGAGCCGGCAGGCAATTCAGCCGTATCTTCGGGAACCACCACGAGGCTGTTGGCGAGCGCCATCGACGACATAATGGCGTTGTCGTGATCCCCTATCACCCGCACCACCGCACCCTCCGGTCCGAACACCGTCTGGGCGCGCATATATTCACGTCTTCCCCTGGTGTGGGTCAGCCGTTCATCCAGCGTGGCGCACACTTCGGGCCGCAGGACGCGCGAGAAGCCAAGCATCTTGCGAACCGCCGGACGAACCAGCAGTTCGAACGCGGCGTACGATCCAACCGGACTGCCGGGCAACCCGTAGAACAATCTGCCGTCCAGCGTGCCGAACGCGAAGGGACCTCCCGGGCGCATCGCCACCTGGTCGAACTCCACATCACCCAACTGCCCGACGACATCGCGCACGTAGTCAAAATCGCCCACGGACACCCCGCCACTGCAGACAACGGCTTCGCACGGCGGAAGCTCCATCAACGCCGAGCGAAGGGCCGGCGCCGTGTCGCGAACAAGCACGGAGGAGGCCAACTCGCCGCCGGCTTCCGCGATCTGTGCGGCCAGGGCCTCGCTATTCGTGTCGTATATCTGGCCGTCCTTGCGCTTTTCACCCGGACGCACCAGTTCATCGCCCGTGGAGAGGACGGCAATGCGGGGACGTCGGTGCACTTTCACGCGGTTTCGCCCCATCGCGGCCAGCATGCCGATCGCGGCGGCGGTCAACGGCATTTCGGCGGGAAGGACCACGGTTCCGCTGGCGACATCGTTGCCGACCGGCTTGACGTACTGCCCGCGAGGAACGGCGTGGTCCACTTCCACCATATCGGGTCCGGCAGGCCGCGCGAATTCCAGTTTGACGATCGCGTTGGCGCCGTCCGGCAACGACGCGCCGGTGTACACGCGCACGGCTTCGCCCGGTTGAACGACCAGTGCCGTAGCGGCCCCCGGGCGTGCGGTTCCGATGACGGTGAGATAGTCCGGATCGTCCGGGGAGGCATCGGTGATGTCCTCGGCGCGGACGGCATAGCCTTCGGCGCCCGCGTGCGCGAAGTTCGGTATCGGCTCGTCGGCGATGGCCGCTTCGGCGAGCACGAGCCCGCGCGCGGAGGCAAGTGAAACCTCGACAACGGGGCAGACAGTGACGGCATCCAGAATGCGCTGGCGCGCTTGGTCCAATGTGAGCATACAGGCATTATAGCCCGTTTTGCTTTGGGTGGCTCATCCTGTCTGTTTTCCGGCAGACCAAACGTACCGCAGAATTTGACGTAACTCGTCATATTTGACGCGAATGGACACGGAGTCATACAATAGCAGGGCTTATGGCAGGACGCCCTGAACGCAGAATTTCGTCATCGAACAAGGAGTTTGTGAACAGTATGTTCCCAACAGTTTTCTCCTCCCGCCTGAATCCCGCTTCGTTACGAAGGGATTTCGCGCGGATGGCGCGAGTCGGACTCGCGGCGGCCGTGATGGCCGCAACCGGCGGCGTTGCTCACGCCGGTGAAGGCAACATTGTGTTGCCCCCGATCGAGGGCACCAATTTTACCCTCCTTCTTCTGGTCGGGCTTTCCGCTTTTGTGGCGCTGGGATACGGCCTTTACCTGATCGCCAAGGTCAGCAAACTGAGCGCCGGCAACGCCAAAATGCAAGAGGTACAGAAGGCCATTTACGACGGAGCCATGGCTTACCTGAAACAGCAGGCCAGCACGATGATCTGGCTGGTTATCGCCATCACCGTCGGTCTTTACTTCATGTACCAGCCGATTTACACCAAGGCTTATCCCGAGAATCCCGGTTACGGCAATCTCCTCGCGCTGGGCGTGGCTCTGTCCTTCCTGGCCGGTGTGGCCGCTTCCTATATTGCCGGCTTCGTAGGCATGTGGATGGCGGTTCGCGGCAACGCCCGCGTTGCCAACGCCGCGTTGACCTCCTTCAAGACGGCTCTTGAAGCGGCCTTCCAGAGCGGCGCCGTGGCCGGTATGGCCACCGTCGGCATGGGCCTTCTTGGCGCCACAATCATCTTCCTCATCTTTAAGCAGGACGCGATGAAGGTCCTCATCGGCTTCGGATTCGGCGGAAGCCTCGCCGCGCTGTTTATGCGCGTGGGCGGCGGCATCTTCACGAAGGCCGCTGATGTGGGCGCCGACCTGGTCGGCAAGGTTGAGGCCGGTATTCCCGAAGACGACCCGCGCAACGCGGCCACCATCGCCGACAACGTTGGCGACAATGTGGGCGACTGCGCCGGAATGGCGGCGGACGTCTTCGAGTCTTACGAAGTGACGCTCGTCGCGGCGATTATCCTCGGCGCGGCCACTGTTCCCCTGCTGGGTAGCGCTTTCGCGCTGAAGTTGATCATGTACGCCCTGCTGGTCCGCGCGGTGGGCGTGTTCGCCAGCATCATCGGCATCGCCAGCGTCAAAGGACGCGACGACATGAATATGAACCCGATGCAACCGATCAGCCGCGGATTCGCCATCGCGGCCATCACGGCTGTTATCGGCTTCGGCCTCGTGTCGTATTTCTACCTGCCGGACATCGCCGGGATCAACGGCAAGCATTACGAATGGTGGCGGTTCTTCGGAGCGACGCTGATGGGTATCATCCTGGCGTTCTGCATCGAGAAACTGACGGACCACTTCACCGGCGTGGACAAGCGCCCCGTAACGGAAATCGCCGAAGCGGCCAGCACAGGTCCCGCGACGATCATCCTCAGCGGCTTCGCTCACGGCCTCGAATCCTCGGTTTGGAGCGTTGTGGCCATTGCCATCACCATCGTGCTTAGCACGTTGCTCTTCCCCGGTGAGCCTGCCTTGAGCATGTACGCCATCGCGCTGGCCGGCCTCGGACTTCTTACCACCACCGGCTTTATCCTTGCCGAAGACACCTACGGCCCCATCGCCGACAACGCCAACGGCATCTTCGAGATGTCCGGCGCTTTGAAGGACGAGGAAGCCAAGGGCAACACGGCTCCCGGCAAAATCGTGGCGCGGTTGGACATGGTCGGCAACACGACGAAGGCTCTTACCAAGGGATTCGCCATCGCCACGGCGGTCATCGCCGCGGTATCGTTGTTCCGCTCGTTCATGGAAGACGCGATGTTGCACGATATCGGCATCCGCATCGACTTCCCGGAAGTGCTGGTCGGCGCTCTCATCGGCGCGGCGGTTCCCTTCCTGTTCAGCAGTATCGCCATCAACGCGGTCAGCCGCGCGGCGCAGTTGCTTATCTATGAAGTGCGGCGCCAGTTCAAGGCCGATCCGGGCATCATGGCTGGAACGTCCAAGCCGAACTACGCGGCCTGTGTGAGCATCGTTACCGCCGCGGCCCAGCGCGAGTTGATGGCTCCGGGCGTGCTGGCTGTTGCCACCCCTGTGCTGGTCGCTTTCGCCCTTGGTTACGGCACCAACCCCGAAACCGGTTCCTACCCCGGCGCGATGGCCCTCGGCGGCTACTTGGCCGGCGCGATTATCACCGGCCAGTTGATGGCCGTCCTTCTATCCAACGCGGGCGGCGCGTGGGACAATGCCAAGAAGAAGATTGAAGACGGCATGCTGGGCGGCAAGGGCTCGGAGGCCCACAAGGCCGCTGTTGTCGGCGACACGGTGGGTGACCCGTTCAAGGACACCGCCGGACCGGCCCTCAACCCGCTGATCAAGGTTATGAACCTCGTGGCCGTCCTCGTGGCGCCGATCTGCATCATGGAGATCTCAAACACGGTTCGCACGACCATCGTGGTAATCGCCGCCCTTCTTCTGGCCGGCGCGATTATGTTCAGCAAGCGGAGCGGCGGTTCCTACGGATCCACCGAACCCGCCGCCAAACCGGTTCGCTGATGAGGAAACTTCAGGGGCGCAATCCTGTGTTGCGTCCCTGACACCCCTTGACGCAATCGGGAGAAAACATTGGCATTGACCTGGACAGACCATCTGGAACTCGGAAACGCCCTGGTGAGGATGTACCCGGACGAAGATCCGTGGTCGCTTCCATTCGCCCGTATCCGCGAACTGACCCTCACGGTTCCCGACTTTGAGGGAAGCGCGGATGACGAGGTGGAGGATTACGAACTGGAAGGCATCCAGTCCGCCTGGGGCTGGAGCAAAACGGACTGAGGCATTTACGATACGCGATAGGAAAAGGGCGGCCGAATGGCCGCCCTTTTCTCATGCCGGTCTTTGGGCACGTGCAACGTGCCGTGATTCCTACGGATTGTCTTCCATTCCCATCACCTTGCGGCTGATGCGGAAGACGTCGTGCAGGTCTATCCTCGCGGCTGAGGCGCCCGTGTACTCCACATCAAAGCGGATGAACTGGACGTTGTTGATCGTTTGCAGGCCAGCGGTTACCCTCAGCGCTGTCACAACGTCAGCCCAGACAAAAGGAACCGGAAGGTTCATCTTGATCGCCGCTGTGTGAAATCCACCGGCGCTGATGCACGAAATGTCCGTCAGGCTGGTGATCAGTTTGGGCACCTGCCGATTGGTCAGCGTACCGTCGCCGAGTTGGCCGTAGTAGTTGTATCCCCACGCCCATACGCCGCCGTTCTTGCGCAAGGCCGTGCTGTGCCGGTAGCCCGCATCCGTGCTGATGATGTCCGCCGGGCCGGTCAATGAGGCAGGAGTGAACCGCTTCGTAGTGGTTCCGTCACCGAGTTGGTAATACCCATTTGCGCCCCACGCCCATTCCGTTCCATCGGTTTTCACCGCCAGGTTATGCGCGTTTCCGGCACCTACTGCTTTGATGCCGGAAACACCGGACACCGCAATCGGAATATCCGAATAGATGACAGAGGACGTCCCTAACTGGTAGTCCGCGTTGTTCCCGAACGCCCACACCGTGCCGTCATCGGTCAGGATCACGCTGTGCGAATCACCGGCGGAAATTGCCACCGCTGTTCTGATTCCGGAAACCTGCACGGGAAGGTACTGGTCGTCCTCGGAACCGTTACCGATCTGGCCGGACCAGTTGTTACCCCAGGCCCATACGGTGCCGTCGTCCTTCAACGCCAGGCTGTGGTATCCCCCCGCGCTGATGGCGGTGATTCCCGTCAATCCGGAAACCTGCACCGGGGTATGGCGCTCGGTGGTTGTACCGTCGCCGAGTTGACCGTATCCGTTGTATCCCCACGCCCACACGGTTCCGTCGCTCTTCAGCGCCATGCTGTGATGCTCTCCCGCGCTCAGTGCGATCACACCGGTGAAGTTGGTGATTTGAACGGGGCTTGTGCGCGTGAGGGTCGATCCGTCACCCAGTTGTCCGTAGAGGTTGTACCCGAATGACCACACGGAGTCGTTGTCTTTCAGCGCCAAAGTGTGGGTGTGACCGGCACTTACCGCTGTCACCGTCGTCAGTGCGGGATGAATGGCGGGGGCATTGCGGTTATTGTTGGTGCCGTCGCCGAGTTGACCGTAGTTGTTTCTGCCCCAGAGCAGTACCTGACCGCTTCCGACCGTGAAGGGCTGAGAGTCCGCGGACAATGCCCCTGATGCGGCAATGAGCACATATCCCCTTCCGATACGGTTGATGGAGAGTTCGGAGAAGGTCGCGATCCCTTCCACCGGAGTCGCGACCGTCTCACCCGAAATCGTGGCGCCTTCGGTTCCCGTGCCTTCCTTGATGGCGAGTGTCACGGGATCCACGTACGTCTTGTCAACCGTCCCGTCGGCGTTCAATGCCCGTACCGTTACCGATACGGGAAACAACTCGCCCGGAAGAGCCCATGGAGGCGACTGGGAAACACGCAACCGCACGGCGGCTTCCGACGCCGACGTGTATGCAATCAGCAACAACACAAACGCCGTGATCGCAACATACCTATTCATCGGAATCCTCCGCCCGGGAGTCAGCCCATCACCAACTGGCGGTATCGGCGACGTTCATCTTGGCCGGGGAAATCGCATACCGGCCTTCCGGACTCTCGAACCACCCTTTGGTGCGGAACATGGCGTGACCATCGGCGAACACACAGTTCTGGCCGTTGTTGTGCCGGTAGGACAGCGCTTCGTATACGGCCTTCCAGGTCGTTCCTCCCGGTTCAATGTACGGACCGTTGCAATCCGATTCACCGGTCGAGGCGATCTTCGCGGCAAGGGCTTCCCGCTTGTCCTTGCACTCGGCGAGCAGGATAACGTCCGCCGTGCTCTTCCAGCGCGACAGGTTTAGACCCGCCCCTCCGGCGCCGGAGAAGCCGAAGTTCCAGATCAGTTCGTCATTGCGGGCATAATTCCCGAAAATGATAACCTGGCTCGCGCTGGTGGCGTTTGACCAGAACTGGCCGGTAATTTTGGTGCCTACATAATCGTTGCAGGTATACGTACCCTGCGGGAGCAGACGCGGTTTCGGGGCATTGGACGAGGGGCAAACGAACACATCCACCGTTTTCACATACGGCATGATATCGACGTGCCATTCCCAGAACTTCCGTCCAATACAGTCGTTGTTGTCGTCGCCGTACATGCGGAACGACTGACCGAGTTGCTTCATGTTGCTCATGCAGGCCGTGGTTTGCGCTCGCGAGCGCGCCTTGGCGAAAACAGGGAACAGAATCGCGGCCAGGATCGCAATGATGGCGATCACGACCAGCAACTCAATCAGAGTAAAGCCGCTCTGGCGGCTCCGGGTCCATTTCATCTTCCGTTTCGGGTCCTTTCCGTGGGATCACGAGTCCTCTTCCCATTTCATGATAGGCAGTCGCAACGCCGGTATGGACAACCGGGCCTTCACGCCGACTCTACTGTGACTCAACACGGGCCTTGTTTCTACCATGAAGACAATACCACGGAACGTTCCTTCACGGGACGCAATTCCACACAGGAAAGGTCAGGCATGTTGAAAAAAATCAGGAACGCGGCCCTCGCCGTTGGACTTTCTGTTGCGACCGGCGCCGCTCAGAGCGCACCCTCGGAACCCAACATCGTATGGTACAACGCCAGGGAACTCACGATTGAGGGACGCGGATGGACTGACACCGAGTCCGTATACGACCGCCTGCCGGCGCGAGCCAAGCAGATCGTCAACGAACAGGTCTGGGGCCTGTCGCACAACAGCGCCGGTTTGCTGGTCCGGTTTGTGTCCGACGCCACCCAGATTCACGCGCGGTGGAAGCTGACAAGCGCTGATCTGGCGATGAACCACATGCCGGCCACGGGTGTCAGCGGCGTGGACCTGTATGTCCGCCTGAAAGGCAAGTGGGAATGGCTGGCCGTGGGACGTCCGACCGGGCAGAACAACGAAACCCTGCTGACCCCGAATATCGACAAGGGAACGTACGAATACACCCTGTACTTCCCGCTGTACAATGGCGTCACCAGTGTCGAAGTCGGAGTTCCAAGTGGTTCGTTTGTCAAACCCGCTCCCCCGCGCAAAAACGATATCAAGCCGGTCGTGTTCTACGGTACTTCCATCACACAGGGCGGGTGCGCCAGTCGTCCGGGAATGGCCTACACCGCCATCGTCGGACGCAAACTGGACATTCCCGTCATCAACCTCGGTTTTTCGGGCTCCGGTCGCGGCGAACCGGAAATATTCGATTTAATTGCCGAACTGGACGCATCGCTGTTTGTCATCGACCCTATGGCGAATATGCGCGGAGACTGGGTGGAGGAACGTATCGGCTATGCGTTGAAGACCATCAAGGCGAAACGGCCCGGCGTACCCGTAATGCTGGTTGAGCACGCCGTCGTTGCAGATGCATTCCGCAGAAGCAAGGGCCCGAAGATGGCCGACACGTGGAATGTGCCGCTTCGCAAGGTCTACGAAGACAACGTGCGCGATTGGGACGGTCTGCTGTATTACGTGAAGTGCGACAAACTGACCGGCAAGGACGGCGAACACACGGTGGACGGTGTTCACTGCACCGATGTCGGATTCCTGCGTATGGCGGACGTGCTGACGCCCGCCGTGAAGAAAGCCCTCGAAAAATGAAGCCTTTCCTCGTGGTCCTGTTGATCTTCGCGTGTTGCACGGCGCTCGAGGCGGACGTCTTTCCGTCTATCGACTTCACACAACCTTCGGTCGTGGCGCAATGGAAGTCGGACCACGACGTAAGCGCCCTGAAGCACACGCCAGAGGGGATGGAGATAACCATCACGGGCGGAGACCCCTACATCAGCGGACCGTCCGTGGGTCTGCCCCAGGGAATGCTGTTGTGGGCTGAAATCCGGCTGAAAACCGCCCGTCCCGGCTCCGGCCAGCTGTTTTATTATCCAAAGGGCACAGGCGCGAATGAAGCCGATTCCGTCAAGTTCCCGGTCGGCGCCGGAGATTGGCAGACGGTGCGTGTGCCACTGCCTCCGCTGGGCCCTGATACCGTCTTCCGACTGGACCCGCCGGGGACACGGGGCACGGTAACGGTTTCCGGTATTTCGTTCTCGGAACGCGTCCTGCTGAAAGAGCCGGATTGGCCGAAGCCGGAAGTACCCTCCTTCACCGGCGGTTCCGTGTCGCTCACGTCCGGAAACTTGAAACTGACGCACGCTATGGACCGGTTCGGCTCGTTCACACTATCGGTTTTCGGCAAGAACACCGCGCGCGGACTGGCCAATCCCGTGTTCGGCTACTTCGCGAACGGCAACCTCCGGTGGCAGAATGCTGATTCGATCACCGGCGCCAAGGCTGAAAAGACCCGCGACGGCATCCGGGTAACCGCCACATTGCGCGACGCGGACGGCGCCAGATGGAACCTCGATCAGGATTTCAGGTCAGACGCCAAAGGCGGCATCTCCGTCAGATCGAGCGTGCAGGTGGACGCGGATCGCGAGGTCGTGTTCCTGCCGTTGTTCATGCTGTTTCCCGGTGCGGGCTCGTTCGGCGAGTCCAAGACGCAGGCCATGTTTGCCGGACTCGAGTATCTCGGCGAAAACGAACCGAGCAGTTCCGAGAAGGACATCGTCGGACCGCAATCCAAACGCCAGGTCCCTGACAGCGTTAAGATGACCTTCCCGCTGATGACGGTGTGCTCCGACAACCGTTACGTCGCGCTCGCGTGGAAACGGGACGACCGCTTCAGCGCCGTGTTCGACTCACCGGACCGCCTGTTCCAGTCCGGCGGACACGTGATGGGCGTCATCTACCCCGGCTCCAACGGCATGAATCGCGTGGAGGGCAACCTGTTGCCCTACAAGGGCGAGTTGCTGAAAGCGGGCGAAACGCTGACGCTCTCGGCGAGCCTCACCGGCGGAACCGGTACGGACGCGGTCCCGGCTGTCAAAGACTTTGTGCAACGGTACGGCCTTCCCCCACTTCCACCGTCCGGTTCATGGGAGGAATACGCGAAAACCGCAACGGCCGGCTGGCTGGACTCCGGCATACGGGTCGGCAACCGTTACCGCCACGCATGGCCCGGCAGTTTCGGCGAAGGCGCCGCCGCGGACGCCGCTCTGTGGATGGATTACCTGGCCGCCCTGTCTCCTGACTCCGCTACGCAAAAACGGCTCAAACAAGCCGCCAAAGGGGCAGTCGCACTGGTTCCGCCGGAGCAACTCCACAACTCGGGGGTCGGCCATATCCGCACTCCGGCGGCGGCGCTTGTCTACCGCCAGGCTGTGAAGGCAGTGGAGAGCGCAAGGGCTGAAGGCTACGCCACGTTGAGGCGCTTCCAATCCGACGGTGACGTGTTGTACAATCCGCCCGCCGACGGCATGGACCTCTCGACGACCAATCCCGGCAGGGCCACCAACGGTCTGACTGCCAGCGTGTTGTCCAACCTTTTGGAACACGCGCAGTTCACGGGAGATGCCGCTCTCAGGAAAGCCGGGCTCGATCTGCTGAAAAAACTGGATCGCTACGACGGTTCGGTTCCGCGCGGCGCGCAACCGTGGGAGGTTCCCCTTCACACGCCCGACATCCTCGCCTCGGCCTATCTCGCGAAAGCGTATATCATCGGCTACGAACTGACGGGCGACCGACAGTTTCTGGACCGGGCTGTTTACTGGGCGTGGACCGGAGTACCTTTCGTATACCTCGCATCGCCGACGCAACCCGTGGGCGACTACGCCACCATCCCGGTATTCGGCGCCACGTACTGGACCGGTAGCTGGTTCGGCCTGCCCGTACAATGGTGCGGCCTCGTGTACGCAGACGTCCTGTACCGCCTGAACCGCTACGACAAGAACGTCATCTGGAAGCGCCTGGCCGACGGTATCGCCATCTCGGGAGTCCAGCAGACGATGCCCGTAGGTGAGGATCCACAACGCCAGGGATTGCTTCCTGATTCGTTCCAGTTGCGGACCGCCATCCGGAACGACGTGCACATCAACCCTGCCACTCTGCAGAGCCAGGCAATCCTGGCTTTCGGAAAGCCCGCCGTATATGGTACGGCCGTGTTTTTCAAGAACGGCGCCACAGTGCATGCCCCGGGAGGTATTACCAGGCACGAAGACGCCGTGGATCGATGCCGCTTCACCGTGAACGGCTGGTCGAAGGAACCATACCAGATCGTGGTCACCGGCGTCGCCAGGAAGCCCCGTGTTCTCGTCGGTAACAGGCCCGTCTCCCTGAGTGGTGTTAACACGTACGACGTCAAAACCGGTGTGCTTGTTCTGACGCTCAAGGGCAAGGCTACTGTGCTTGTGCAGACAGCCGACTCCAAGTGAAGTATGTCCCGCTGGGTCTGGAGAGGAAGGGCGGATTGAAGACTGTGTATTTGACGCTGTTTGTACTCGGTATTTTTGTTCTCGGGCTGACGGTCGCCGTCGCGGCAGACGCGGAGGGCATTACGTTCCAAGGCATCCGCCTGAGCGACGCTGAGGACCTTGGCACCCCGATCAAGACAGTCGCCGTAACCAACGGCGGCTACGGTTTGTTGTCGGACGGCACGCCGGTCACCGCCTTCATCGCCAAGGGCAATCCCGGCATGCTGTTCGTGTTTAACACCCGCACTCGGGACAGGCTTTTTTCCGGCCCTCTACCCGGCGAGGACGACACGTCGTTCTCCACCATCGTGGCAAGCGACGGCACGGTGTACGTCGGTGGGACCGCCGGCGGTCTTTTCTCCTGGAAAGCGGGAGGTAAAACCATTGAACACCTCGGAACGGCCGACCGTGTGATCATGTGCCTTCAGGAAGGACCCGACAAGCGGATCTATATGGGCACGTTCAACACGGGACGCCTGTTCATTTACGATCCGAAGTCCCGCAAGATGGAGGACAAGGGGTCCGTCGTCGCCGGCGAGCAGTACGCCCGAAGCATCGCCTTCAGCGGCAAGGACGCATACATCGGCGTAGGCACCCGGCCGCGCCTCATCCGCTGGAACCCGGCGACCGACAGCAGAACCGAAATCGAACTCCCGCCGGAATTGCGGACCGAAGGCACCATCATACGCGGTCTGACTGTCGCCGGCAACCGGCTCTTCGGATTTGGCGCGGACTCTCTGATATTCGTCCTGGACACCGGTACGGACAAGGTGATCAAAACGATTCCCGATGGTCTGGCGGACGGAGCCATTGCCTCTCCGGAAAGGGACGGCAAGGTGTATTTCGCCCGCAAGGGCGGCAAGTTGTGGGAATACGACCTCGCGACCGACACCTTCAAGGAATCTCCCGGCTTCAAGTCCACATCGTACACGCGCGATTTCGGCTGGCTGGATACCGGAACCGGCGAACCGTCGCTGGTCACCGTATCGTGGGGCGCCGACATCTGGGCCTACAACCCGAAGGCACAAGCGTATCAAGGGTGGAAACTGGACGTGGAGGGCCAGGGCGTTACGATCCAGGCCATGGAGAAGGGACCGGACGAACGCCTCTACATGAGCGGCTACCCGGGAAGCGTTGGAGCACGTTATGACACCACGGCGGGAACTACCGTCAACTTCGCTCTCGGCCAGGCTGAAGGCATCGGGTTCCTGAAGAAGCAGGCGTACTTCGGAATCTACCCTCACGCCATCCTCATGCAGATGGATATCACAGCCGACTCTCCGAAGGCCGCCCGCCTGTTCGAGATCGGAGGCGAGCAGGACCGGCCGTTTGCTTTCGAAACCTACGGTTCGTCCGTATACATCGGCACCATCGCCGGTTACGGCAAACTGGGCGGGGCGCTGACGGTCTACAACCCCGAAACGAATGCCAAAGAGGTTTTCCGCAACATCGTTCCCAACCAGAGCATCGTGCGCCTTGTCTACCGGAATGGTCTGATCTACGGAACCACCACCGTTTGGGGCGGACTGGGCATCGCACCGACCGAACAGGCGGCGAAGGTGTTCGTCTGGGACGTAAAGAAGAAGCAACTGCTGAAGTCCGTGACGCCGGAACACCCTGCGTTCGACTCGATCCCGAAGGCTGTCAGCGGCTTGTGTTTCGGCCCGGACGGCAAGCTGTGGGGCGCGTGGCAGGGCACGCTTTTCCGGATGGATCCCAAAACCCTTCGTGTTGAAGCAGTGAAAACGCTTTCGCCTTCGTCTTGGGACGTTTCGCATTCCTGGAAACCGATCGTGATGACCTGGGGCCCGGGCGGCTTGCTGTACAGCGCGCTAGGCGGCCGCCTGACCGTCACCGATCCAAAGACCCTGGACAGCGTGCAGTTGGATACAGCCCAGCACCCGGTGTTCGGCAAGGACGGATTTCTATACTACACGAGCGGTTCACATTTGTACCGAATGAAGGTAACGAAGACGAGGTGATTCCTGTTTCATCCAGCGTCTGTACCAAGTGAGTCGATCAGACAAGCGTCGTGGAATGCCATTCTGAGCGTCAGCGAAGAATCTCCGTTTGGGAGACACAGGCCCAGGCATCTTGAGCGGAGCGAGGTACGAGCGCAGTCGCCCATACGGGTCCGTACGGGAAGGACACCGGCGCACTTCGACTGCCCCTACGGGTCCGTATGGACGCTTCGGTCGCAGGCTCCCTGCGCTCCGCTCAGCGTGCCTCACGCTTGCCTAAGTGAATAGTTGGTGCTGGTGGTACCATCGTAATCCCATACCAGCCCCAAGGGCTATATCTCCTGGTTTTCCCTTTCCTTGCCCCTATCCCCGCACTTCGCCCTTCCCTCCGCCGCGCTTTGCTATCCTCACGGATGGAGGTTCGCCTTATGTACAAGCTATTGGAAGTCGCGCTGGACGCGGCAAAAAGCGCCGGCGCGGGATACGCGGACGGCCGTTTGATCCTGCGGCGAAGTCAGAGCGTGGCCGTCAAGAACGGCGCCATCGATGCCCTGGCTGAGGACAGCGAGCAGGGATTCGGCATCCGGGTGCTCGCCGACGGCGCGTGGGGATTCGCCGCCAGTCGGGAACTCACCGAGGCCGAAGCCGCGCGAGTCGGTCGCGAAGCGGTCGCCATCGCGAAGGCATCGGCTCGTTTCAAGGACAAGGACGTCGTGCTTTCGCCACGTGAGCCGGCAGTCGCGGAGTGGACCGCGCCCTGCAAAATCGATCCCTTTACCGTACCCATCAAGCAGAAAGTCGAGCTGTTGATGGAAACCGATTCGAAGATGGTCGGCATCGAGAAAGTCGTTGTCCGCGAGTGTTCCGTGGACGCCTACCGCTACGAACAGTGGTACGCCGACACGGACGGCGCGCGCATCCACCAGACCAAGGTGGAATCCGGTTCTGATGTCAGCGCCATCGCCGCGGACGGCGGTGAGATGCAGAACCGAAACTACCCCGAGGACTGGAAGCAGGCCGGTTGGGAGTATATCGAGGAAGTTGATCTTCCCGGCAATGCCGAGCGGGTGGCTCGCGAGGCGGTGGAACTGCTGACTGCTCAACACTGCCCGGCCGACGTGCGCACGCTGATCATCAAGGGTCCGATGCTTGCCCTGCAACTGCACGAATCCTGCGGGCACCCCATCGAACTGGACCGCGTGCTGGGTATGGAAGCCAGCTATGCCGGCACGTCGTTCCTGACGCCCGAGAAACTGGACAATTTTACTTACGGTTCGCCGCACGTCAACATCGTGGCGGACGCAACCACGCCAGGCGGGCTCGGCACTTTCGCCTACGACGACGAGGGCGTCCCCTCCCAGTGCACGAAGATCGTGGACGAGGGCAAATTCGTCGGCTACCTGTCGTCACGCGAAACGGCGCCGGTCATCGGACGCACCAGCAGTGGGGCTATGCGCGGCGACGGTTGGAGCCGACTGCCCATCATCCGCATGACCAACATCAACCTTCTGCCCGGAGATTCGTCACTGGACGATCTCATCAAGGGCACCGACAAAGGCCTCGTGGTCGAAGGCGTGAAGTCGTGGAGTATAGACGACCGCCGGCTTAACTTCCAGTTCGCGTGCCAGTACGGCCGACTGATCGAAAACGGTGAGCTTGGCGCGGTTGTGAAGGACAGCACCTACACAGGGCGCACACCGGACTTCTGGGGCAACTGCGACGGAGTCGCGGGCCCGTCCGAGTGGCGTATCTGGGGCGTGCCGAATTGCGGCAAGGGCGAACCGGGACAGACGGGACACGTGGGTCACGGCGTCAGCCATGCCCGGTTCCGCAACGTGCGGGTTGGAGTAACGGAGGAAAAGCGATGATTGGCCGTGACGAAATCCAAAGAATCCTGGCATTGGCCCAGGAAGCCTGCCCGGCGGACGAAAACCAGGTAAGCCTGACAGCGTACGACCTTGCGCTAACCCGGTTCTCGCAAAACAGGATCCACCAGAACGTGGCGGAAACCGATGCGACGCTGGAGATAAAGGCCATCGTCGGCAAGAAGATCGGTTATGCCTCCACGAACAAACTGGACGAGCAGAGCGTGCGCGAAACGGCGGCAACGGCCCTCGAGTTCGCCCGTCTGGCCGTTGAGAATCCCGATTACGTGCGCCTGCCCGGTCCGAACACCAACGCCTCCGATGCCGCCCAGTGGGACGATGCGGTGGCGAATTGCACACCCGACCAACGGGCGGACCTGGTCGGCGAGGTGATCGCTCGAGCAAAAAAGGAAGACGTAAAGGCCGGCGGAAGTCTCAGCACCATGGGCGTGGAACACGCGGTCCAGAACTCGCGCGGCGCACGCTCGTATTACCGAAACACCTCCAGCCACTTTGTGGTGGCTACGAATAAAGACACCGGCTGGGCGCGCGCCGAACGGCACAGCCCCTGGCTGGAAGACCTGGGCGTCTCCGGCGCCGGCAAGGAAGCCGTCGACCGCTGTCTCGCGGGACAGAATCCCAAGGCGATTGAGCCCGGCGAGTATCCGGTTGTTCTTCTGCCGTATGCGGTTGAGGATATGATAGGCTCGCTGGTATGGATGGGCGTCAGCGCCCTGGCCGTGCAGGAGCACCGTTCTTGGATGTGCGACAGGCTCGGCCAGCAGGTGGTCTGCCCGGAAGTCAGCATATGGGACGACGCCCGTGATCCGCGCGGTTTCGTGCGCCCGTTCGACGCGGAAGGCGTGGCGTCCCAGCGCGTTGACATCATAACGGACGGAGTCGCCAAGGGGCCGGTATACGATTCGTTCACGGCTCACAAGGAAGGCAAAGCCAGCACAGGGCACGCTGTTTCGGCGCTCGGATCATGGGGACCGTGGCCGCGCAACCTTGTTATGAAACCGGGCGACGCGACGGTGGAAGAACTGGTGAAGAAGATGGGCCGCGGCGTGTTGGTGACCTACTTCCACTACACGAACAAGATCAATCCAATCGAGACGACCTTCACGGGTATGACCCGGGACGGAACCTTCTGGGTGGAAGACGGAGAGATCAAGTACCCGCTGAAGAACATGCGGTTCACGCAATCCATCCTGGGCGCGCTGAACAACGTGGGAGGCATCGGCCGCCAGTTGTACCGCTTCTCGGGTATCCTCTGCCCGGCGCTGTACCTTGAGAAGTTCAACTTCACCGGCGTAACCGACTTCTAGACGACAGACGGATTCAGCGACGGCAAATTGATTGCAAATGGGCGTCATCCCGAGCGAATGCGAGGGATCTGCGGGTATCCGTAACAACTAAACCAAAGAAGAAGCATTAACCGTGTCATTCCGAACGAATGTGAGGAATCTGCGGTCGCTCAACTCCCCGCGCGCGGGGAGCCGGAACTCACCCGCAGATCCCTCGCTGACGCTCGGGATGACACGGTTAGCGATTGGTTACACAAATCAAGAACAGATATCTACCGTCCTGGGACACCCTCTACCGTTTCAACATGCTCTTCAGGAAGAAGACCACGTTGGCGGGACGCTCGGCAAGGCGGCGCATGTAATACGGAAACCACTCGGTTCCGTAAGGCACGTACACGCGGATGCGATGGCCGCGGTCCGCGATGGTGTGCTGTAGTTCGCGCCGGATGCCGTACAGCATCTGAAACTCCCAGTTCGTTGCGACTCCGGCCCCGCCATATTCCGCCACAGCCTGAATTGCCGCCTGGATCATCTTTTCGTCGTGCGTGGCAAAAGCCGGTAGGGTTCCGTTTTTCAGCAGGACCTTCATCAGGCTGACATACTGCGCGTCAACCTCGGCTTTCGTCGGGTAGGCGACGGTCGCCGGTTCGTTGTAGGCGCCCTTGCACAACCGTATGGATATCTTCTCTTCATTGAGGGCGTCGATATCGTTCGGACTGCGACGAAGGTAGGCTTGGATCACAACTCCGATATTCGGGAAGTTCCGGTGGATGCGCCGCGTGATGCCCAGAATGTCGTCCGTGGTGTTGGAGTCCTCCATATCCAGGCGCACGCGGTTGCCGGTCTCCGCGGCCTTCTCGACAACCTTTCGGATGGCGGACTCGCAGACTGCCTTGTCGACATCCAGTGCCATCTGCGAGGGCTTGACGCTCAAGTGGCACCGCACGTTCTCTTTCTGAATCCGTTCCAGCGCTTCGCAGAAGATATCCGCCTCGGCCCATGCGGCGGTCGGATCGTGCACATGCTCGCCAAGGTGAGAAAGGGTAACGTCGATGCCCCTCCGGTTCAATGCCCGGATGGTATCGATGGCGTCGTCCAGCGTGGATCCGGCGACAAATCGCGCGGCAAACACCGAACCTCGGGATTCAACCAGGCGGCGGAGCAAGGGGCTGTCCGCCATCTTCAGCAACAGGGTTCTTGAGAGCAATCGGCACTCCGTGCGGGATCATCGTTCGGGCGCGGCCTTGCCGTCCCTCGTTGATTATAGTTACAACAGCGGGGTTTTTTGGCCCGCATGCCGCAACGCCGACCAGGAAACTGCGCTTTGTCGCTTGCCGAACGGGTTTCCGCGTGGTATAGTGAGTTAGGCTTTGCCCTCGTAGCTCAGGGGATAGAGCATCGGCCTCCGGAGCCGAGTGCGGGGGTTCGATTCCCTCCGAGGGCGCCATCTGCGGCGAAATCTGAATACGGGGCGTTGGAGTAGCGGTTAACTCGTCACCCTTTCAAGGTGAAGATCACGGGTTCGAATCCCGTACGCCCTACCACGATTTGGGGTCGTCCCTTCGGACGGCCCTTTTTCTTTACGGCGTGCGCGGGATGCGCTTGCCGTACTCCCCCATCCACCGGTTGATCTGCGTCATCAACTGTTCGCGGAACACCGATGTGTCAAACTTGCACGCGTGCGCGCGGATCGCGGCCGTATCGTAGGCGTCCGGATTGAACTTTTCCATCACCGCCGCCAGGTTGTCCACGGTCTGTTCGGTGAAGTACTCGCCGGTGACGCCGGGAACCACCGTGTCCAGCGTTCCGCCGGCCTTGAAGGCAATCACCGGCCGACCCGCCGAGTTTGCCTCGAGGGGCGTCAATCCGAAGTCCTCCTCGCCGGGGAAGATGAACGCCTTGCACCGCGCATAGAGTTCGTTCAGCCGTTCCTCGGGAACGCGTCCCAGAAACTCGACCGTCGGGCCGGCAAGTTTCTTCAGCCGTTCCGTTTCGCGCCCGCTTCCGGCTATCAGCAGACGAGCCTTCAACCTGTTGCAAGCCTCGATGGCCAGGTCGATTCGCTTGTAGGGAATCAGTCGACTGAGCGCCAGGAAGTAGTCATCGTGTCCGTCGCTGGGTGTGAAACGGGACGTGTCGACCGGCGGGAAGATAACCACGCTTTCACGTCGGTAGAACTTGGCGATACGGTCGCGTATCAGGTTGCTGATTCCGATCCAGTAGTCCACGCGGTCGGCGCTGACGCGGTCCCATGTACGCAATTGGAACAGAAAAGGCGCCAGAAGTCTCTGTTGCCATCTGGCGAGACCCTCGCGCTTCACGTAGTCGAAGTAGTTCCACATGAACCGTGTCGGCGTGTAGCAGTAGCAGATGTGGCACGTTTCCGGCCGCGTCAGGACTCCGTGACAGAAAGCGCTACTGCTGGAGAGTACGAGGTCGTAGCCGGAGAGGTCAAAGGATTCAAAGGCCATCGGATACAGCGGCATGTACTGCTGGTGGCGTTTCGTTACGCCGGGCAGTTTCTGCATCCACGAAACGCGGATGTCCCACTGGCGGTACGACGCCGGCATACGGTTTGGATCGTACATGCTGGTGTAGATCGGCGCGTCCGGAAAGATGTCGTGAAACTCCTCCAGCACGCGCTCCGCGCCGCCATTCTGGTTCAGCCAGTCATGTATGATTGCGACTTTCACTTCAGAACTCGCTTTGTCCCTGTCCTAATCATTTGATGCCGCAGCAATTGTCGCCCAGCAAGCGCCTATATTGGCCTTCAATGGCATCAGCGAACGCTTTCGGAGTGAACCTCTGGCGGATATCCTCAGCCGCCCGCCGCCCGATCTCATTGTCTGGCGGTAATCTCAGCATTCTCCCAAGTGTCTCTGCCAATGCTGTTGGGTCGTTGGGGGGCACCAAAAAACCATTCTCACCGTTCTTGATGATCTCCAGCGTGCCTCCCGTATTGGTTCCGACCACCAGTTTGCCGAGTGACATCGCTTCCAGACACACGGTCGGCAAGGCTTCGGGCAAGATGGAAGTCGATGCGATGATATCCATCGCGGCCATCCATTCCGGCACGTTATCGCGATGACCAGCGAAAACCACGTGTCCCTTGAGTTCGGTGAGGTTTGCCATTCGTTGGAGTTCTTCATAGTAAGGCCGACTATCCTCATAGGTCAGTTCCCCGATCAGGTGAAACATCGCCGTCGGAAACTCCTTCACGAGAATCCGAGCCGCGTCCAGCAGAACTTTCTGACCCTTCAACTCATATATGTGGCCCACCAGTCCGATATGAGGACCGGGGCCCTCAACCGAGGGCTCCGGGGAAAAATGGGTATTCAGCAACCAGTCGGACAGACCGTTATATCCCACTGCGGTCCGCAGTTCCTGCACTCCAAGGCTACGAATCACCGCACGAGACGCTTCCGAGACACAAAGAAACAGCGCCCCACAACGATTCGCAAGCGAAACGGCGGCCCGGTAGGTGCGCTTCGGAGGTTGGGCGTCGTGAACGTGCACCATCATCGGTATTCGCCCTGCCCGGCAAGCCAGCAGGCACCCCACCGCGGCTATTGGGCCGTGAATATGCATCAAATCGATCCTGCGTGATCGGCACACCCGGCGCATGCGAACGTTGGTTTGCGCGACTGAAACGGCGGTCTGAATGATCCATCTCGGCGAAGGTTCTATCTTGTCGGGTCCAATGCGGTAATCCTCAACATCAAAACCGTGAGAACGACCCTTTTCCGCCAGTCGGCCATCAATCGGACAGCAAAGTGTAAACTGCCAACCCCGTTCACGAAGAGCCTGCATCGACACGAGCCCGTTGCGTTCAGCGCCTCCAAGGAAACCGAAGCGGTACACAACAGCGACATTTCCACACCCGTCTGTATGGGAGATTGTCAATGAGGTTTCCCATCGGATCCGACGGGACCCATTTTCAGAGCCGTCTGGTACACGGCCTCATTGATCTCTCCTATATGAGGCCATGAATAGAGACGTTCTACTAAACAGCGTCCGGCCATTCCCAGACTGATCTGCTCATTCGGATTACGAAGAACCGCCAGAATCCGATCGGCCGTTGACTCGGGCGTGTCTTCAACCCACATCTCACGCCCGTTCTCAAAGTCGATGCCTTCGGCTCCAACAGGGCTGGAAACGATGGCCGCACCGCAAGCCATTGCCGTCAGCACCTTAAGTTTCGTTCCACCGCCAACTCTCAAGGGAGCCACATACACGGAGGCTGTCTGAAGATAGGGGCGCACGTCGTCGACGAAGCCTAGAATCTTGACACCGGGAATCTCGCCGCACTTGCGCACCACAGCGGGCGGACGGGCTCCAATCACAACGAACTCGGAATCCGGGCTTTCGTGGTGCACCATCGGCCATATGGAACCTGTGAAGTACCGAACGGCATCGACATTGGGCTGGTAATCCATATTTCCGACGAAAACCACAACGTTTTTCCTTGGTGCGGTCCAATCCGGTTGAAAGAAATCGACGTCCACCCCATTTGGAACTGTAAAGACCCTGGCGGCAGGAACCAGTTGCCGAAGCCCTTCCGTGTCTGCGTCGGATACAGCCACCGTGCAGGTGGATTCGTTAAGCACACGAATCTCGAAGTTCCTCATTCTTCTGGCCTGTGTACTCCAGAATCGCCGGGCTATACCCGATTCGAGGCCCGCCCGCTTTTCCAGTACACGGTACTCAACATTGTGATCGGAAACAACGACAGGCAATCCCTTGACTGCGTGACGGTGAACCGCCATCCAAAGCGTGTCTATGTGAACGAGATCGTAAGTGTTATCTCGAAGCAACTCCCTGACCGTGTTTGTCATAAGAGGTGTGCCGTACTTGTGAGCCAGAAACGGCCTGTCGGAGAACAGGTTTCGGAGAAGACCAGCGTAGAGCCGCGAACGGCCCTTGGCGATCGGTACCGGCAGTGAAACAACCTTAGAACAGATACCCTCCATCTCACGGATACCAGTTTCTTCATCCTGGCTAAGCACGTAAGAGACCAGAGTTATATCGTGCTTTTTGACCGCTTCGCGAATCAGATTATAGGTTCGCAAAGCGTGGCCGCAGTTGGGTGGATAAGGACTACGTGATGAAAGGAAGAGGATACGCATGAACTTCCCATAATCGAAACAGTCTTGGAGGTAGGCTTAACCGGATGTCGCAGTCAAGGATCTGATTTGGGACTTTTCTGGTTGAATCTGCGAGTCCAACTCCGGAATCACCGGAATCAAACCGACAAGGACCCAGAATCCAAATGAAATCAGCATTGCGACTGTCATCGGCGCAAAGAAATTCAAAACACCATATGAAACCATCACGCCAAAAAGACCGAGTGCAATATCCCTGAGAAAGGGATCCATAGTGTCCCGGTAAGCATTCCATGTGCTAAGGATGGCGGCAATGAGAAACCAAATCCAGGCGACTGCTCCCAACCATCCCGTCTCAATAGCCACGAGCAGTATATTGTTGTGGATTACTCCGTTCCTCAACACCGTGTCCAACGAGGACTTTGTCCAGACCTTCGATGAGTATGCGGAGGTCAACGAACCCGTTCCGGCTCCAAAAGGGTGAGTAAGTACAAAGGGTATGGTGACCGTCCAGGTCTCCGCCTCTCGCGCATTTCGGCTGACATCTTCGTCACTGAAT
>Ga0302252_1000348_pt1 | contig 43285 bp, 34 predicted proteins | sample AAG_RA_Leu_MG_FD_193511 | JGI IMG/M metagenome (GOLD analysis project Ga0302252, IMG submission 193511) | Enriched activated sludge microbial communities from anaerobic digester in WTTP, New Holstein, Wisconsin, United States - AAG_RA_Leu | ecosystem: Engineered > Bioreactor > Anaerobic >... | reverse complement strand
GAGATAAAGAGCTACGGAATCATTGCCATGGTCAAAAACGGCGCCCCTCTAAGCGATGAGATAATCTACTGCCTCCCTCCTCTCACAGACAGACTTGCGACTGCCTGTCATTCATGCGCGATCAGAGAGGAGCATGAGAAGATTGAAAACAGGCTTCTCTCGATGAAGCAGTCTCTCGATGAGTCAATCTACACACTCGAGTATTTTTTCGAGAACACCCCGTTAGTGGCCATACAGGGCTTCGACAGGGACGGGGAAATCGTGCACTGGAACAGGGCTTCCTGCGAGCTGTACGGCTACCCGGCTGAAGAAGCCATCGGGAAGCGCATCCAGGATCTGGTGCTTCCAGATGAGGCTGCAGCCGATTTTGTGACCAGATTGCACGAAGTCTGGGATGAGGGAAAGGCGCTCTCCAGGCATGAATGGCCGGTGACGAACCGGCAGGGCGAAGAGCGCTACATATACTCATCGCTGCTCCCACTGGTCAAGGATGGAATTACCAGAGAGGTATTCTGCATCGACATAGACATGACAGAGCGCAGGCGATTCGAGATAGAGCTCATCACTGCGAAGGAGAAGGCCGAGAACATGAGCAGGCTCAAAACGGCTTTTCTCTCAAACATGAGCCACGAGATCAGGACGCCAGTTCACGGAATCACGGGCTTTGCATCGATTCTCAGGGAATCGCTTAAGAATCCGGAGCACCTCGAGATGATAGAGCTCATCGTGAAGAGCACGGGCAGGCTGATGTCGACGATAGACGACATCCTCGACTTTTCCAGGCTTGAATCAAGGAATTATACAGTTATCTCAAAGCCGGCAGATATCATAAAGGTGACAAAGGCGATCCTGGAAGTCCTTGAGCCGCTGGCGGCGGACAAGGATCTCTTCCTGACCTTTGAAAGCGCTACGGACTCCATCATAGTTGAAATGGACCAGCAGGCGTACGGAAAAGTCCTGACAAACATAGTCGGGAACGCGATCAAGTTCAGCTATTCCGGCGGAGTCATTGTCAGCATCGAGCACATTGAAGACAGATGCCGCATCAGGATCAAAGACACAGGCGCCGGCATCCCTTCAGAGTACTTCGAGACCATCTTCGATGAGTTCCGGCAGATCAGCGAAGGCTATTCGCGCTCCCATGAAGGCTCCGGACTGGGCCTGGCAATCACGAAGAACCTGGTGAGCCTGATGGGCGGAAAGATATTCATAGAAGACAGTGCGAAAAACCAAGGCACGACATTTGTGGTGGATTTGCCTCTCACGGCTGCTCACAAGGTAGATGCCGAGCCGCTCCCTTTGAAGGGCGAGACGCCGAAATCACAGATGGCAAGGCACCGAATTCTCTTCGTCGAGGATGATCACGTAAACATGGTGCTCGCCAGGAAGATCTTCCAGATGCGCGACAGTTATGACGTCGATTTCTCGACATCTGCAGAAGAGAGCCTAGTGCGGGCATCCAAGAATGCCTATAAGGTGATACTGCTCGATATAGGACTCGGGGAAGGGATGAACGGCATCGAGCTGATGAAGGCCATAAAAGAAAAGACCGACAACAGAAATGCCGTGTTCGTTGCCGTCACGGGCTTTGCGATGAAAGAGCAGCAGCAGGAGCTGAAATCACTGTTTGACGAGTATCTGAGCAAGCCCTACGAGGATGATGAGCTTTTCGAGATCCTCGAGAAGCACTGCATCTGAACAGAACGGGGATGCCGATCGAACCATTGCGTTAGGATCAGGTTTTCCCATGCATTTCAGGGATCAAGGGATCAAGAGATCCAGGGTTCAAGGGATCCAGGGATTGAAGGAGAATTTCTTCCCATTGACCACATAGCCACTTGATCACTGCATACTTGACTGAAATACCGCATCCTTCGAACCATTGCTGTGCATTGGCAGCACATCCTATCCATCTATCATATCTGTCGGCACGAATACCCTGAAGGAAGTTCCGTAATCTGTAAGCTGATCTCTCACTATGTCGCTCACTTCCTTGCCGTCGCCCCGTGAAATGGAAATATGCCCGTCTTCATGTCCATTTCCCTTGTTCCACACGACGATGGCGCCTTTAGGAAGGCTCTCGAGCTGATCGGCCCTGACGCCTTTTATCTCTCTCACTTTGGGATTCTCACCGAGCTGCCTGGCCGCCATGTATGCAGACTCTCCCCAGAGGTTTATCCCCACCGTATCGAGCGCGTTGGCGACATAGGCATAGCACTGGTGCCCGTTTCCTCCGACGTGATTGTTTGCATAGTCGGCAATGGCATTCCCTGTCGGTGATGATTTCTTCAGCACTCCGCCGTTTTTGAGCTGTCCGAGCTCCTTCTGCGCCTGAAAATCACAGAGCTCTTTAGCCTTCAGCGTCAGAGAGTGTATCCTGTACTGGACGAAAGGATCGTTTGGACGCTGCCTGACCGCTGTCCTGAGGCTCTTCAGCTTGCCAGGCATCTCCGATTTGCCTATATGGCGGTATTCCTGATCTATCACGTTCCGCCAGTACGTATCCAGATTGGCTTTGGCCTTCTTAATCTCGGTCCTGTTTCCCGACTGTTTCGCGCTTTCCAGCTTCTCCTTCAGCTGCAGTTCTTCGGGAGAGCCTGTGTAGAACATCCTCTCAGGCGGCTTCCCGTAAAAGGCCGGGTCAGAGCCGCCGGCCTGGCCCGGTGCGGCGCTCCCTCCCTGTTCCTCTCCAATTCCTGAGCCTTCCCCGCCGGATTCGCCCTGCGCGGTCTGCTGATCCGGAATGTCGAAAGGAGGCGTTATGTCGGGAAAATCGATGGGATGCCTCAGAAGGTCTATATTCTGCAATGCCGTGTTATAATATGTCTCAAGCTCTGCGGCGTGCTCAGGCGTGACAGACTCCATCGCAGAGGGGCTGCTTCCCTCGAGAGCCGCTTCTCTCCCAACCCGTCTTGCCTCAATCTGTGATTGAAGGTTGGAAGTTATATGTGTATTCGCTCCGGAAGCTCCAATTCTGTCTGCCATGTCTTCACCTCGTACATTTTCATGTCCTGCATATATAATACCATATCGACACACTATTATGTCAACATTTTTATATATTTTTTTCCATATACTGCCTGACAGTGAATCAGGACATCTCCATCCACGGTATGAAACAGACAGGAAGCGCCAAAGGATATGCTCCGATGAAGGTGAATTTCATGACAGGCATACTATTCGGCTCTTTCTGCCGGCGCAGCTGGAGTTGAAAGCGGAGGGCTCATATGGACTGGGAAAAGAAATTTCCTGTCATGATCATTGACGATGAACTGCAGGCAGACACTGCAGAAGGGAAGATACTCCGCTCCATAATAGCGGAAGTGGAAGGCATGGACGTGTCTGTGATCCAGGCCACGACCATAAGGGACGGCAGGAGGCATTTCATCTCACAGCCCGAGATCTGCTGCATCCTGATGGACTGGGACATCAGGGAGACTCCGGGTCCAGAGGAACTCGTGGCGTTCATAAGGAAGAGAAACGCGCAGATCCCCATATTCCTGTTCACGGAGAAAATGACCGTCAAGAACATACCGCTGAAGGCCATCAGTCTGATCAGCGGCTATATATGGAAGATGGAGGACACTCCTGATTTCATAGCCGGAAGGATACTGCACGAGGTGGAGCGGTATTTTACATCGCTCACTCCGCCATTTTTCAGGGAGCTGATCAAATATGTCGGCGAGTGCAAGTATTCGTGGCACACGCCCGGTCACATGGGCGGCATCGCGTTCATGAAGTCGCCTGCAGGCAGGATCTTCTTCGAGTTCATGGGAGAAAACGTGCTGAGGGCGGATCTCTCTGTGTCCGTGCCGGAACTGGGCTCACTGCTCGAGCACACAGGAGTCGTAGGGCAGTCTGAAATAAGGACGGCTGCAGTTTTTGGCGCCGACAGGAGCTATTTCGTAACAAACGGCACGTCCACATCGAACAAGATAGTCTTCCACAGCTGCGTCACACAGGGCGACGTGGTCCTGGTGGACAGGAACTGCCACAAATCGCTGATCCACTCGATAATAATGACGGGAGCGATCCCTCTCTACCTGAAGCCTTCCAGGAACGCTTACGGGATAATAGGCCCGATCTCTCCGTCCGAGTTCGAGCCGCAGTCCATCAAGGGAAAGATCGAGTCGTCTCCGCTTCTGAAAGGTGTGAAGCCGGAGAGGATCAGGGTGGCGATTGTCACCAACTCGACTTACGACGGCCTCTGCTACAACGTGGAGTCAATAGTGAAGTCCATGTCCGATTCTGTTGACTACATTCACTTTGACGAGGCCTGGTTCGGATACGCCCGCTTCCACGAGCTGTATCATCACCGCTACGGAATGCATACGAGGAAGGACGGGAAAGAGCACCCGACAGTCTTCGCCACTCAGTCAACGCACAAGGTGCTGGCAGCGCTATCGCAGTCTTCGATGATACACATTAAAAACGGACGGAATCCCGTCGAGCACGAGCGGTTCAACGAGGCGTACATGATGCACACCTCCACGTCGCCGCAGTACACAGTGATAGCGTCGCTGGATGTGGCTTCGCGAATGATGGAGCAGAACTCAGGGAGGACCCTCATCGAGGAGACGCTAACAGAGGCTGTCCTGTTCCGCGAAAAGATGGAGCTGATAAGCATCGAGCTCGGGAATCATAAACAGCACAGCTGGTGGTTCAGGGTCTGGCAGCCGCCTGATATAAGATCGTGCGAAGCAGATCTCTCGTCCCTGACAACAAAGGCAGAGAGGTGGGTCCTGAGCCCGAAGGAGAGCTGGCACGGCTTCCCGTGCCTCAGCGAAGACTTCGCCATGCTCGATCCGATAAAAGTTACGATCCTTACTCCAGGCGTGGCATCTGACGGAACTGTTGAAGACATGGGGATCCCTGCCTGCGTCGTGTCGGCGTTCCTGAGAGGAAGGGGCATTGTAGTTGAGAAGACCGGCCACTATTCATTTCTGATACTTTACACCATAGGCATAACGAAGGGAAAGTCCGGCACGCTTCTGGCCGAGATGCTCGAATTCAAGCGGCAGTATGATGAAAACGTCCGCCTCTCAGAGTCTTTCCCGGAGCTCTCTGAGAGATACCCTGAACGTTACGGAGATATGGGGCTTCGCGATCTGTGCGACACGATACATCATTTCTTCTCATCCCGAAGGATAACCGATGCCCTGGAAAAAATGTGCACAAACCTCCCTCTGCAGGTAATGACTCCCAGGGACGCCTATGAGCGGATGGTGAGAGGAAGGGCCGAGAGAGTCCCGCTCGGCTCTATCGAGGGAAGAGTTGCGGCGGTCTCTGTGGTTCCATATCCTCCAGGCATACCGGTCATCATGCCGGGAGAGCGCTTTTCATCTGAAAGCGGGTCGATAATCGAATATCTGAGGCTGTGCGAGGATTTCGACAATGAATTCCCAGGATTCGAAAACGAGGTGCACGGCGTTATATCAGGCAGGGACGGCGCCGGATCCCCTCTCAGATACTCGGTGTTCTGCGTGGAGAGAGAATAATGCAGGCAGTGAGGATCGAATATCATGACAGGAAGCAGAGCGATGAAAAAATGGAAGGCACTCTGTTCAGCAGCACTTGTAATCGTGCTGGCAGTTCTTCTGAAGGGAGCGGTATCGCCAGGTATGACAGCGGAAGAGCCATGCAGGAAGACACTTTTCTTTGACGCGCACTGCGACACGGCGCTGCGAATCCAGGAAGACGGGATCGATCCGGGCATCCTGTCGAAGTCCGGGCATCTAGACATCCCCCGCCAGAAAGAGGGCGGCATAGCCTGGCAGGTATTCGCGCTGTGGATCCACCCGTCCAATATACCGGATCACGCCGCCAGGCGCACCCTTCAACTTCTCGAAGCCGTGCGCGGTTCGATCGAGCGGAACAGCGGAAGCATCGGGCTTGCCCTCACCGTTGAGGAGGCGATGCGGATATCTGGCGAAGGCAGGATTGCAGCGTTCATAGCCATAGAAGGCGGCGAAGCGATAGAGAACGACTGCGCGCTGCTCAGGGTTTACCACAGGCTGGGTGTGCGCTCGATGACAATAACCTGGTGCAACAACACCCCCTGGGCCGACGCCTCGATGGACACCGTAAAACTTGGAGGGCTCTCCGATTTTGGACGTGATGTTATCCACGAGATGAACAGGCTGGGCATGGTCATCGACATATCGCACGCCTCATCAGGGACTGTCAGGGATATCCTGGCCGCCACCAACCGGCCTGTCGTGGCATCCCACTCCTGCTGCAGAGCCCTCTGTAACCACGTGCGGAACCTGACTGACGACGAACTGAGAGCTCTTGCGTCAAACGGCGGCGTCATAGGCATCAACTTCGCCCCTGAATACCTCTGCGAAAAATACAGGGAAGGCTTCCAGAGAGCCCAGAAAGAGCTGAAGCCGGCAATAGACGCGCTGAAAGAGAAGTACAGAAATGACAGAAAGACGTATGTCAGGGAGAGAAACGCGCTGTACAGCGAGAAGATGAAGGGCCTTCCGAAGGCGACCCTGCTCGATGTGACTGCCCATATCGATCACGCCGTGAAGGTGGCAGGAATTGATCACGTAGGGATCGGCTCGGATTTCGACGGCATCGACGGAACTCCTGAAGGTCTGGAAGACTGCTCAAAGCTCCAGGCCATAGCGCAGCAGCTCAGAAAAAAGGGCTACAGCGCAGAAGACATAGAAAAAATCTCGCACAGAAACTTTCTGAGGGTTTACAGGGAAGTGATCGGAAGATAGCGCGACGGGCTTTCTCAGCTCTGCAGAATCGAGGCCGGGCTGCTCACCTGTGATAGTCCTCGGCAGGCGCCAGAGGAGGCATCTCATAATCTCCCCTGTCGATGGCCTGGCCTTTTGTCTCCCTCGCAAAGAGCAGCACGAAAAGCCCCAGAACATAGCAGAAGGCGATGAGGCTTGCAGCCTTTCTGTACGAGCCTATTCCGGCGACGAGCGTCCCTGTCAGGAACGGGCCGAACGCCGAGATGACCCTGCCGGCGTTGAAACAGAATCCTGATCCGGTAGTCCTGATATGGGTCGGGAATATTTCAGGGAGGTAGATCGGGAAACCGCTGAAGATGCCGTTGTTGAAGAAGCCGAGAAGCGGGAGCAGCAGGATCATGGTGTTGTAGTCTTTCGTGAGATAGAAGGTCACCGGCAGCATCACCGCACTTCCCAGCAGGAAGAAGAAGAAGGCGGGCTTCCTTCCGAAAAAGTCCGCTATCGGTGCAAAGGCGAGATAGCCCAGAAATGCTCCTGCATTGAGGCTCATCACCGCAAAGCTGACCAGGTCGTTTATCACCACATCCGAGAGCATCTCCGAATCGACTGCCTCCCTTATTATCGAAGGAGTCCAGTTAGTGGCTCCCCACAGTCCGAATGCGGCAACCGTGGCCAGAAGTGTCCCTGCAAGCGTGTCGCGCCAGGTCCACGAGTCAAACAGCTGAAGGAACGTGAAGCGATAGAGACGGGTGTCCTTTCTGACTCCTGCCGGCACTGCTGAGGTGCGCCTCTGCTGTATGTCCTGCCAGCACTCAGGCTCATTTACCCTGGCGCGAATGAACAGGGCCAGGAGGGCCGGCGCCGTCCCCATAAGGAACACCATCCTCCAGCCCTGAGTCCCCAGGCAGAGGTTTACAAATGCAGCCAGAAAGAAGCCCATCGCCCATGCCGACTGCATGACAGAAGCGGCTCTGGATCTGTACCTGTCCGGCCAGACCTCCGCCACAAGGGTGGCGCCTGCAGCCCATTCGCCGCCAATGCCGAGGCCTGCTATGAATCTGCATATCGCCATATCCCACCAGCTCCTCGACAGAGCGGTGAGGCCTGTGAAGACAGCATAGATGAGGATGGTGATCAGCATCACCCTGGCACGCCCGAAATAGTCGGCAAGTATGCCGAAGAGGATTCCGCCGACTGCCCAGCCCAGTATGAAAACGGCGAAGATTATGCCGCCGTAGTATCCTATCTCCCCCCTGGGGGCGTCAGGGCCCAGCAGTTCCAGGAGGGCCGGCGTCTGCACGAGGGAGTAAATGTTGGCGTTCATTGAATCGAAGACCCAGCCCAGCACCGCCACTATCAGCACTGACTGCTGATAGGCTCCGGCCTGATTCCACCATTGCAGGAAGCGGCCGCCGCGGACTTCCCCGTCGCCGTGGAGCTCCCTTTCCTGTGCCGGATTCTGACCGTCCATGCAGCTTCAATCCTCCAATAGGCCGGCTACTCCCCTGCAGGAGGCGAATCGCCGTAGATGAGCTTTACAATTCTCTTCAGCGTGCCCCTGTCAGATGTAACGACTACTGCCTTTGATCTTGCATCCTCTGTTATCTGCGCCTGCGGGAAGATCTGCCTGAGCACAGGGGCTATGTCCTTTGGCTCGGCATATCTGAGGCGCAGGACCTTCGTCACTTTCTCTCCCGTATCAGTCATGGCGCCGGGTGGGAACTTCGAGAGCGTCTGCTCCGTGCCTACTATGATCGTGCTGTCGATGAATCTGTAGTCGTAGCCGTTTGTCCTGATGACAAGGTTGAGAGCTGCCAGAGCCGGAACGTTCTTCAATTCGGCGGTTACGGTGCCTGTGACCTCACGTCCGATGACGATGTTCAGGCCCATCTCTGCCGCCAGCCTGTTCAGCACGACAGTTATATCCTCCCTGATGGCGGATATGGTCACCCGCTTTTCAGCTCCGCCGGATCCGGAAAAAAGCGGCGTTCCGCAAGCCATCACGACAAGAGAAAATACAAGCGCGGCAGTGAGAGCGGCTCTTTCCCGCATTGAGCCTTTCATAGTGAAATCCCCCCTTTTCACCTGTCCCGGGCGCAGAGTCTCATCTACACCCTGATTCCGAGCACTTTCAGCACAAAGGCATATTCGAAGGCGATCTCCCTTATCGTGTCGTACCGCCCTGAAGACCCGCTGTGCCCGGCTCCCAGGTTAGTCTTCATGATGAGCACGTTGCCGTCCTTCTTCTGATCCCTGAGCCTGGCCATCCATTTCAGAGGCTCCCAGAACATCACACGCGTGTCGTTGAGGCTCGCCATGATGAGGATATTGGGATATGCGCGCTGAGTCGTGTTGTCATAAGGTGAATATGACTTGATATACCTGTAGTACGCCAGCTTCTGCGGATTTCCCCATTCCTCGTATTCAGGCACAGTCAGCGGCAGGTCGGCGTCGAGCATCGTATTGAGGGCGTCCACGAAAGGAACCTCGGCTATTACAGCTTTGAAGAGATCGGGCCTCATCGTCGTGACGGCTCCCATAAGAAGGCCTCCGGCGCTTCTCCCGCTCGCAATGAGCTTCTCTCTCGAGGTGTAATTCTTTTCTGTCAGGTATTCCGCGCAGGCTATAAAATCGCGGAAGCTGTTCTTCTTTCTGAGCAGCTTCCCTTCCCGGTACCACTTCATCCCCATGTCCTTGCCGCCTCTTATGTGGGCTATTGCGTATATGAAGCCCCTGTCCACAAGAGACAGGCGGTGCGAAGAGAAAGCCGGGTCATAGCATATGCCGTACGCTCCGTAGCCTATCAGGAAGAGAGGATTTCTGCCGTTTCTCACCATCCCCTTCCTGTAGAAGAGCGAGATGGGAACCTTGACGCCGTCGTGCGCCACCGCGTAAACCCTTTTCGCCTCGTAGAGCTCAGGGTTGTATCCCTTCACCTCATCGATCTTCCTCAGCTCTCTGGTTTTTTTGTCCATATGGTAGTCATAGACGGAGCGCGGCGTCACAGGAGACTCATATGTGAATCTGAGGCAGTCTGTTTCAAACTCCAGATTTCCAGAGGCCCATGCATAGTAGACCTTTTCAGGGAAATCTACATAGTGCTCCACGCCGGTGCTGATCCTGACTATGCGGATTCTCCTGATGCTGTTGCTGCGCTCATAGATAACCAGGTGGTCTCTGAAGGCGTCGAAGTCCTCCAGAAGCACGTCGGGCCTGTGGGATATGAACTCCTTCCAGTTCCTCCGCGACGGATTCGATATGTCCGTGACCATCAATCTGAAGTTCAGGGCTTTTTCATTGGTTCTGATATAGAAGCTGTCGCCCAGATGCTCCACGACATAATCTATCTTGTGGCGTCTCGGAGCGATGAGCCTGAAGCCGGCGCCGGCATCTGAGGCCGGCATGAAATGGACTTCGCTGGTGGTGTTGCTTCTCATCGTCATAAAGATGTACTGCTGGCTCCTCGACTTGGAGACGAAAAGGGCATAGGCCTGATCCTCTTCAACGCAGATCAGGATGTCCTTTTCCATGGGAGAGCCGAGCACATGGCTGTACAGCTTGTAAGGGCGCCTGGATTGATCATACACCGTATAGAATATCGTTTTTCCATCACCTGTCCATATGGTGTCGCCTGTCACTTTCGTGACTGCCGTATCACAGAGCGCCCCTGTGGACATGTCTTTCACGTAGAGATCATACTCTTCGGCACCTGTAAAATCGATCGCATAGAGCAGCTTTTCGTTATCAGGGCTCGGCTCGAAAGCTCCAAGCGCGCAGAATTCGTGGCCCTCGGCAAGGGCGTTGAGATCGAGGATGATCTCCTCCTCTGCCTGCAGCGATCCCTTCTTTCTGCAGTAAATCTTGTACTGCAGTCCTTTTTCAGTCCGCGAGTAATAGTAACAGCTTCCGAACTTCACAGGGACGGACATGTCTGTCTCCCTTATCCGCCCTACAAGCTCCTGGTAGAGGCTCTCCTGAAGAGCCGAGGAATCTGCCATCACCAGATCGGTGTAAGTGTTTTCCTCTTCGATGTACTTCATCACGTCGGGATCGCTCAGATCCCTCATCCAGTAATAATAGTCATTCCTTCTGTCGCCGTGAACCGAGAATACTTTCTCCTTCTTCGGCGCTCTGGGAGGTCTGTGTTTTGTTTCAAGAGCAGCTTTCATAGTTCCCTCCATACTTATTACAATAATCTATATTTGAGGGAGAAAGCCTATTTCCTTTATTGTGAAATGAAGGGAATCGAAGCATTATGGATAACACTATATCAGGGAGGATAGTTATGGGACTCAGAGTGTTCAGGAAGATAAAGCTGAATGATCCGGTGATGGTTGCAAGCTGGCCGGGAATAGGGAATATCGGGCTCATTGCCATCGAGTACCTGCGGCAGAATATCGAGTGTGAGCCCATTGGCGAGATAGAGCCGTGGGATTTTTTCTATCCTTCGAGGATCATAGTCAAATCGAGCGTGCTCAGGGAGCTCCAGTTCCCTGCGAGCAGGTTTTACCTGTACAGAGGCGCTGTGAGAGATATCATCCTTTTCATCGGAGATGAGCAGCCCCACGACAAGCTGGCCAGATATGCAAAGGGAGGCAAGGCCTACGAGATGGCCCAGCTCGTCATTGACATGGCGGAGAGATTCGAATGCCGCAGGATCTACACATCCGGCGCGGCTGTTGCCTTGCTGCATCACAGCAGGAAGCCGAGAGTCCTCGTCGTCCCGAACACAGACAGACTGATCGGCGAGATAAAGACATATCACAATACCACGCTTCTTTCAGAGATCCAGGGAAAGGAAGGGCAGGGAGCCATTTCAGGGCTCAACGGGCTGCTGCTTGGAGTGGCAGCGGAAAGGGGCTTCGACGCTCTCTGCGTGATGGGCGAGATCCCTGTCTACCTGCAGGGCATGCTCTTCCCCTACCCCAAGGCCTCGCTGGCTGTCCTCGAGGTGCTGTCCGAGATGCTCTCTCTCGAGCTCGACTTCAAAAAGCTCAAGGTCTGGTCAAACAAGGTGGAGCAGAAGATCGACCAGCTTCTTGCGGAATTCAACCAATCTCTTCCTGTCCAGCTCCAGGAAGGTGTCAGGGAAGGTCTCGAGAAGCTCCGGATAACACCGGCCACGCCTGAGCAGCTTACTGCTGATGATGCGAGAAAAGCGATAGAAGAGATCGAAAAGTTCTTTAAAAGCGGAGGCGCCGGAGATGAAGAAAAGCCTCTTTAGCATGCTGAAAGAGCCTTCCCTTGACAATCCGGATATGCTGGTGCTGTGGTCTGGAGAGGCGCGCGGCCTGGAGCAGCAGATTCTGAGCCATATTACATCATCGCACCGGCTCGAAGAGTTCTGCAGGATAATCCCTTCAATCTTTTTCACCCTCGACGGCGTGCACGTCAAGAATAACGTCGCGATGATGCCGTCCAGCTTCTTCTACCGGTTCTCGGAAAAGCTCGTCATCCTGGTCACAGACAGCCCGAACCACGAATGGTACAGGTTTCTGATGACCATTCTCGACGTGGCTGAGCTATGCCGTGTAAAGGAGATCGTGACCATAGGAACGATGCTGACCGTGAGCGCGCACACGACGCCTCGTGAGCTTTACGGCATCTTCAGCTCAGAAGACGCGAGGGAATCGATCGGGGAATCAGGCCTCAGCAGCGAAGTCGACTACTTCACGCCTCAGGGCCACCACCCGACATTGAGCTCATACCTGCTGTGGGTATCAGGGAAGAAGGGGATCAACGCTGTCAATGTCTGGGTCTCAGAGCCGTTCTATCTCACATCGGCCGGAGATCCGAAGGCCAGGAAGATTGTGCTCGAATATCTCGACAGACGGTTTTCCATGGGACTCGATTACCGGGATCTGAATGAAGAGATCAAAGCCCAGAACGAAAAACTCGGCAAACTGAGGCTCCGCACTCCGGCGATAGACGAGTGCCTTATGAAGCTCGAATCAGGCCTTCCTCTCAGCGATGATGAGACAGTCCGGCTCGTCCGGGAGGTTGACGATCTCTTCGGCTCATAGCGGAGACGCCTGACAGGGATAGAAATTGTTAATACGACTTACGCATCAATTTGGGTTCAGGGTGTCCAGGGTTCTGGGTTTCAGGCAATTCAGGCAAGTTTTTCTTCAAACATTTGTTTTTTACTTGAACCCTCGACCCCTCGAAACCGAGTACCCGAAAGGTTCTATCTAAAAACTAATTTTGTGCGTAACTCGTGTTGTTAATATTAGTTAGCTGTCCCCATTTTCCTGAGTTTTCTGAGGTGTTCGCGGGCTTCGGGGATGTTCTCTCTGTCGCGGAGTCCGGCGTGGCGGAGAAAGGTTTTATAGTCTTTCGCCGCCCTGGCAGGCTGCTTCATCGCCTCCAGCACGAGAGCCCTGTGAAAATAAGCCCTCCAGAGCGCCCTGTCGATTGAGATCGCTTTCTCGAGCCCGGCTCTGGCTTCTTTGAGATTCCCTTTCCTGAACTGCGCATAGCCAAGGTTGTCATATGCCTCTGCATATCTGGGCTCCATCCTGATGGCGGCCTTCGCGTCGTCTATCGCCTCAGCATACTCTCCTGTGTGATTATATGCAAAGGACCTGCTGTCATAGGCATCCGGATCCTCCGGCGACAGCTCGATGGCTCTCGTGCAGTCCACTATGGCCCTGTCATAGAGCCCCCTGAAGACGAGGAGGTATCCCCTGTTGTTATACGCCACGGCATAGCGGGGGTTGAGGTTGATCGCCTTCGTATAGTCGGCGAGCGCTCTGTCATCTCTGCCTATGCTGTCAAAAGCATCGCCTCTGTATAGATAATACCGGGTGTCCTCTGGCGACATGCCGATGAGTCTGTCATAGTCTGCAACGGCCTTTTCATATTTCTTCCTGTTTACGAAAAAGGAGGCCCTGTCCTTCAGGAATGCCTGGTCGTCTCCCTTCAGCTCGATCGCCCTGTCGTAATCGGCGAGGGCCCTGGCGAAATCGGACTTTTTCTCGTAGATGAGGGCGCGGCAGTGATATGCCTCGGCACAGCGATCGTTGAGTCCTATGGCCTTTGTATGATCGGCGAGCGCCTTGTCCATGTCGTTATCCTGGAAATAGAGAAGACCTCTCTGCAGGTACGCGTCGCAGTGCGAAGGGTTCAGCTCCACTACTTTCGAGAAATCCAGCGTGGCCCTGGAGGGATCCAGCTTGTGAATATATGTGAGCGCTCTGTAGTAATATGCGTCGGTGCAATCCGGCCTGATCGTGATCGCCTCGCTGAAATCATTGACTGCCCGGTCATAGCTCGCCTGCCGATCACAGGCAAGCCCTCTGGCCAGATAAGCATTGTAATCCCTGGGAGACACTATGAGGGTCCAGGTATTCCTGCGGATTATCTCGTCGTCAGCCGTTCCCCTGCTGCATCCTGACAGAGCTGACACTGCCGAGATGAGCGTCAGCAAAATGAACAAAGCCGTAACCGCAATGTTCCTGCTGGAAAATGAAGCAGAAAGTCCCTCACCGCCCATAGCCACTCCCAATGCTGCTCATTATATCGAGAGCAAGAAGCAGAAGGTCCCTGTTAAAACAGATGTCATCGCCGAGCAGGAAGCGCCTGTATCCTATCTCGGACATGAAGCCCAGATCGGTGATATCAGAGCACACAGGCTTTGCGCCGCCTTTCAGAGATCCCAGGATTCTGGAGGCGCCGTACGCCTTTCGATCGGCCCTGATGATGTCCCTTAGAGCCTGCAGGATTCTGTCGGGTCTGCCGACTTCGGTATACAGATCCCCTCTCGCCGCCATCAGCCTGACCCTGTCAGAGTATCTGGCGTAATGCTCAGATACCCACCTGAGCCCCTTCTGGGACTCTATCTTCGCAATTATCACTGCGTCTCCGTCCAGCGCGAGCAGTTCCTCTATGTCGGTGTCCTTCTCAACGTACGAGAGCATATATCGATGGATGCCAGCTTCCTTCGAGGCCTCCACGTAGCGCCTGTCCAGATCTGTCAGAAAGCCTTCCACTGCGAGGGACGGATCGATGATATTGATCGATTCGCCTCCTCCCACGACTCTCTGAGGCCCGTCGAGCATGATCAGCCTGTTGCCGTCTATTATATCCGCGATCATCGCGCTCTGCGTGCCGTCCTGAAACCAGCACCTGACAGGCCCGTTCGAGAAATCGAGGGATATCTTCCTGTCGATGGTTATATCGGCCCATGGCGGAGTCTTGAGCTGGCCCTGCGCCCTGGGGCGCGAAGGATCAAGCACATATTCGCTGTCATTGAAGGTATAATGCCTCACGCCCTCAGGCTCGTTGAAGAAGTACCCGTAAGATATCCTTATCTGTCGGCATTTGAGATCGACCCACAGCTCAGCGCCGTCTGCAGAAGACTTCAGCTTTCTGAGGAGCTCCACGAGGGGCCCCTTGACAGGCATTACCGTGTTGAGCCTCAGGCCGGATACGGCCGGATGGGAAGCCACCTCTGCCGTAAATGGCGCATACGGAGGAATCGTTACTATGACATCCATGATGCCTCGCTTTCGCGGTTCTGTCAGATCAGCTTCTTCGATCTCGCCGACCTGGTCGAACCGGCTCCTTTCCTTTCGGCCCTTCCATCATCTGCGACGGGACTGGTCACTGCAGCTATCACTGTCCTGAGTGACTTCATCACCCTCGTCACTCTGTCGGGCTTATCCGTATGGCGCTCTGTCATCCTCCCTCTGAAGTCTTCGAAGGCGCCTGCTTCGGCGGCTATTATGCCTATAAGTACCTCGACGATATCCCTGGGCTCGTCAAAGGGGAGCACGCGCTCCCTTCCGAGGAGATTCTGCCAGTATTTCGTCGTGTCATCGCCGCTTGAAAAGTCCTTCAGAACGACATACAATGAGAACTTTGACGCCAGTCTCCTTATCATCTCGGCGGAGTTCAGATCAGACTGCACCTTGTCGCCTGTGTACTGCTCGATCTCGGAGGGTCTCAGCTCATCGTGGGGCGGCGCGTCGCATATGAGTATGCAGATCGGAGAGATGGCCTTTCCCATGCTGCAGTGATGCAGATAGTAATAGGCCGCCAGCTCATAGCTCTCAGGTATGTCTCCTCCTCCGCCCTCCGGGTACAGGCTCCTGAGATGCTCATCGAGCGAGGGCCCACTGGCGAAATCCCTCACCTGCAGCGGATAGGAATCGCAATCGGCATCGCCGACTGCCGTAAAGCTTATTGCATAGTCTGTAAAGTACCTCTCGACCTCCTGGCCGAGAAGCGGCAGCTTTTCGAATATTATCTCAGGCCATGTCGACATCGAGCCTGTCACGTCGACCATTATGACGATGGGGTGGGCGCTTTCGGTGACGAGCTCTTTTCCGACAGGAGCTTCTGTAAATATGCGCTTCCTGCCCGGAGAGGCATAGGCGCTTTTTCGATCGCTCTTTCCGGCAGATTTTCGGGACGATCGGGTCTTCGTATCCTCGCTGTATGCAGCCCTGGCGGAGGCATAGTCGAATCCCCCTTCAGGCGCGCTGTCGGCCGTATAGCCCGTGTCATCTCCCCAGCTGTATGGCATGGCTCACCTCCACAATATTCTCTGCGGCATTCTGCACCGCAAGCCTATACTGGCATCAGTACTCTCACGAGATTTTCAGATCCTTTCCGCTCGTGCGTCTTCCGAAGAGCTTCTCGCGCAGATCGGAGAGAATCTTCACCTGTTCCAGCGCGCCTTTCGGGCGCTTCATCGGATCGTGGAGCAGAAATGCGTTGAAAAACTCCCGGAGTGGCGCCGGCACATCCGGCGGATATGTCTTCCCCTTGATATTTCCCCCGAGCGCAAACAGCATCGATATCCCAAGACCGTATATGTCGGTCTCCGGAAGAGGAGGCTTCCCCTGGATCTGCTCAGGAGCCGCAAAAGCCTCCGTATATCCCTGTGCGGCCGATTTCCTTCCTGGTCTTACGGTCGAGAGGCCGTAGTCGACCAGCACGGCGTTGTGCTCATCTGGCTGGATGATGATGTTCTGAGGCTTCACGTCACTGTGCACTATGCCGTTGAAGTGCAGATAGTGGAGGGCGTTCAGCAGCCGCTGTGCTATCCAGCACACGTGCTCGGATTCCAGGCCGTCGGGGTAGTCTTCCGTGATCAGCCTGAACAGATCCTTCCCCTTCACATACGACATGGCGAGGACATAGCTTCCGTCGTCCACCTTCATGAAATCTCTCAAGGTGGGAAGCGAATGGTGATGAAGGTTCCACAGAATTTTCGCCTCTGATACGAGCAGCGCCTCGTCGTCCGGCGATATCTCGAGATTCTGCTTGATGCAGGCAGGCTCGTCTAGGATGCAGTGCCTTGCCAGATATGTCCTTCCAAAGCCTCCTTCGCCCAGCTGTCTTACAAGCTCGTAATTGCCGATCTTCATCGCTGCCTCTCAATTCGGGACGGATTTCACCGATGCCGTTGCACATGGGAAGCGACACTCTTCATTGCCGCTGTGACGCCTGCGCCCACAGATAACAACAGATATTGTATCACAGTATGATCTAAAAATCCACCTGCCTCCAGTCGCAGGATCTTCATCGACTTTCATACAGGAAGACCATCTGTCAGTCAAGAAGCATAAAAGGCAGGCAGTGAATATTTGATACGTGAGAGGTTTTACCAATATGGATATTTTGAAGCTGTTCTCTGAGACCTTCTATTCAAGCGGCACAGACCTGCATCTCAACCCCGGATACCCGCCGATGTGCAGGGTAAACGGCCGCATCAGGAAGATTGAGGGACCGATCCTCTCGTCTGAAGACATAATCAGGATGATCTATCCGCTGCTCAACGACGATCAGCAGGAGATGATAGAGAAAAATCATGAGATAGACTTTGCCCAGGAGATCAAGGACCTGGCCCGCTTCAGGATAAACGTCTACAACCTTTTCGGCGGCACGGCCGTGGCCTGCAGGATAATCCCCATCACAGTCCCGAGCCTGCACGATCTGAACCTGCCTCCACAGATTGAGTCTCTGACCAGCCATCCGAACGGTCTGATACTGGTCACGGGGCCGACAGGACACGGCAAGACCACCACAATTGCAGCGCTGCTTTCAATCATTGTGAAGACGAGGATGGATCACATAATAACGATAGAAGATCCTATCGAATACGTGTTTTCGGGAGCTGAATGTCTTGTGTCGCAGAGAGAGCTGGGCACGCACACTCACTCCTTCTCTGATGCCCTCAGGAGCGCCCTCCGAGAGGATCCTGACGTGATCCTCCTCGGCGAGATGCGCGATCTCGAGACGACAGCACTGGCGCTCACCGCGGCGGAGACAGGCCATCTGGTCTTTTCGACTCTTCACACCAATTCAGCCCAGTCGACGGCCCAGAGGATCGTGGACATGTTCCCGCCGCATCAGCAGTCACAGATACGCATGCAGCTTGCAGACAGCCTCAGAGCGGTGATCTGCCAGACCCTGATTCCCACATCCGATGAGACGGCCAGGGTCCCTGTCTGCGAGATCCTGCTTGGCACTCACCCTGTCAGGAACCTGATCAGGGAAGGCAAGACGCACCAGATCGAGAGCACCATACAGACTAGCATCTCCGAAGGCATGCAGACGCACGATCAGTCGCTGCAGTATCTCGTCAAGCAGGGATTCATCACTCCCAACGAGGCATTCACGAGAGCGCACAACAAGAACCTCTTCCTGTAGGAGTCCCTCATCATTGAATGGCCGGTGATCCCGGGACTCTTCCCCTGAAATGTGCTTGTCTTCTGCCTTTTTTCACGCTATAATATTGAAGGGGGAATCAGCACTTTTCACTCTCAGCACCTGGCACGCTTCTCTATTTCCCGGTGAATTCGGCATGACCGGACATCCCTTAATGCATAATTGACAGCTGATATCAGGATGCCCTTGCATTCTGCATGCAGGCCATCTGTATGCAGAACAGCACAGACAAGGCTGTTGCAGACGGCCATGAGGGGGGATCTGAATAAAGAATTTCTTTCTTGTGATATTCAATTCTTTCCTTATCTTCCTGTTCTCCATTGCCATAATAATAATAATTCTCTTTGTAAACCAGGGCAGCGCACGTGAGTGGCAGGCAGTGAGCGTCGGACATCTGACGTCCATCCTCGTGACGCTTGCCATAATGCTCATACTGTCACTGATATACTTTGCCCTCGTCGCCAGGAGGCTCAATTCGGTGTTTACCCTGCTCGACAATCACATGCACAGCATGGGAGACGATCTGAACAGGATTGCGGAAATCACCAGGGACATAGCAGGCGGAGAGCTCTCCAGCTCCTTCTCCATACAGACAAAAAAACTTATCATTCATTCATCAGATGAGCTGGGCACCATGGCGTCGACATTCAACGTCATGCAGGAAAGGCTGAAGGAGACAGGCGAGTATATAGCCAGGATCACAACAAACCTGAGCCGCCAGAACGCCGAGCTGAACAAATCGAACAGGGCTCTTGAGGAGATGAACGCCTTCATAGTCCGTGAGATGCAGCAATACAGGAAGATGGAGAACGCGCTGCAGGAGAGCGAGAAGAAGTTCCGCACGATAAGCATCTCGGCGGTTGATGCCATCATAATGATAGACAACGAAGGTGCAGTGAGCTACTGGAACCCGGCGGCGGAGAAGATCTTCGGGTACAGCGAGAAAGAGATGATGGGAGTAAATGTGCACAGTATCCTGGCGCCGGAAAAATACCTGAGAGATCACAGGAGGGCATTTTCGCGCTGGCAGCTTTCCGGCGAGGGAGGAGCTGTCGGCAGGGTGATGGAGCTGTCTGCTGTCCGAAAAGACGGAAAGGAGATACCAGTCGAGCTTTCCCTGTCCTCTGTGCAGATAGGCGCAAGCTGGAATGCCATCGCAATAGCCAGAGACATGAGCGAGCGCGTGGCGGCACTTGAAGCGCTGGACGCCTCGGAGGAAAAGCTGAAATTCATCTATGAGGGCTCAGATGCCCTGATGTTCCTGACAGAAAAGAGATTCTTCGACTGCAACAGGCGCGCCCTGGACATGTTCGGGATCGGCGACAAGAAGGAATTCCTGAGGCTTCACCCCGGAGACATCTCACCTCCTGTCCAGCCTGATGGCAGAGATTCTCATAAGGCTGCAGACGAAATGATACAGGATGCATTCAGGCAGGGTTATAACCGGTTCGAATGGATTCACCGGAGAAAAAACGGAGAGGATTTTCCGGCAGAGGTGCTTCTGTCGGCTTTCAACTACAGAGGCACGAAAGTGCTGCAGGCCACCGTCCACGACATCACAGCCCACAAGGAGATGGCAGTGGCGCTTCAGAGGGCCAAGGAAGAAGCTGAGCGGGCCAACCGGATCAAGAGCGAGTTCATAGCCAACATAAGCCACGAGATCCGCACTCCGATCAACGCGATCATAGGCTTCAGCGAACTGCTGGGCGAGCGCACCACTGATGAAAAATCGAGAGAATATGTGAAAGGAATTCTTGCAGGCGGAAAAAACCTGCTGAGCCTTATCGAGGATATCCTCGATCTTTCAAAGATCGAAGCCGGAAGGATGACAATCCACCTCGAGGCCGTGAATCCCCACAGCTACTGCGAGGATATGGCGCATATATTCGCCGTCCAGGCCTCAGACAAGGGCATTGCGCTGAATGTCATCGTGAGCCCGTCCCTCCCGGCAGGACTGATGCTCGATGGAGTCCGGATAAGGCAGATCCTGATGAACCTGCTGGGAAACGCCGTCAAGTTCACCGAAAAGGGCTCGGTCACGCTTCGAATAATGGATGAGAATGTTCAGAATGAAAAAAACACTCTCGATCTCATAATCGAGGTGGAAGATACAGGGATCGGCATCTCTGAAGATCAGAGGGATGTGATCTTCGAGGCGTTTCTGCAACACGAAGGGCAGAGCACCCGCAGGTTCGGAGGCACCGGCCTCGGCCTCACAATAACCAGAAGGCTCGTGAGGATGATGGGCGGCACTATCAATCTGCAGAGCGAGCTTGGAAAAGGCTCCAGGTTCAGGGTTCATCTGCCTGATGTCAGGATCGCCAGAGTCGAGCAGGCGCCGGCAGAAGAGCTCCCTGAGTTCGAGAACATCAGATTCAACGGCGCTTCAGTACTGCTGGCCGAAGACATGGAATCGAACCGCCAGGTGATAGCAGGGCTTCTCGAGCCACACGATGTAAAGCTCATAATGGCTTCCAACGGGCAGGAGGCGCTGGAAAAGGTCAGCGCCAATGTCCCGGATATCATTCTGATGGATCTCCAGATGCCTGTGATGGACGGCTATGAAGCTGTGAAGGCTCTCAGAGGCGATGAGAGATTCCGGTCCATCCCGATTGTGGCAATCACGGCTTCCGCCATGGAGCACGACAGGCACAGCATAAAAGATCTTCTCGACGGCTATCTGAGAAAGCCGCTGACAAAGAACCGTCTGCTGAGGGAGATGGCCCGGTTTCTGCCATACAGCAGGACAGAGTGCAAAGACGTTGAAACACCGGATGAGACAGAGTCTGCCCTGCCTGCAGAGACCTCCATATCTCCTGAGGTAATGCAATACCTGCTGGAAGATGTGAGTATAAGGTGGAAAGAAGTCCGGTCCACAATGGTCGTTGAAGATATAAAGACCTTTGCAGATGACCTGAGGGAGATGGGAGCGCTCCACGGGATCCGCTCTCTCAGGGAATATGGAGACACGCTCTACCAGCAGGCTTCTCTTTTCAAGATAGACAGGATGATACAGACCCTCGAGCACTTTTCAAATCTTTTGAATACTGACGCGAGATGACATTGATTCGGAATCATCATGGAAAGGCAGGCTTCACCAGGTGAAGATATCAGATGCACAAAAAGAGCTGATAAAAAAGAGCATAATCCTTATAGTCGATGACACCCCGGAAAACCTGGAGATACTTGGAATCATCCTGAGCGACGCAGGCTTCAGGATCTCTGTTGCGACAAACGGCGCGCAGGCCATAGAAGTTGCAAAGACAAAGCCGCCGGACCTCATCCTGCTGGATGTCATGATGCCGGGCATAGACGGCTACGATGCCTGCAGAAAGTTGAAGGCCGAGCCTGTAACGGCGCACATCCCGATTATCTTCCTCACGGCCCGGAGTGGAGGCGGTGAGATAGTCAAGGGATTCGAAGCCGGCGGAGTGGACTACGTGATAAGGCCTTTCAACACTTCAGAGCTGCTGGCGAGGGTCCTGACCCACATAGAGCTCAAGCAGTCCCGGGAGAAGATCCTGATGCAGAACCTGGAGCTTCTGGAGATGAACGAGAGGCTCGCCGCGTCTGATGAGAACCAGCGCCTGCTGAATGCCATGAAGGACAAATTCTTCTCGATCCTTGCCCACGACCTGATGAATCCTCTCAATACATTCCTGCAGATAACGGATTTAATAGCCATCCGGAGGCCCGATCTCGACGAGGCCAAAAAGAAGGAGTTCCTGATGGCTCTTCATAAAGGCGCCTCAAACCTGTGCGAGCTTCTGGAAAACATCCTGACGTGGGCCCGCTCTCATACAGGCCATTTTAACTACTCTCCCTCGGAGAAGGCCCTGAAGTCCACCCTGGACAAAGCCATATCGCTCTTTTCTCCGGCCGCCGGCCAGAAAAACATAGATCTGAGGCTCGAACTCCCTGATGACTGCACGGCCTATTTCGACGAGCCGATGGTGAGCACGATAATGAGAAACCTGCTGTCCAACGCGATAAAGTTCACACGGCCCGGAGGAGCTGTCAGTGTATCGGTGAGCAGCAACGGGGAAAGCAGGTATGTATCTGTCTCAGATAACGGAGTGGGTATGACCCCCTCGGATCTGTCGAAGCTCTTCAGAATAGACCTCTGGCACTCCACGCTTGGCACGGGCAAGGAAAAGGGGACCGGCATAGGCCTGATTCTGTGCAGGGAGTTCGTCGAAAAGCACGGAGGCAGGATCTGGGCCGAGAGCGAGATCGACAGGGGAAGCACCTTCACATTCACTCTGCCCGGAAAGCCTGACTGATCGAGGCTCACATCATCGCAGCCATCTTGCGGTGATCTTCGTGGGGACCGCATCCGCCCCCTCGGCCTCTGCAATTTATGCTAGAATCTGGACTTGACCTGCAGAGTCGAAGTGCCGCCGCTTCCGCCGGTAACTGTGACATCTTCATACTGGGCATATGCATTGTTCCACGTTCTGAACCCAATCTCTCCATTCGGAAACTGTCTGCCGGAATCCGTGGCATCAAGAACTTTGATTCCATCCACGTATGCGATGAACCTGTATCCCGAGATCTCAAGACGGATCGTTCTCTCCTTATTATACCACCAGTCCATCTGCCCACTTTTTTCTGCAAACTCGGGGATGGAGTTACGCAGTGTCGAGGCAAAAGGGCTCTGCTCCGCTCCGTTGATGACCTTTCTATAGATAAAGGAGCCGCCTTTCCCATTATCAAATCCGGGATCGTATTGAAATATGTAGGCGTCGACATTTTTGACATCTGTCGCTCTGAAATATATGCCGTAGCCATTGGATGTCTGGTTCTGAGGCGCTTTAAGCGTTACCTTTGCCTCTACAACATAATCAGTCCAGCCAGTGTCGCCGGCAAAAGTGCGATGCTCTCCTGCAGCCTGTCCCATTCTCCCTAAATTGTACTTTCCATTCTTGATTTCAAAGTAAGGGCCCATCACCTGATTCCAGTCTCCTGAAACAGACTCGAAGTCATCTTGAAACAAAGTGGATGACATCTGCACGATTATCTGCCTCACCACTTTTTCATTTCTCACCGTGCCTGTGGAAACAATATGCAGCGCATTTGCAGGGACTGTGCGCCCGTTCCAGCCTGTCACGGCTGTTGAGCCTGATATGTTGTTTGTTGACCATGGAATTGTGTTCTGAGTTTTATTGAACGTGACCGTGTAACTGCCCTGTGAATGTGGGAGTCCCACTGCGTTGAAGCCTGCATTCCATGCCTGATTCTGACGCGTCTGATCAAGGGCGTCTTCAATCCCTGCCTGAGCTGCCTCATCTGCCACAAGGGAAAGCTCCGCCTTCAGGGAGATGCTTTTATCCGCAGTATAGAGCCTGACATACATCAGAGAGAAGAAAAAGATGGCTCCCATTGATAAGATGCACAGCACCATAATGAAGCCTCTGCTCGATTCAATCCTTCGGTGGCCGCACATTCCCGGGACCTCCTGTCTCTTGCTGCAGAAAGCAGCATTTTCAGTTCCTGAAAAATACTCTCAAATCTCTTGATTGACTGTCAGTTTTCCCGTTGTAATTGGTGCTTTCGAGAGTAATCGAAATAACGCACGATTTGCTGGCAGAATCAGGGGTACAGGTCATCTGTGACAGGGAAGATGAGATGTGCTTACCCTTTCCGTCACAGTACGCATTCAGATCTGTTGTGCTGAGCGCTGCAGTGAAAGAACCGTATACTTCCTTTCTCAGCAGCTTCCTGGAGCCGCCAGGCACATAGTAAATCACATACTTTTTCCACACAGGTGAGCCATTACCGTCAGTTGAAAAGACACCGTTCAGATCTGCTGCCGACAGAAAACTGAACGCTTTCGTAGACTGTGATGTTGCGTCCGTCAATGTACTGTAACTGCTGTTCATCATATCTGCAGCCATCGTGGAAAAAGATATCTGAAGCTCCTGTCGCAATCTCGTATGTGTAACAGACGACTGATATGCCGACTTGACCCATACGATCATCCATACGAATGTACCCATAAGAATGAGTATCATAACCAGTGTAATCAGGAGCTCCACCAGCGTCATTCCGTGTTTTGTCATTGTGGCACGATTGCGCAGAATCATATCTTCCTCTCATCACAGCTTCGTCATTATAGTCTCCACAGTCAACGCTGCCTTTCCCGTGGGGTCATTCCAGCTCAGCACTATCCACACCTGCTTTTTGGTGCTGCTCAGGCTCTGAACATTAATGGAGTAATCTATCTTCTGGCTGGCTGAATTGCCGTTGTTAAGCCCGCTGAAGGTCTTCGAGCCAGATGATGATACGGCCTTGTCAAAACCATTGCCTCTAACTGCATCCATAAGACTTTTTCCCAGAAAAGCCGCATTCATACGCCCTTCCGAATGAACGGCGCCTGTCCTTACTCTTGGAAACAGACTAATTACACCTATTACCATCAATGAAATTAAAAAAGCAGATATTATAGCCTCTATAAGAGTAAATCCGTGCTGTTTTGCCATCCTCAGCTCCTATGGCGTCATTTCTGCTGCATCAGCAGCCTGGAAGAAATACTGTAAACAGCCTGAAACATAAAAAAATCAATCTGGGTTAAGGGTCATGGCAATCCCGGCAGTCTTTTTCCGATGACAGTCGTTTATGCTCTGTATCCAGTACCCTGTACCCCATACCCAATACCGTGTATCAAAGAATTATATCCGATATAATCTTAACAGAAAATCAGCCTCCGGTCCAATCTTATTGATGCAGGATCGCCATGGAAGATTTTCACACAAACTGCCCTGTGCTATTACATTGAAGCTCGGGAAACAATGACAGGTGTCATGGGTCTCCGTGAATATGGAATACAGCGCCCTCCGCCGGTGTATATGTCAGTGAAAAGAAACATGAATCCACTTCTGCAGAGCGGCATTCAACACTGACAAGGAGGAATCCACAATGGAGAGCGTTCTTTCAATATTCACGGTACTGTCCATCCTGATCTTCTGGCTCCCTCTCTTCCTCACGAAGCTTGAATGGCCGAATCTGCTCACAGCTAGAAGAGCTCCCGCAAGAGCGCCGGCCCGCAGAATTCCTTTCGGTTACACTCACTGCCACTGCTGCAGATCAGAGGATACAAGGCTGCACAGGGCTGCCTAGAAGCCAATCACCTGGAGAGAGCTATCCTGCCGGAGGCTCTCTCCATCAGACTGTCCAGATCGGAGAAATCCATCGGCTTTGCCAGGTAGTCATCCATGCCTGAGCTCATAAAGTTCTCCCTGTCCTCCTTCATCGCATAGGCCGTCAGCGCGACGATATAGATATGCCCGCCCCTTTCCGCCTCTCTCTCCCTGATGATCTTTGTGGCTTCGATTCCATCCATCTCGGGCATGTTTATGTCCATGAGGACCATATCGTACCGCTCATTTGAAACAGCCTCAACAGCCATCTTTCCGTTCGACACGGCGGCCACATGATGTCCGGCTCCCTTCAGGTAGCTGACTATGACCATCTTGTTTATCGCTTCGTTTTCAGCAACCAGCACCTTAAGAGTCGGAATCCCTGGAAGATGTTTCTGCTCATCTGCATCAGACATCTCAATCTCTTCGGCGATCTCACAGGGCACTGTGAAATGGAACGTGCTGCCCTTTTCTACGGCGCTCTCCACCCAGATCTCGCCGCCCATGAGCCTGACGAGATCTCTGCAGATCGTAAGGCCCAGGCCGGCGCCGTCATATCTCCTCCTGTACGAGCCGTCGACCTGTGTGAAAGGCTCGAATATGCCGGAGAGCTTGTCGGCGTGAATCCCGCTCCCTGTGTCGGATACGGCGCAATGCAGCAGTATCTTTCCATTGACAGCAGGCTCAGCCTCAAAGGCCACAGAGATGCCGCCTTCCTCGGTGAACTTCATGGCGTTCCCGAGCAGATTCATCACTACCTGGTTCAGGCGCAGGCCGTCTGCCAGCAGTTCGTCAGGGACATCTTCATCGATTGAATAGACAAAGGCCAGCCCTTTCTGACGGACCTGGCTGGAGAAGAGCGTCAGCGTGCCTCCCATCAACCTCCTGAGCGAGAACGGGGCGATGTTCAGCTCCACTTTTCCTGCTTCGACCTTCGACAGGTCGAGTATGTTGTTGATAAGCTCGAGAAGGTTTCTGGCCGACAGCTTTACGAGCCTCAGATAGTCCTGCTGTTCTTCGGAAAGGCCGCTGCTCATAAGAAGCTCTGTCAGTCCTATGATTCCGTTCATAGGAGTCCTGATCTCATGGCTCATCGTGGCGAGGAACTCACTCTTGGCCCTGCTGGCGGCATCTGCCGCTTCCTTCGCCGCCCTGAGCTCCTCCTCCGCCCTCTTGCGCTCTGTTATGTCAAGCGCAGAGGACAGCAGATATTCCCTTTCGCCTATCGTTATTATCTCTGCAGCCCACAGCATCGTCAGGATTGCTCCGGACTTTGTTCTGAACCTGGCTTCCATTCCGTGGATGAATCCATCAGTCCGGATTTTTTCAAGCATCCTCTTTCTCTCATCAGGATTATACCAGAGCTCGAGCTTTCCAGTCTCTTTTCCGATGACCTCTTCTCTGGACCATCCCATGATGCGGAGGAATTCATTGTTTACATCCACACAAACGCCATCCTGTATAGTAGTCAGCGTTACCCCCACCGGACTCGAATGGAAAGCCTTGTTGAAGCGCTCCTCCGATGCCTTCAGCTCGCGCTCGGCCTTCCTGACTGACGTGATATCCATCAGGGACGCCACGCTCTGCGCGGTGCCTGGAATCATTGTTATGGTGAGGTAGATATCCCTGGTCTCACCGAACCTGTTGATGAATCTGAACTCATACTCGTTAACAGCGCTATCAGGCTCTTTTCGCCTCAAGTTGTGCTGTGATTTCATCCACTCCAGATCCTCGGGATTCACGAACGATGTCCAGCTCATCTTTCCCTCAATCTCGGCCTTCGAATAGCCTGAAAGCCTTTCAAAGCCTGCATTGGCAAGAGATATGGTTGTATCCGGCTCCAGAGCTGTCATGGCAGTGCCTGTATTTTCAAATATGGCTCTGTATCTGGCTTCAGAGCCCTTCAGCATCTCCTCTGCCCTCTTCCTGCCTGTGATGTCTCTCATGATCCCGAGGGCATACCACTCATCTCTCAGCCTGACTCTCGACAAGGAGAGCTCGATCGGGAACATCGCTCCATCTTTCTTCCTGCATTGGAGCTCCAGTGTCATTCCGAATACATCTGACTCGCCGGTTTCCGCAAAATGGGCAAAATTCCTATCCTTGTCTGCAAGGTTAATGCCTGACCCGATTATATTGTGCAGTTTACTTCCACGCATTTCCAGAGAGTCGTATCCGAACATCTCTTCCGCAGCCTTGTTCCAGATGTACACCTCATCTCTTGAGTTGGCAAGAATAATAGCGTCCTTGGCCGTAATGGCAACTGCCCTGAACATCTCCTCACTGTCTCGCAGATCCTCCTCGGCCCTCTTCCGGAGGCTTATGTCGGTCATCATCGCGAAGGCGCCTCTGAAGGCGCCTTTGCCATCTGAAACAGGCGAGACCGAAACACTCATCCACATCACCGAGCCGTCCTTTTTCAGAAAGCGGCGCTCATAGCTTCCTGCTTCGCCTCTGCTCCTGAGCCTGGACTGCTCCCTGTGCTCTGAAAGCTCATCAGGATGGACAAAATCATCTGTCGTTCTGTTGTAAAGCTCCTCCAGACTGCATCCGAGCATGTCGGCCATCTTGCTGTTCACATGGACAGTCCTGTCATTCTCATCAACCATCCATATGCCCTCATTTGCAGTATCCACTATGAGGCGGTACCGCTCGTCCATCTCCCTCCGTGATATCTCATCGAGCTTCCCGGCAGTGATATCTTCGTGGACGCCCCTGTATCCCACGAATACGCCTTTTTCATCATAGAGGGGAACGGCATTCGTCCTGAGGCAGATTCTGCTCCCATCCCTCTTTGTATACCACTCGACGAAGTCAACTATGGCCCCTGGATTCGTGAGAAGGGCCTTTATACCGGCTTGCACGGCTTCAGGGTTATCGGGCGATATGAAGTCCATCGGGGGCCTGCCGACGATCTCCCGGAGTGAGCAGCCCATTGTCTTCTCAGCATCGATAGAGCTGTATGTGACAGTGCCGTTCCTGTCTATCTCCCACATCCAGTCTGATGAAAGCCGGAGGGCGTCATTGAGGCGGCTGTCCGATACCTCGAGTTTCTGCCTGAGCAGCTCCCTCTCAGACACGTCATTTACCGTGAGCGATCTGTATCGAGACGGAGCATCTGCAGGAACAGGTCCTGAGCAGAGCTCGAGGAAGCGCCTGTCCCTGGTCCTTATCGTGACGGAGCCGTCATTATGCATCAGCTTTTCAAGGGCGGACAGCTCCTGATCTGAGCCGTCAATCATATCTCTCAGAGCGGCAGAAAGAGCTGCGCGGTCGTCAATGCGCGCCGTTCCCTGCAGTCCCCAGAGCTCCCTGAATCTTTTACTGACAAAAGCCAGAGAGCAATCCGACGCAATCAGCGCGATGCCCTCTGAAAAAGCATCGAGCACCATTTCAAGCATTACGGACGAAAGGGCTTCGCACCTGCTGTCTGACAGGTCTTCCATCAAGCCTCCAAAGCACCGAATATTGACATCGGCAGTCTTAAGTACTTAATATATTATAGATAATTATAGCAGAACACTCTTCCTGCGTTCAACTGCATATCGCAGGAGGAGCACTCCCAGAAGATACAGAAGGCAATCACCTGCCTCGCCTCATAATCGTAATCAGGCGGTGTAACACAGGAGAGCCGGGGAGGGTGGAGAGAGGGAGAGCATGTAAATGCGATTGCTACCCGCTCTTACCTTGTGAAATGGACAGCCTTCTGATATAATCTGAGAAGGACTTGCAAGGATATGCGGCTTTACGGCTTTTGTGGAGAGAAGGCGAAAGGCCCGGCCTTCCGGAGAATCCCTCAGGCTCTGAGAGCCAATGGAGACTTGAATACAATGCGATTTCTGGCCATAGACTTCGAAACATCCAACTCCCACAGGGACAGCGCCTGTGCAGTCGGGCTCGTGGTCGTGGAGAACGGGGAGATCAGCAGGGAGGCCTCATATCTGATCCGTCCGCCAACAGACTGGTTTGCCTTCACCTGGCTGCACGGAATAAGCTGGGAGGACGTGAAGGGAGAGCCCACATTCAAAGAGCTGTGGGGTGAGATCGAGCCCCTCTTCAGGAACATAGACTTCGCAGTGGCGCACAACGCGAGCTTTGACAGGTCGGTGCTCAACGCATGCTGCGAACAGGCCGGAATATCCGCTCCGGATGTTGATTTCAAATGCACGATGCTTCTCTCCAGGAAGATCTGGAAGATATATCCTACAAAGCTTCCTGATGTCTGCGCCAGGTTCGGGATAGAGCTCAGGCACCATCAGGCGCTTTCAGACACCAGAGCCTGCGCCAGGATAATGATTCACGCGCTTCGCCATCTCGAGAGCACAGGGCAGAAAGACTCGCCGCTTCTGAAGGCGGCGGCAGGCAGAAATAAACAACGGCTCTCTGCAAGCACAGACCGGAGGAAGAGACATGGAAGTTGAGAATGCGATCCTGACCCGCCGCTCCATACGCAGGTATAAAAATACCGTACCTGAAGAAAAAGATATCGAAAAAATTCTCACAGCAGGCCACTGGGCTCCTTCAGGGCTCAATAACCAGCCATGGAAGCTCAAGGTGTTATCGCACAGCGATCCGGAGAAAAAGGGTCTCGGAGCATTTACCAAGTATAGACAGCTCATAGAAGATGCCCCTGTGTGCATATGCGTTTTTCTGGACAAATCAGCCAGCTATCACAGGGAAAAAGATATCATGGCCATAGGGGCGCTGATGCAGAACATGATGCTGCAGGCCCATGCATTGGGACTTGGAAGCTGCTGGCTCGGAGAGATACTGAACAGAAGGGCTCATGTGGAAAAACACCTGAAAGTGTCCGGCGACTGCGAGCTGATGGCAGTTCTCACGCTCGGTTACTCGGACGAGGCAGAAAAAAAGGGCGATAGAAAGCCCCTCAAGAGCATGATCCTGCATTAATGCCGTCCGTCGAATCGATTCTTTTCTGTCTGATGAAAGGAGCCCTTAATGGAGAGAATGTGCAGTTTCCATCGCGACAGACCTTCAGAGACGAGGTGCAAGCTCTGCCTGAAGCCCATATGCGGCGAATGTGTGAGGAGAAGCGAAGAAGGCGCGTTCTGCAGCGAGCAGTGCATGGATAAATACATGCGCGCCGCTTCAAAGCTCTCGGCGATGGAGCAGCAGCAGGATATTGAAGAAACAGTGCAGGCTGAGCCCAGAAAAAACACCGGCCTCATCGGAGCTGGCATACTATTTGCCATAGGCCTCATACTCTTCATGGTTCTGGGCATCCCTGCCATCCGGTCTTACGATGCATCGATGAAGGCGAAAGACTCGCTGGCTTCGGGAAAGGATACAGGCGAATTCTGCGGCGCAGTCTCACGGGGTGATGTCAAAAAGATGAAGGAGATGCTTTCTGTGAAGCCTGAGCTGATTGAAGGCAAATACGGCGACGGGAAGCCTGTTCACTGGGCGGTCAGGTACGGAAGGGTGGATTCGATCGAATTCCTCATTTCCAACAGAGCAGATATCAATTCGCGCGACATAATGGGATTCACACCCATCCATCTTGCGGTGAATCTGTACTGCAGAAATGCAGCAGCAATAGAATCACAGGTAGATATAAAAGCGCTCCTCGATCAGTACTTCAGCGTCGGAAGAGTCCTCGTTGAGAAGGGCGCAAGCCTCAGCGAAAAGGACTTGAACGGCTGCACGCCTCTCCATATGGCAGTGGACGGCAAATGCGAAAAACTGGCCGAATACCTCCGCTCACAAGGGGCAAAATGAAGAGGGACAGGCGCGTCAGAGCGGGTCTGTCCCGGTATGGACTCCTGCTGCTGTGGAACAGCAGCGCGGATAATGCTGTTTTTACTTATCCGCCTGTATCTTCGGAGTTATGACAAGCTCCATCCTCTGCTTCCTCGAAGAATCCTTTGTCTCATATGTGAAAGGCGCCCCGTCGGCATCGGTATTTTGAAAATCCTGCCTGACAGTATAGCCGTTATGGTAGAGCGTGAACTTGATCGCCATCCTGACTGCCGGCTGAGCCCCCTTTTCAACTATTGAAGGCGTTATCTCGATCTGAGCCGAGCTCGGGTTTTCAGGTGAGCCCTTGCCACCGTCCACCACCTGTCCGTTCAGCTCTGTCTTGACATTCCCGACAGTCACTTTTGCCGTCTTCCCTTCGACGGTCATCACCCTGGGCCTTATCTCAATTCTCTTTCCCTCCACCTCGGAAACAAGCCTGATCTCAATCATTATGGCCTTCCCCGCCGGCTTCTTCGGGTCCTCGGCAGAAGCACGGCAGCAGAGCACCGCCAGCAGGGTAAAAAGCGCAACTGTAACAACTGTTTTATTCACAAATTCCTCCTCATTTCATATCGAAATATACGCTCGATCCACTGTCGACCTGAATCTGAATGCTTACGAGCTTCACCTCCTCGCCAGAGACGCTTATTCTGTAGCAATCATCGTTCAGCTCGACGGTCAGCTCGCTCTGCACGACCTGAGGCGCAGGCCTGTGTTCATTCACGGCAGGACCCCTCATCACGAGAAATACTCCTGCAATCACCATAACGAAGACCAGCAGAGCGGGCAGGGCAAAACGGGCGATGCCGAAAGAAGGCAGAATCCTCTTCCTGCTGACCAGTTCGAAGGGATTGACGGCAACCGGCCTCTCATCCGGAATATTACGAAGAGCCCTTTCCAGAGCCTGGTATTCAGAGTAAATCGTCTGACACGATTCGCATCCTTCCCGGTGCTCCTCGAGAGCTCTCACCTCCGCTTCGCCCAGCCGGCCGTCGAGAAGGGGAGAGAGCAGATCGGCAAACTCCTCACATTTCATCGAATACCCCCATTTCTCCGGCCATCGTAACTGCCTCTCTGCGCGCTCTTGTCAGCTGAACTCCAACGCTCTCAGCCTTCATGCCCAGGACTGCTGCGATCTCCTGATAGCTCAGATCGAGATAGCTTCTCAGCACGAGGAGCGATCTGTTCCTGGGGCTGAGCTTTTTCAGAATCTGCATGCCGACTGCGCTGTCAACAATGACATCGTCTGAAGAATCGAGCACAGAGCCCTCGAGATGGCTCATATCGTTCCTCTTCTTCTGCCAGCGCGCTTCCCTTCTCAGGTGATCGATACAGCAGTTGACCGCTACCCTGTAGAGCCACGTCGAAGGCTTCGAATCGCCACGGAAATCTCCGGAGCTCTCATAATACCTGAGAAAAACATCCTGGGCGATGTCCTGGGCGGCTGAGGAAGATACGCCGATGCGCCTGCATAGGTTATAGACCTTGTCAAAGTGCCCGCTGAAAAGTGCTGCAAAATCATGTTCATTTTTCATCTCTGATCTTTAGACGATGGACAGGCCGAAATATTAACATGTGCCTTTTTCACGTGTCAACTGAATTATACCACGAATCTGCATCTGGGAATCTCGTACTGAATTTGACGGCAGACCATGTTATATTTGAATCAGGAAACACGGGTCAGTGCACCAGGCACTGAAAAGGGGGAGGCGGCAATGATTCGCTGTCGCAATATCTTCGAGGCCATAGAGATGAGAGACATGAGGGGAATCGAGAAGCATCTGGGAAAATGCTTCTCATTGCTCCGGAAAAACCACGAGGGGCGCACGCCTCTTCACGTGGCTGCAAGCTGCGGCTTCATAGAGATAGTCAACTTCTTTATCGCATCAGGCGCCGACATCAATACACGCGATATATCCGGATGGACTCCGCTTCATACCTCGGTTTCGCAGAACTCTGCCGATCTGGCCGAGGTTTTCCTGGACTCGGGCGCAGACCCGAACGCGATGGACAGAAACGGGTACACACCTCTGCACCTGGCCTTTTCAGGCAGGATGGTCCGCCTGCTTCTGAGATACGGAGCGGATCCAGGGCTCACGAATATCCACGGCACAACGGCAGAGGAACAGATTGGCAGACTCTGCGGCGATGACGCGACATCGGAGATATTGAGCCATCGGGCTGTATTCTCGACCCAGACGCGGCGCCGGAGAACGATTCGAAGCAGGAAGATCGCCTGAGCAGAGCCGATTGCCAGGCAGGCGCTACCCCAGGGACTGCACAAGGTTCAGGAGTGGCATGCCGAGGGCGAATATGAGGAATCCCACGAAGACTCCTGCGATGACTATTATCACAGGCTCGAGAAGCCCCACGAGGGCGCGGAGCATGACATCCACCTGTGATTCGTAGAAATCGGCTATCTCGTTCAGCATCGTGTCAAGTGTGCCTGATTCTTCACCGCTTGCCATCATGCTGACTGACATCTTCGTGAATACCCCGCTCTCCCTGAGCGGACCTGTTATAGACTCGCCTTCCTTGACTTTCTCGAGGGCATTGAGCACCACTTTTTCCATCACCCTGTTCCCCATGCTTCCGGCCACGAGCTCGAGCGCGCTCACAATGGGAACCCCTCCTGAATAGAGGGCTGACAGTGTTCTCGAAAAGCGGGCTATTGCCAGACGCTGCAGCAGTGGCCCGAAGACAGGAAGATGCAGCAGCGCGTTGTCGAACATACTCTGTCCCCTGTCTGTTTTCAGGACCAGCTTCAGCCCGTAAGACAGAGCGATTGCCGCTGCAGCAATCAGATACCAGTATTTCGCCATCAGCTCCTTTATGCCTATCAGCATCTTTGTCGCGGCAGGCAGTTCTGAGCCCAGCCCGGCGTATATCTGCTGAAACTGGCTTACTCCGAAAACGAATATGAAGATTGCGACAAGTACCGCTATGACTATCACCGCCGCAGGATAGTAAAGCGCCGCAACCACCTTCCTCCTCAGCTCTTCGGCATTCTCCAGATAGATGGCGAGCTTCCTGAGAAGATCGGCTAGAGAGCCTCCCGTTTCGCCCGCCTTAACCATGAAGACGTAGAGCCTCGAGAAGGTATCAGGGTATCTGGAAAGCATCTCCGAGAGCGGCTTCCCTTCCGATATGCCTGACTCAATATCGACGAGCACCGCCTGCAGATTTGAATTTTCTGTATCGGCTGCAATTATCTCAATCGACCGGATCAGGTTCACGCCTGCCCGCAGAAGAGTTGACAGCTGCTTCGTCATCAGCATCAGATCTTCCCCGGAGATCCTCCTGGCAAAGATGCCTCTCCTGGCCTTTATCTCTTTCAGCTCTATCACGAACTCATATCTTTCAGAGAGGCTCTTCATAGCGGAGTCCCTGTCTGAAGCCTCAAAGATGCCGACATGCGATCGCTTCTCACTGTCCAATGCCGTGAACGCAAACTGGGCCATCGAAACCACCCTTTCAGCAGTATTAATTGAAAAAGATAGTGTGCACATTCTACTTCTACAGCTTATCTGTCATACCTCTCTCGGGAGGATTCCTCGTTATGGCAGGAAGAATACTGATAGGCAGGAAGTATTCTGAGAACCACGGCATCATAGCCGGAAAGGGCGAAATATGATTTTTACTAAGAAAATCCATATAGGACTTGATATAGGCCATTACAGCGTAAAAGCCGCTGTGCTCGGACCAAATAAAAGAGATATAATGGATCTGAAAGAGGTGGAGATAACACCTGGCAGGGCCATGCTGGAAGAAAAATCCACTGATGAGCAGGTCAACGAGGCAATCAGAAAGGCGACAGCAGAATATACAGATAAGGGCTCCGGATATAATCCCTCAATTGCATGCGCCATTCAGGGGGAAGGGGCGATCTGCAGATATGTTGAGATACCGAAGCTCGACAGGAGCAGACAGGAGATGGCCATTCAGTCAGCTGTGCTGAAGAAAATCTCATTCCCACTCGAAGATGCGATACTGAACCATGTCACTGTGCCTGTCCTTGGCAAGTCAGACAGCTCGGGAATCTTCTTCTTTGCCATTAAGAAAAGCGCCACGATAAGACTGCAGGAACTGACTGCAAACAGCGGCGTCAAAGTTGAGCGCTTCGAGCTACCGGCAGCCGCCCTCATCAAGGGATTCGCTCAGAATCGAGAGATTCCGGCCGATCAGTTCAACGCCATAGTCCACGTCGGGAGCGTTCTCACTCTTATCATTATCGTACGCAAGGGAAATCCATACTATATGCGCGAGTTCGCCACGGCCGGGAGGGACTTTACATACGCATTCCAGATGGGAGCGCAGTCTACCTGGAAGGAAGCCGAGGAGCACAAATACTCCTATGATGCAACATACAGGGCGATACCCATCGAGCCTGTTATGACGAAATGGATTGAGCAGGTCAGGAAGACCATGGCTGCCTTTGGCAAGATGGACAGAACGGCATCGAGCAGTATCAGCGGCGTGTACCTGACCGGAGGCTCTGCAGGCATGAAAGGGCTCGACAGGCGCCTTTCAGAAGCGCTGGAAGTCCCTGTATATGTGGAAACGTGGAATCGCATGAAAGCGGAGGGCAACCTTGAAGGAATGCCATTCGGGACTTTCACTGTCGCAGCCGGCATGGTAATATGATGAACAGGCAGGTCTGCGCGCCGCCTGGACTCAACAGACAAGGCAGGGAGTCAGATGATGAGCACATGGCTTGATTCTGTGAAGGATAAACTCGAACAGTCCTTATGGGAGAAGGCACGAGAGGAAGAAGAGGCCGGAAAGGACCCGAGAGATTTCATCCTGAAAGGGGAGTATCTCGAGAGCGGTGTCTTTCTCAACTCACTTTCGGTATTTTATGATATCCCGTCGATTCTGCTGGATCAGTATGAGCCAGAAGATGTCGCCGTGGCAAAGATTGGGGAGAAGGAGGCGCGGCGCTTCGGGCTGATGCCGCTCTTCATACTGAAGGAGAACCTCTTTGTCGCAGTCTCCGAGCCTGGAAACCTCGATGTGGAAGACTACATACGCCATAAGACAGGGCTGACCATGGTGGAGATCGTAACGACTGGAGAGAATATCGAATCTGCCATCAACAGGCACTATCTGTCTGGAGAGAGAACGGCCGAGAAGGTCAAGACCATCTCGGCGAAAAAGCCTGAAGTGAAGGCCTCCGCGCCTCTTGAAGAGATAAGACTCAGTTCAGATGAATCGCCTTCAGTTCAGCTCACCGATCACATAATCTCATCGGCCATCCGTCTGGGGGCCAGCGACATTCACCTCGAGCCGCTCTCTGACGGCGTATACCTGAGATACAGGATAGACGGAGTGCTGAGAGAGTACCCGCCCCCGCCTCCTGATCTTCTGAAGGCCATCACATCGAGGATGAAGATCCTGGCAGAGCTGGATGTCTCAGAGAAGAGGCTTCCACAGGACGGCAGGATCACCTTCAAGGTGGATAGCAGGGATTATGATCTGAGAGTGTCGATAATCCCCAATCTCTATGGTGAATCTGTAGTAATCCGCGTTCTCACTTCGAGCTCCAATGTGAAAGAGCTTTCTGATCTCGGCTTTTCAGAGCCTATGCTGAAACAATACTGCCGTATGATTCTGAAGCCCCACGGAGTCCTTCTGGTGACAGGGCCGACAGGCTCGGGAAAGAGCACGACACTTTACGCTACTCTCAGGCACGTTCTGACGCCGGAGAAGAAGATTCTCTCACTGGAGGATCCTGTTGAAGCTCAGATCAGGGGAGTCACTCAGTTTCAGATGAATCCCGCAATAGGCTTCACATTTGCGCGCTGCCTCAGATCAGTGCTGCGCCACGACCCGGAGATAGTGCTTCTCGGGGAGATACGCGATGAGGAGACAGCAGAGATAGCCATCCGCGCCTCACTGACAGGGCATATGATATTCAGCACCCTCCACACGAACGATGCCGCATCTGCGCCGACAAGGCTGATAGACATGGGCGTGCCGTCTTATCTCGTGATGGCGTCCCTGGTCGGCGTGCTGGCCCAGCGGCTCGTGAGGCGCCTCTGCCTTAAATGCAGGGCTCCTTATCATCCCGATAAAGAGCATCTGGAGGCCGTCGGCCTGCATCAGTTGCCTGCGGCGTCAGCGCCGTTCAGACCGGTCGGGTGCAGCGCCTGCGAGCATACGGGCTACAAGGGAAGGGCAGCCATCTATGAACTGCTGGAGATTACACCGGAGATACGCCGTCTGTCAGGTGACGATATGACTGCTGTCACAATTCAGCAGGCGGCGGAAAAGCAGGGATTCGTCTCACTGCGGCAGAGCGGCGTCGAGAAGTGGTGCTCCGGTCTGACCAGCCTGGAAGAGGTTGTAAAGCTCACGGTTGAGTGACACAGCAAGCTCTCCCGAATGGAGGGAATCGAAGAATGAAAAGAATCTACATCGCCGATGACGACCCCAATATAATACGGATTGTTAGCATAAGCATTTCAAAACTGCCGGGAGTCGAGACAGAGCTGTTCGGCAACGGGCTCGACTTATACAGGGCATTGCAGCTTTCGGCGCCGGATGCAATAATCTCGGACATAATTCTCCCCCGCCTGGACGGCCTCGCTCTCGCGCGCCTCGTCAAATTCGACGACAGGTACAGGCACATACCGATCATGATAATGTCCTCAGTCATCGATCCCGACATAGAGGAGCAGGTCAGGAAGGTGCGGGCGGATGACTTCATCAGGAAGCCTTTCAGGCCCCAGGAAATCAGGGAGAAGGCGGCAAAGCTGTGCGGATTCGAATATGATCAGCAGGATATCAGATCGTGAAGATATGAGTTCGTCATGATATTATATATCAACAAGAAAAGAGATGATCAGAGTGGACAATGAGAAGATGACCACTTATTTCGCTCCAGCAGAGAGATTGAGCCACGAAAAGGTTCTGGCCCAGAGGGAGAAGATAGACAGGTGCCAGTTCATAAATCGGATACTCGAAATGAGCCCTGAAGCTACGGTAATCCTGAACAGCCACAGGCAGATAGTCAATGCAGGTGATTCTTTCATAAAAGCCATTGGAGCCAGAGATCTGGAAAGTATAGTTTCACTCCGCCATGGAGAGGCGATAGACTGCATCCATGCCCGGGAAAACAGGGCGGGATGTGGAACCACGATCTTCTGTGAGATGTGCGGCGCTGTAAATGCAATCGTGGAAAGCCAGAAAGGCGTGCAGAATGCAAACGAGTGCCGGATCCTGAGAGCGAACGGCGATGCTCTTGACCTGGGCGTCTGGGCGGCGCCGTTTGACATCGAAGGAGAGATGTTCACCTTTTTTTCAATAAGGGACAAAAGTGATGAAAAGAGACGGAGGAGTCTCGAGAAGATATTCTTTCACGATGTCATGAATACTATCGGCGGCCTCGTCGGATATGCTGACCTGCTGGTCGAGTCGATCCCGCAGAATCAGGAAGCCGGTTCTTATGCGCGCTCCGTGGTGGCAATGACAGAATCTGTCATTGAAGATGTACAGGCTCAGAAGGACCTGATGGCGGCAGAAAACAACGAACTGGTCCTGAATAAAGTGGATGTCGACTCGCTTAAAGTCCTGAACGAAGTGGCCACAGCTTACCGGGGCCATGAAGTGGCCCAGAGAAGAAATATCGCAGTGTCTTCAGACTCTGATTCGGTAAAGCTCAGAACTGACAGGACCCTGCTCAGGAGAATCATAGGAAACATGACAAAGAATGCGCTTGAAGCGTCGAGAGACGGCGATACAGTGACGCTGAGCTGCCACACGAGAGGCGATTCAGTGCTCTTCGAAGTGCACAACCCTTCATTCATGCCAAGAGAAGCACAGCTTCAGGTATTCAACAGATCATTTTCCACCAAAGGTGCAGGCCGGGGGCTGGGCACATACAGCATAAAGCTTCTTACAGAGCGGTATCTCAAAGGAAATGTCTCGTTCAGAACATCTGAAAAGGAAGGCACGACATTCACGGTCTCGTTTCCGAAGCCTGCCTGATAAGGCTACTTTGCAGCCTGCAGGAAAGCCTCGCACTCGATCCTGACCTGATTGAACTCGAGCCTGAACTCGTCGATGAGATGCCTGATATCTTCAGCCTCGCCGCTGTTCAGCTTTTTCTCCAGGTCAGTCGAGAGACGGAAGAGCTTCTGCGCGCCGATGTAGCCTGATGCGCCTTTGATGGAATGGACGCGGCGGATCAGCGTGTTGATGTCCGACGAATCGTATGCGGTCTGCAGCGAGTTTATCTGCAGATGAATGTCCTCCAGGAAAGTCGCCACGATCGAGCGGGCCAGAACCATGTCCCCGTTGAAGAGCTGCAGCAGCTGACGGCTGTTGAACGAGGCGCTGATCGAATCGGCGGCAGCCATCAGGCCGTTCTGATTCACCTGATGACTGCTCCAGCGCGCGAGCGCAGCGGCCAGCTCTTCTAGCATTACAGGCTTGGGGATGAAATCGCTCATGCCGGCGGCCCGGCACTTCTCTCTCTCGGCACTGGATACAGACGCGGTCATCGCGATGACCGGGATCGTGTGATCCCTGACAGGGTAAACCTTCTCGCGCAGAGCCCTCGTGGCCTCATAGCCATCCATTACCGGCATCTGGCAGTCCATCAGGACCAGGTTGTAATCTCCCTTTTCCAGCGCTTCCAGAGCTTCAGCTCCATCGGCTCTGATATCGACTTCGCATCCCATTATGTGGAGAAGGGCTGATATGACCTTCTGATTGACTGTGTTGTCCTCCACGAGGAGTATCTTCAGATGCAGGTTGCGGAGGCGCTGCGGAATCCTGTCAAGAGGCCCTGAAATCTCACAGGACTTTTCCTGGCCTAGAAGCAGTCTCAGACTCCTTGTCAGACGGGATCTCTTTATCGGCTTGCAAATCGTAAAATCGAAGCTTCTGTCACCAGAAGCCTTGCCTGCCGCGCCTATACCCATCCTGTTTATCAGAAGGACAGGAATATCGCCGCATGCAGAGATCTTCCCGATAGTTTCGCTCAGCTCACCTTTAGCGGACCTGATAATCGAGCCTGCCAGAAGAACCGCGTCAAATGCGCAGGCATCTTTCGAGCTTTCTTCGAGACTCCTTAAAAGATCGCCTTCGCTTTCTGCTTCCGTCACCTCCCCTCCCCATTCCTCTATGAGTTCCCTGACGATGCGGCGGCTCGAAGCGCTGTCATCAGCCACCAGGAAGCGCCTGCCCCGGCAGTCGCACCGACCAGGCCTGGAAAGCTCAGGCCGGGCTGAAGGGAGCTCGAAAGTCAGTTCGAACCAGAAGGTTGAGCCCGAGCCTTCAATGCTGTCGACGCCGATGGACCCTCCCATCAGCTCGACAATCTTTCTGGAGATCGACAGCCCCAGACCGGTGCCGCCATATAAGCGTGCAACTGATGAATCAGCCTGCACGAAAGGCGTAAAAAGCCTCTCCTGAGCCTGCATTGAGATTCCCGGCCCTGTGTCCCTGACTTCGAAACGAACATTTACCTTCCCTTCGACTGATGATGACGCTTTAACCGAGAGACATACCTCGCCGCGCTCGGTGAACTTTACTGCATTGCCTAGAAGGTTTATCAGGACCTGTCTGAGCCTTACAGGATCACCAAACAGATAATCAGGGAGATTCCTGTCGTATAATAGAAGAGGCTCTATATCCTTCTCCTGGGCCTGAAGGGCCACCACATCTATTGTATCTTCGACGAGCTTCAGCAGGTTGAACTCGCTGCGCTCCAGCTCATATCTTCCGGCTTCCAGCTTGGCAAAGTCCAGGACGTTGTTCAGCAGCCCGAGCAGCACTATGGCGTTGTTCTTCGTTATCTCGATGTATTCACGCTGGACGGAGCTGAGCGGCATCTCCATCAGAAGGTCGGCCATTCCTATTATGCCGTTCAGGGGCGTCCGTATCTCATGGCTTATGTGGGTTAGAATAGTGCTTTTGACCCTGTTGGCCTCATCGGCATCTCTCGCGCTCTTCTCTGCTCTCTCCAGAGCCTTCTGCAGCTCGATATTCATATCCCTCAGCGCGTTGCGCGATTCCCTGGCTTCCTCCATCAGCGTGAGCGCAGTCGATTTCTCTCTCTCGAGCTCAGAAGCCCTCGCCTCTATAAGCCCACGGAGATTCCTCTCCTCTTCCCTCTTCTGCGCTATGTGCTCCGTCATCCTGTTGAACGCCCTCGAGAAATCGCCCATGAAATCGACGCGCTGAGAAAGATCGCCTTCGGCGACACGCTCTGCCTGCCACGAGAGGTGCCTCAGAGAGGCCTGGAGAGCCTTTATATTGCCTGCCATTGCGCCTTTGACAGGCAGCTCGGCAGACAGCTCTCCGTTCGAGATCTCTCCGGCCGTTTTCGAGACAAGCTCGAACTGTTTCAGCAGCTCAAGAAGTCTTTCATCCTTGTCGCCGAACGTCGGCAGATCATCTGGCAGGCTGCCTTTCTGGAGCAGGTGCTCCAGGATCATGATCAGCACCTCGCGGTGAATATAGGGGCTGTCTTCAGTGTTACAGTCCATCTGCCCTATCCTTCCGGCACAGCCTGGAATCTGCAGGTGCGGCTGCCGGAGCACCAGCAGTCGACCTCCTTCGCAGTGTACGGCTTTCCGCTCCACCTTGTGAGAAGGGCCGCGATAAAGCCCTCGTCATACTTGCATACCTCGTAGTCGAATTCCGGGAGCCCGGAGCAGTCCAGATCCTCAGACACGGTGATCACAAACTCACCGCTCTCCAGGTCTGATTTTTCCACTCTGAGCACGCCGATGCCCATTTCCTTCATTATCCCCTGCAGCTTTCTTACAAACTCATCGAGTGTCTCGACCGGATCGAGCATATTGTCATAAAATGCAAGGCCGGCAGTTTTTCCCGCATCGTAAAACATCTTGTCGGCGGCTTCCGTCCCGTAGTTCTTCTCCAGCACATCCCTGAAGGTAAACTGCATGAGCCTGTATACATAGACGCTCGTCCTGTCGCCGAGGTTGGGCCGTCCTTCCCCGACATCGCCGAGCAGTCCCCAGTGAAAGAGATATCTTCTCATTGCCTGTTCTCCATCTGATGGATCGCACAATCCACCTTATAATCTCATTGAAGCTATGCTGATAATACTCCAGTAAGTATTAAACCTGCGTGGGAGCAAATTCCTCCATGCCGGGAACATGACTGGGCATCCTGGAAACCGGATCAGGTTTCCCCATCTGTTCCAGGGATCAGAAGAATTCTTCCTTCCCTGGATCCCTCGGCCACTTTGCCACTTGATCACTGCAATACTGACTGGAAATACAAGATCCGATGCATGCCGAAAAAAGGATTTGTCCTACTGCACTGAAATCATATAAAGAGAATTCATCGAACGGTGGTGAGCGATGGAAGGAACACCCCTGCACAGATCGGTTATCACAGTGCTCGTCGCCTGTTTCATGCTTGGCTGCTGCCTGCCTCTTGTGACAGGAGTCTTCAGCACTTTCATCTCTCACAGGGGTCTTGATATCTCTCACTACTCAGCCATTTTCAGCGAAAGCAGAAGAGCCGGGCTGTTTCTGAACACTGTTCTGATAGCCCTGGCTGTGACGTGCATCACGCTCTGTCTGGGCCTTTCATACGCGTTCGCCGTCATATTCACGGATATCCCCTGCAGAGAGCTCTTCCTGGTCGCCGCCGTGTTTCCTCTTCTCGTTCCGCCGTATATCAGCGCCATAGCCTGGCTCGACATTGCAGGCTTCATAAGGCAGCTGGCCGATGCGCTGAACCTCTCCGGTTCCTTCTTCAACCCCTGCAGCGCCGGAGGGGTCATCTTCACGATGGTATGCTCGTATTTCCCGCTCGTCACTCTTACTGCCTGCCACGGCATGAAGAACATAGACTCAGGCCTGATAGATCAGAGCCGCCTCGTTCACGGCGACATGCGAACCATAATAAGGATCATAATGCCTCTTCTGACGCCTCAGATCTTCACCGGCGCAATTCTGGTCTTCGTCTATGCCGTCTCCAACTATGGAGTTCCATCCATCCTGATGGTTCCGG
>Ga0302252_1000347_pt1 | contig 43402 bp, 33 predicted proteins | sample AAG_RA_Leu_MG_FD_193511 | JGI IMG/M metagenome (GOLD analysis project Ga0302252, IMG submission 193511) | Enriched activated sludge microbial communities from anaerobic digester in WTTP, New Holstein, Wisconsin, United States - AAG_RA_Leu | ecosystem: Engineered > Bioreactor > Anaerobic >... | reverse complement strand
CTGCTCCTCCTACCTTCGACAGGCAAAAGGTGATGGCGGCGGTGAGAGTCGTCTTGCCGTGGTCCACGTGTCCTATCGTCCCTATGTTGACGTGCGGTTTTGTCCTCTCGAATTTCTTCTTGCCCATTTAGCTCATTTCCTCCCTTGTTTCCTGGTCAGCATTGCGGCAGGAAAATTCCGTGACGAATTTTAACCGATTTTACTGCCCTTGTCAAACCTTAGTGGTTCATCCGGAAATATAAAAAACCCGGTTTATCCAACCGGGCTGTCTTGGTCTGGTAGCGGCGCAGGGATTTGAACCCCGGACACTACGGGTATGAACCGTATGCTCTGACCAACTGAGCTACGCCGCCTTAAGTGGAGCCCATAACCGGGATTGAACCGGTGACCTTATCCTTACCAAGGATACGCTCTACCGACTGAGCTATATGGGCATGGTTGCGGGGGCTGGACTCGAACCAGCAACCTTCGGGTTATGAGCCCGACGAGCTACCAACTGCTCCACCCCGCGGCGGTAATTCTATTCAATTGTCCCAGGTGATATGGTGGAGGGGGAAGGATTCGAACCTTCGAAGGCGGCGCCAACAGATTTACAGTCTGCCCCCTTTGGCCACTCGGGAACCCCTCCCTGTTGTCTCTTCTTGGAGCCGACGATGGGATTCGAACCCGCAACCTGCTGATTACAAATCAGCTGCTCTGCCGTTGAGCTACGCCGGCATCTGTCCCTACCGCGACAGGGGTTATCTTACCATACTCTCCGGACCGCTGTCAACAGGTTCATACTCCCGGTCGAGCATCATCGTCCCGTTTTTCTAAATACCGTTCCAACTTCCTTTTCACCCGCTGCAGGGCATTATCAATCGATTTGACGTGACGTTTCAGGTCAACCGCAATTTCCTGATAGGACTTGCCTTCCAGATAAGACATCAGCACTTTCCACTCCAGCGAGCTGAGTATCTCTCCCATTTTCTCCTCAATGTTGTCGAACTCCTCCCGGCTGATAATCAGCTCTTCCGGATCGGTGATCTTTGATCCCGAAATTACGTCCAGCAGCGTCCGGTCGGAATCTTCATCATAGATCGGTTTGTTCAACGACACATAGGAGTTGAGCGGAATATGCTTCTGTCGGGTGGCGGTTTTGATTGCGGTGATAATTTGGCGGGTAATACATAGCTCGGCAAAGGCACGAAAAGACGAAAGCTTATCGCCCCGAAAATCGCGGATAGCCTTGAACAAGCCAATCATGCCTTCTTGAATTATGTCTTCCCGGTCGGCCCCGATCAAAAAGTATGACCTGGCCTTAGCGCGCACGAAGTTCTTGTACTTGTTGATCAGATGCTCTTCCGCAAACTGATCACCATCTTTGACCAGCTCGACGATTTCCTCGTCCGACAGCAACTTCAGCGCTTCTACCAAGTCTTTCGGTACGCCGAGATTCACCCGGATCGCCTCCATCTGCATATAATGAAAGGGCCTGCGAGGTGCTCACTCGACATCCACATTATAGCGGAACCTGAAAGTTGGCGTCAAGGCATGCCCGCCGGTGATCGACGTTGGCGGATCGCTTCATACATCACTATCGCCGTGGCGACCGCGGCATTGAGCGAGGCGATCCGTCCCCGCATCGGCAGACTGACCAATTCGTCACACATTTCCCGAATCAAATGGCTCAATCCTTTCCCCTCACCGCCCACCACCAGCACCAACGGCCGTTGATAGTCAATCTGGTCGTAGCGTTCGGCTCCTTCCGGCGACAAGCCCAGCACCCAATACCCCTCCTGCTTGAGCCGGCGCAAGCTTTGGGCCAGATTGCTGACCCGTGCCACCGGCACCAGATCAGACGCTCCGGCTGACACTCGGGCCACGGCCTCGGTCACCTGCACCGAGCGTCTGCGGGTGATTATGACCCCCTGCCCGCCGGCCGCTTCCACAGTCCGCAGGATTCCTCCGAGATTTTGGGGGTCTTCGAGGCCATCCAGCGCCACCAATAACGGATATTCTCCCTCCCCCACCGCCGGCTGGAGCAGGTCGTCAAGTTCCAGGTAGCGGCGGGGAGCAACCGAAGCCGCCACTCCCTGGTGATTAATACCCCCAGCCATCATCTCCAACCGGGTCCGGGCAATATCCTGAACCGGCACTCCCGCTTCCCGGGCTAATTTTCGGATTTCCCGGACCGGTCCGTCTTCGGTTCCCTTCATGATCCAAACTCGATTCAGCGGCTGCCCCGAACGCAGCGCTTCCAGCACCGGCTGCCTTCCAAACCGAAACTCTTCGGGATTGCGGGGTCCCCCGCTTTCCGGAACTTTCATCATCTTCACTCCACTCCCGCCAGCAACAGATCGTCGGTCACTTTCAGCCGGGCATAGAATTGGGAGGGGAACTCCTGATCATAAGGAATATCCTCAAAAACCACCGGCACCTGTTCCTGAAAATGCAGGAGCAGGGGAATCGCCACCTGCCGCATCTGCGGGTGGGCGGCAACCGCACAACGCAGCCGGAAAAAATGCCGCCACTCCCTCAGGTTATAGGTAGCCACCAATTCAGTCTTGAGGGAATTGGGCAAGACCGCTCTGGCTTCCTGGGGCGAACAACCCGCTTCCAGCAAGGCCATGTAGGCCTGCTCCATCTGCCCGCAGGCTTGCTGCCAAATACGATACGGCGCCGTATCTTCCTGAAAATAAAAGGGTTCGATCACCGCAATCTCCTGCCCGAACCGGCCCTGACTGTAATTCACGTAGCGGGTCGATTCCTGGCTGTAACTGGCAATCCGATGGCGAACGATTTCGTGCGAAACCCCGCGGTCGACGACGAAGAGGACCGTGATCTTCTCATGCTCGATCACCGATTCATGTCCCCGCTGCAGGATCCCGCGCAAAAAGCGGGGGTTAAATTCTTCTCCCATCCGCTCTTCGGATTTGTAACAAACCCGGGCGTAACGCTCCACCTTACGGATGAGATCGGGATGCAGCTGTCCGGCTGGCACCCATACTTCCGGTTTGCGAATGATCACTCCGGTTCACCGCCTTCTGTTTTGTCCTCGGTCCAGGGCAGCAGGGATAAAACCTGCTCCAGACGTTCAATTTCTCCCCGCAAGTACCAATATCCGACCAGGCTTTCCAGTCCGGTGCTGAGCCGATAGGCAATCACCGCTGTGCCCCGGGGCGCCTGTCCGGAGCGGGCGTTCCGGCCTCGCTTCATCACCTGTCGCTCTTCTTCCGTCAGCATGCCTTCTATTCGAGCCAGGAAATCCGCCTGACTGGTGGCTCGGACCAGCCGCACCGCCGCCCGGTGAAGCTGAGGCAGACGGTTTGTTCCTTTCGCCACTAGTGCCGTGCGCACAAAGAGCTCATAGACCGCATCTCCGATGTAGGCTAAAACCAACGGCGAAAGACTTTCCGGATCGTTGACGGCGCCGCCGCTGGTCGGCAGGAGCGGGCCGGGCTGGATTATCCTCTCTTCCATCGCGTTCCGGCCGGTGCATCTTCTAAAGTTATTTCCAGTTGTTTCAGCTGATCGCGGATATAGTCGGCAGTCGCCCAATCCTTGCGCTCCCGCGCCCCCTGCCGCAGGCTGATTAAAAGCTCCAGCAGCTTCCCGACCAGAAGCTGGTCATGCGAATCCGACCCGGTCTGCCTGCGCCCGCGGATATAGTCCGGATCCAATCCCAACACCTCCAGCAATTCGCCGAATACCATCCGCGCTTCCCGGAATGGAGCCAATGCCAGGCTTTCTCCGGCCGCCAGCCGGCGAAAAGCTTCATTCACCGCCGTATTGATTTCCCGGGCGAGATCAAAGAGCCGGGCAATGGCCAGGGCGGTGTTAAAATCATCGTCCATTGCTTCCTGAAATGCCTTTCGGCCAAAAGCAGTCTGCCCGCTCAAAGCAGTTTCTACCGGTTGTTCTCCCGCCTGCCCGGTAATCGGCATTCGCAACAGCTCGTCCAGCAAGTCAATCGTGGTGATCAGCCGCTCCAGGCTGCGCTGGTTCATTTCCAGTTTGCCGTCGTCAAAGTCCAGCGGGCTGCGATAATGGGTGGAAAGAAGATAAAATCGGACCACCTGGGGCGGAAACTGCTGCAACACCTCTCGCACCAGGAAGAAATTGCCCAGCGATTTGGACATCTTTTCCTGATTGACGGTGATAAAGCCGTTGTGCAGCCAGTACCGAGCCAACGGCCCCGAACCGGTAGCCGCTTCAGTTTGAGCCACCTCGTTTTCATGATGGGGAAAAACCAGATCGCTGCCGCCGCCATGGATGTCAAATCCAATGCCCAGGTATTTCAGCGACATCGCCGAGCACTCGATATGCCAGCCCGGCCGGCCTTGGCCCCAAGGGCTGTCCCATGCCGGTTCCCCCGGCTTGGACGATTTCCACAAAGCAAAATCCATTGGATTTCGCTTGCGCTCGTCTACTTCCACCCGAGCGCCGACCATGATTTCATCTCGGGATCGACCTGACAATTTCCCATACTCGGGAAATTGGTCAACCGCGAAATAAACGTCGCCGCCGAGCTGATAGGCCGCTCCCCGTTCCAGCAACTGTTCGATTAACGCAATGATCTCGGGCAGATGTTGACTGACCCGGGGATGAATGTCCGCCCGCTGCACATTCAGGGCGTCCGCATCGGTAAAATATTCCTGGACATACCGCTCCGCCAGTACTGATGGCTCTTCGTCCAATTCCCGGGCTCGGTTGATGATTTTGTCATCGATATCAGTAAAGTTCTGGACGTAGGTGACCGCATACCCCCGCCAGCGCAAATACCGGCGGACGGTGTCAAACACCACTATCGGCCGGGCATTGCCGAGATGGATGAAGTTGTAGGTGGTGGGACCGCAGACGTACATGCCGATCCGGCCGGGATCACGCGGAACAAGTTCTTCTTTCTGCCGGGATAGGGTGTTGTAGACTTTGAGACTCATGCTCCGTCTCCTCCAATTCCTGCAGCCGCGCCTCCATCCGGGCGATGCTCTGCTGCATGTTCATAATCATATCGGCAATCGGGTCCGGCAGGGCGTTGTGCTGAAGATCGACCTCATCCAGCGTACTATTTACCCGCCGGCCGTTTCGGCTGACAATTCTGCCAGGCACCCCGACCACCGTGCAATCCGGGGGAACTTCACTCAACACTACCGATCCGGAGCCGATTTTGACATTGTCTCCGACTGAGATTGCACCCAGCACTTTGGCGCCGGTAGCGATAACCACGTTGTTGCCGATGGTCGGATGACGCTTTCCTTTGTCTTTACCGGTCCCGCCCAGCGTCACCCCTTGATAGAGGGTGACGTTGTTTCCGATCTCGGTCGTCTCTCCGATCACCACCCCCATGCCGTGGTCAATGAAGAAACCCTCCCCGATCCGGGCTCCGGGATGAATCTCAATTCCAGTCAAAAACCGGCCAAAATGGGAAATGAATCGGGCCAGCAATTTTAACCGGCGCCGATAGGCCCGATGTGCCAAACGATGGAGCAGCAAAGCATGAAATCCAGGATAACAGAGAAAAACTTCCCAAATACTGTTTGCTGCGGGATCGCGTTCGAACACCACCTCGACATCTCGGTGCAGCCGTCGGAAAATTCCCGCCATCTCAATTCACCTCCCGGAAAAAATACAAAACCCTTCGCCTGTTTCAGAGACGAAGGGTTTTCGCGGTTCCACTCTGATTGGGCATAAAGCCCCCCTTCAAGATGGTCCGGATTGCTCCCTCCCATCTCCCGGATAACGGCGGGTTATTCCGTCCGGCTCTACTTCTTGGTTCGAACCGGAAGCTCCCGAGCGCACTTTCCTCTCGAAAATAACCAGGACCGCTTACAGCCGCCGGTGGCCCCTCTCTGAGATCTTTTCGCGAGTACTCTTCTCATTCTCTGCTCTTGTCCATATTAATCAGTTGGAGCTTATTGTATTCGAGAGTTATAAAACTGTCAATCGCCGGCGGTTCCCCAGGAACGGGTGCGCGCCAGACAAAGGTCCCTGCCTAAAAGCACGATCACTCGATCCAGATCGACCCCGTGGGTGCTTCCGGTCAGCGCCACCCGCAACGGTTGCATCAGCTTCCGACCCGCCAGACCGGTTTCCTTGCTCAATTGTTTCAGCAGAGATTTGGCTTCGGGAACCGACAAACTGCCGCCAGCCGCCAGTTTGCGCCGAAATGCAACGATCGCCGGGCCGGCCGTCTCCTCCGTCAAGACCGCTGCCGCCTCCTCCTCGGGGACAACTTCGGTCCCCAGGAAGATCCTTCCCTGCTCGGCAATTTCTTGCAGAGAACTGACCCGCTCGCGAGTGGACTCCACCAATAGCTGCGCCCATTGTTGGTCCGCCGCCGAAATCGGGTCAGTCAGCACCCCCGCCTGGATCAGGAAGGGCGCGGCCAAAGCTGTAATCCGCTCCAGGGATTCCGAGCGGAGATACTGGCCGTTCATCCAGCGCAGCTTTTCCACATCAAACACTGCGGGATTGCGAGCCACCCGTTCAAGCGAAAAATAAGCCACCATCTCCTCCCGGGTCAGCAGCTCCTGCTCCCCCGGCGGAGACCAGCCCAGCAAGGCCAGGAAATTCAGCAACGCCTCCGGCAGAAACCCGCTTTGCTGATAAGCCACCACCGAAGTTGCCCCATGGCGTTTGCTCATTTTACTGCGATCAGTTCCCAAAATTAAGGAAATGTGGGCAAACTGCGGCAACGGCAGTTGCAGCGCCTGATAGAGCAGGAGCTGCCGGGGGGTGTTGGACAAATGCTCCTCCCCCCGGATGACATGGGTTATCTGCATCAAGGCGTCATCGATGACACAGGCAAAATTATAGACCGGTATACCATCCGATTTCAGAATAATAAAATCCCCCATGGTGTCGGTTTCGAAGCTGACCTCTCCCCGCACCAGATCGGAAACGGTGACAGTCTGTCCGGCCGGCACCCGAAAGCGGACCGCAGCTTTGCAGCCCTGTTCCACTTTGGCTTGCTGCTCCTCGGTACTGAGCCGAGAGCAGCGGCCGGAATAGGCCGGAGTCAAGCCGGCGGCCATCTGCTGCCGCCGTTCTTCTTCCAGCTCGCTTTCCGAACAATAACAATAATAGGCCTGCCCCGCCGCCAGCAGCTGTTCGACATAGGGATGATAACTGTCCAGTCGCTCCGTCTGCCGATAGGGAGCAAATGCCCCCCCTTTTCCCACTCCTTCATCCCAGTCAATCCCCAGCCAGCGTAAAGACTCCAATATATTGGCTTCCGATTCCGGGGAGGAACGCTCCAAATCGGTATCTTCCCAACGCAAAATAAAGGTCCCGCCCTGCTTGCGGGCAAATAGGTAATTAAACAGCGCCGACCGGGCGCCCCCGATATGCAACGGTCCGGTGGGACTAGGCGCGAATCGCACCCGCACCCGGCCTGCGTCCTGATGGTTCATAGTAATTTCACCCTCCACCATTAGTTTGCCGCCACAAGCGATATCGCATAAGCAGCAATACCTTCCTCCCGTCCGGCAAAACCCAGGCCCTCGGTCGTCGTCGCCTTGACATTGACCCGAGTTTCCGGAATCTCCAGGGCAGCGGCTAGATTCTGCTGCATTTGCTGCCGGTAGGGAGCCAGCCGCGGCCGCTGGGCCACAACCAGGCAGTCGATGTTTATAATTTTTTTCCGCTGCTCGGTCAGTACCGCACCCACTTGCCGCAGCAAGTCCAGGCTGCTGATCCCGGCAAAGCGAGGGTCGGAATCAGGAAAATGTTGTCCGATATCGCCCTGCCCGACTGCGCCGAGGAGGGCGTCCATGACCGCATGGACAAGGACATCGGCATCCGAATGCCCCAGTAAGCCCCGTTCCCAAGGAATAGCAACCCCTCCTAGAATCAGGGCTCGCCCTTCGACCAAAGTGTGGACATCATACCCAAATCCGGTCCGCATCGCTATTTCGGTCAAGGGCTCCGGCTCCTCCGCCCGGAGCAGCAGTTCCATTCGGCGCAGATCCGGAGGATTGGTAATCTTGATGTTGTCGTAGCTGCCCATAACCACCTGCACCGGTACTCCCAGCCGCTCGACCAGAGCGGCATCATCCGTACCCCGAAAATTCTCCCGACGCGCCTGTTGATGAGCCTGCACCAACACTTCCCGCCGGAACGCCTGGGGGGTCTGCACGTTCCACAGCAACTGCCGGTCCAGAGTCGCCGCCACCCGCAGCTCAGAAGTCACTTGCTTGATGGTATCCGTCACCGGCACCGCTGTAATCACCGCCGACCACTCCTGAAGGGCTGCCACCAGTTTATCCAGCACCCCGGCCGGCAACAGCGGCCGGGCTCCATCATGGACCGCCACTAATTTGCGCTCCGCCGCCAACTCCAGCACTCCGGCCAGGACTGAATCCTGCCGGTGTTCCCCACCCGCCACCACTGCCTCGATCTTCTCCAGGCGATACCGGTCGACTATTTCCCGCCGGCACCATTCAATTTCGTCCGGGGCCACGACCAGGACAATTCCTTCCACTACCGGCTCCCGGGCTATACGCTGCAGAGTGTGCACCAAAACCGGCTTCCCCAGCAGCGGCAAGTACTGCTTGGCTTGTTCCGACTGCATCCGGGTGCCCCGGCCGGCAGCCGGCACCACCACCGACAGTTTAGGCATCCTCGCTCACCTCTTCGCCGGCGAAAGACCGTTTCCCATTGCCCTGTAACTTGGCAAATATCATCCGCCCAGCCGCCGTCTGGAAGACGCTGGTCACGGTCACGCCCACCGCCTGGCCGATATAGCGCCGGCCGCCATCTACTACCACCATGGTGCCGTCGTCCAGATAGCCGACACCCTGACCGATTTCTTTACCGTCCTTGATCACCTGCAGTTCCATGTCCTCCCCGGGCAGCACCACCGGCTTGACGGCATTGGCCAGTTCGTTGATGTTCAGTACTTTTACCCCTTGGAGTTCGGCCACCTTGTTCAGGTTGTAATCATTGGTCAAAATCGCCGCCTGCCTTTGCTGGGCCAAGCGCACCAATTTAGTGTCAACCTCAGCCAAATCCTCGAAATCGACGTCGAATACTTCCACGTTGGTGCGGGGATCTTTCCGCATCTCATTCAGGATATCCAGGCCCCGCCGGCCTCGGCTCCGTTTCAAGAGATCGGCCGAATCGGCGATGTGCCGCAATTCTTCCAGCACAAACGACGGAACCACCATCATCCCTTCCACAAATCCGGTGCTGCAGATATCCGCAATTCGGCCGTCAATAATAACACTGGTATCCAAGATCTTTAAATTAGCCGGCACTTCGACATTGGCCGCCGTTCGCTCCCGCTCCCGGCTGGCTTTCGGCAGCAGCCTAAAAATCGCCAAGATTTCTTCCCGCCGTTTGATCCCCAAAATCAGGCCGACATAACCCAAAGCCACGCTGACCAAGACCGCGACATAGCCGCCGATCACTGGCACGTAATTGAGCGTGTACCCGAATAGAGTGGCGATCACCAAGCCCACGATCAATCCCAAAGCTCCCCCGACCAGTTCCTGGATCGGCATCCGCTGCAAGGTGCTGACCGTAGCCGACGCTGCCTGGGCAATCCCGCGCATCACCGCCGGCGCCAAATGGAAGGAGATCAATCCGACAATTAAGGTCGCAGCCGCCAAAAAAACGTAAACCATGATTCCGGTGGTAAGAAAAGTATCAATTAAATGAGTCCGCGCTAGGGTGTAGGCCCCCCCAAACCCGACAGCTGCTCCGGCTAAGAAAAATAGCCCGCGAATTACTCGATGAATCATTGTTTCACCTCCTCTCCGAATTGGTAATTGACAGCATGATTATAGCACCATTTGTCACGTGCGTTGACAACCGGAAATCGCTCTCAGTATAATGACCGTAGCAAAAAGCAAGGAGTGCGAGGCATGGCCGTTAAGGATTTGCTCTGCGATGAGTTTCAGAACACGGTGGCGAATCTCTTGATTCGACATCATAGCATACTTGACGTTCTCTCCAAATCAGACGACAGTACGGCGCGCCTGCACCGGGCGGTGGTTAAAGCCGTCACCAACTGTGGCTGCCTGCAGATCGACGCCAAGAAAAAACCGATCCCACCGGAAGCTTCTTTATCTGAACTGAAGAACTATATGGAGAGTCACCTGCGGGGAAATCTCTGTCCCACCTGCAAGGAAATCGTGGAAGCGGAAATGGGGAAATGCTTGTTTTACATGACCGCTCTCTGCAATCTGCTCGATGTTAACCTCTACGACGTGTTCCTCAAGGAGCACAAAAAGGTGAGTACGCTCCGAATCTTCAATCTGACTTAAGTTGGAGCTGCAACCGCAAACCAGGATCTCCAAACCAGCGGTTAGAGCCGCTGGTTAATGATCACTTGTTCCTGCAGTCGTTTGAGTCCGCTTTTGATCGCTCGGGCCCGGGCTTCGCCGATGCCTTCGACTTCGTCCAGTTCATCGATGCTGGCTTTGAGGATGCGGGGCAGACTCTCGAAACAAGCGATTACATTGTCGATTATGGCGATCGGCAGTCGGGGCAGCCGTTGCAGCAGGCGGTAGCCGCGGGGCGAAACCGATTGATCGAGATTTCCCAACCCGCCGTAGCCCAAAATCCGGCCGATGGTCGATAGTTCGGTCAGCTCTTCGGTCGAGCAGCGCCCCATCTGAGCCAGAACTTCCGCCGGCAGACGCTCCCCCGGACGGGCGATATAGTCCCGGACGATCAACAATGTCTCTTCTTCTAAATTGTGGGTCAGTTCCTGCAGCTGCATGTTCACCAGCCGGCCTTCCACCCCCAGCTCAATGATGTACCCTTTGAGCTCCCGGACAATTCTGCCGACCAGTTCAATCCGCTGTAATATTCTGGCGACTTCAAAGACCGTCACCAAATCTTCAAACTCCATCGCACTCAAGTTGAGAATGTCCTTATCCAGCACCAGCCGGTATTTTTCCAATGTTTGCAATGCTTGGTTGGCTTTGACCAGCAGCAGGCCCTGGTCCTGGAGGACATATTTCAAAGAACCCTGAAAGAGCGATATGATTCCTCGCCGCTGCGATATCGCCAATACCAGCTCATTGGTCTGCTTGGCTGCCCGTTCTGCCGACCGGTGGCGAATCCCGGTTTCCTGGGAGGAAATCTCGGGGTTGGGAATCAGCTGGGTGTTGGCGTACAAAATTCTTTTGACCTCACTATCGATGATGATCGCGCCGTCCATTTTAGCCAATTCGTAAAGGTAGGCAGGACTGTATTCACAGTTGATGAATAAACCGCCTTCAATGATATCCATTACCTGCGGAGCATTGCTGACCACAATCAGCGCCCCCATCTTACCGCGGAGGATATTTTCCAGCCCTTCCCGCAGAAATGTACCGGGAGCCAAAATGCGCAGTGCCCGGGCCAGCCGCTCCTCCAGGTTGTCTTTTTCCCGGGGTGCCTCTTCCCGACAGCGCTCGGTTTTCTCAACTGCCGCCGGTTCTTCCCGCAACAGTTCTTCCCGCGTTTTTTCCGGCCGAACCGAGCGGGCTTTTTCTTTCGCTTCCTTGCCTTCTTTGGTCATGCACATCCCCCCAACAGGATCTCTAACGCCTGCTCAACGGTCTTTACTCCCCAGGCTCCCGCCTGTTGAGTGGCATCAATGTGTTTCAGATTGCTCTCCGGCAGAATAAATCGGTCATATCCCAGGCGCTGGGCTTCGCGCACCCGAATCCCAGCTTGGTTCACCGACCGGACCTCGCCGGCCAGCCCGATTTCACCCATCATGACGGTATGATCCAAAACCGGCACCCCCCGAAAACTGGAGGCCAGAGCACAGGCAATCCCCAGATCGGCGCCGGGTTCACTCGCCTTGATTCCACCGACGATATTGACAAACACATCCTGACTGGCGATCTCCAGTCCGACCAGCTTTTCCAGCACTGCCAGCACCAGCGAAACCCGATTGTAATCAGCACCGGTGACGCTCCTTCGAGGTTGTCCGTAGCCTGCCGCCGCCACTAAGGCCTGAACTTCGACCAACAGCGGCCGGCTCCCTTCCAGAACTGAAATCACCACTGATCCCATCGCCTGGCGGGGCCGTTCGGCCAACAACCACTGCGAGGGATTTTCCACATCCACCAGTCCCTGTTCCTGCATATCGAACATGCCCACTTCATTAGTGGAACCGAAACGATTCTTACTGCCTCGCAGCATCCGAAGACTGAACTGCTTGTCTCCTTCAAAATAGAGGACAACGTCCACCATATGTTCCAGCAGCCGGGGGCCCGCCAGGATTCCTTCTTTGGTCACATGTCCGACCAGCAGCACACAGCAGCCATGTTCCTTGGCAAGCCGCAACAAGGCGGCGGCCGTTTCCCGGATCTGGGCTAAACTGCCGGGCAGAGCCGGCAGTCCCGACCGATATGTCGTCTGGATCGAGTCAATTATCACCAGCTGTGGCCGCAGGCTCTTGAACTGCTCTTCAATCCGCTCCAAATCAGGATTGCCGGAAACCAGCAGCCGGCCGCCGTGCAAGCGGAGTCGTTCCGCCCGCATTTTCAGTTGATAGACCGACTCTTCCCCCGAAATATAGAGGACTGTGCCATAGCCGCCGGCAACATGCTGAGCCACCTGCAGCACCATGGTTGACTTCCCGATTCCTGGATCTCCGCCGAGCAGGACCAATGCCCCCGGCACTAAGCCGCCGCCCAGCACCCGGTCCAACTCCTGGCTGCCGGTGCTCATTCTGCCGATACCGGAATGATCGACTTCAGTCAATAACTGCGGCTGCTCATGTTCGCGTTCCAGGCGGGTCGAGCGGGAAGCCGCCACCGTTTCCTCGGCCAGAGTGTTCCATTGCTCGCAGCCGGGACAACGGCCCGCCCATTTGGAACTTTCAAAACCACACTCCCGGCACACGAACACTCGTCGACTCTTGCCCACTCGTCTCCCACCCTTCAAAACCGAGTAATTATACCATAAAATGTCTTATCCGTCTGCGCCGGAGACCGGGACCAACTGGATTCGCCCTTCCTCCAATTCAGCCCGCACCCGGGAGCCAGGCTTATATTCCCCCCGGAGGATCGCTTCCGCCAGGGGATTTTCAATCAACCGCTGGACCGCCCGCCGCAGCGGCCGGGCGCCGAAAGTCTGATCAAAGCCCTCTTCCGCCAGAAACTCCTTCGCGGCTTCGCTTATTTCCAGTGCAATCTCCTGCTCACTCAGCTGCCGAGAAACGTCTTTCAGCATCAGATCAACAATGCGCTTGATCTCCTCCCGGACCAACTGCCGGAAGACAATGGTCTCGTCCACCCGGTTCAGGAATTCCGGGCGAAAGGTTCGTTTCAGTTCTTCCAGCAGGCGGCTGCGCATGTCATCATACTGGCTCCGCTCATCCTCCCGGCGAGCGAAGCCGAGGGTGGCTTCCCTTCGCAGCAACTGTGCCCCGACGTTGGAAGTCAGGATGATCACCGTATTTCGAAAGTCCACCGTCCTGCCCTTGGCATCAGTCAACCGGCCATCATCCAGCAATTGCAGCAGAATATTGAAGACTTCAGGGTGGGCTTTTTCAATCTCATCGAAAAGCACCACCGAATATGGCTTGCGCCGGACTGCGTCCGTCAGCTGGCCCCCTTCTTCATAACCGACATACCCGGGCGGCGACCCCACCAGCCGGGAGACCGCAAACTTCTCCATGTATTCCGACATGTCGATTCTGATCATGTTCTCTTCATTGCCGAAAAGGGCTTCCGCCAGCGCTCGGGCCAGCTCAGTCTTACCCACTCCAGTCGGACCCAGGAAAATGAACGATCCGATTGGCCGCCGGGGATTCTTCAGCCCCGCCCGAGCCCGGCGAACCGCCTGGGCGACCGCTTGCACGGCTTCATCCTGCCCGATCACCCGTTGATGCAAAATTTCTTCCAAGTGAATCAGCCGCTCGGTTTCGGTCTCAGCCATCTTGCTGACCGGCACGCCGGTCCAGCTGGACACAATGTAGGCGATGTCTTCATCCGTGACTTCCGCCACCAATTGATTTTGCCGCTTCTTCCAATCCTCCCGAGAGGTTTTAATCTGTTCTCGAATCGCCAGTTCAGCATCCCGCAACTGCGCCGCTTTTTCATATTCCTGCCCGGCGATTGCCTCTTCTTTTTCTTTCCGCACTTCATCCAGTTTATCTTCTAAGGCCTTCAGTTCGGTCGGAGGCACAAATCCCCGCAGCCGCACCCGGGATGAAGCCTCGTCGATCAGGTCGATCGCCTTGTCCGGCAGATAGCGGTCGGTGATGTAGCGATCGCTGAGGAGAGCCGCTGCCCGCACCGCCTCGTCGGTGATTTTCACCCCATGATGGGCTTCATACCGGTCGCGCAACCCGAGCAGAATGCTGACCGTTTCTTCCTGGGAAGGTTCATCGACCATAATCGGCTGAAACCGCCGTTCCAGCGCCGGATCTTTTTCGATATGCTTGCGGTACTCGTCCATGGTGGTGGCTCCGATACATTGTAATTCCCCCCGCGCCAGCGCCGGTTTGAGAATATTAGCGGCATCGATCGCCCCTTCCGCCGCCCCGGCACCAATCAACGTATGGAGCTCGTCAATGAAAATGATGATTTCGCCGTTGGCCCGAATCTCATCCACAATCTTTTTCAACCGCTCCTCGAATTCGCCTCGATATTTAGTGCCAGCCACCACCGATGACAAATCCAAAGTCAGCACCCGCTTATCTCCGAGGGTTTCCGGAACCTGATTGGCCACAATCCGCTGTGCCAGTCCCTCCGCGATTGCAGTTTTACCCACCCCCGGATCTCCAACCAGAACCGGATTGTTTTTGGTCCGTCGGCTCAGAATCTGGATTACCCGCTCGATTTCTTTCTCCCGACCGATAACCGGATCAAGTCTACCGTCGCGGGCTTGCTGAGTGAGGTCCCGACTAAATTCGTCCAGGGTTGGAGTGCCGCCGGCCCGGTTCCGGCTGCCGCCGGCGGCTGGGGCGCCACCGAATTCCTTGCCCGGGGCGGCCCCTTCACCCATGAGAGCAATGATTTGCTGCTGTACCTGCTCCAAATTGGCGCCCATGCCTTCCAGCACTCGGGCGGCAACGCCCTCTCCTTCCCGGATCAAGCCCAGCAGCATGTGTTCGGTACCGACATAGCCGGCTCCCTGTTGCTGGGCCGCTTCCACCGAAAGCTCGAGAACCCGTTTCGCCCGGGGAGTCAGACTGACCTGCTCCACCGGTTTGCCGCCGGCGCCTACCAATTCGATTACCGTTTGTCGGACTTGCTCGAGATTGATCCCCAAGCCGAGGAGGACTTTGGCTGCAATTCCCTCTTCTTCCCGAATCAGTCCCAATAATATATGCTCGGTCCCGACCGCATCATGGTTCATGTGCCGGGCTTCCTCCTGGGAATACATCAAAACTTTTTGGGCTCGCTCCGTAAATTTGCTAAACATTCCCCATGTCCTCCTCTCCTATTGCTTAATGTCCTGCAGCTTGCCCCGAATAATCTCCGCCCGCTTCACATCCCGGGCAGGCGCCGGCAATTCCGCTCCTTCCAGCTTCTGTAAATATCCGGGTCGGGTCAGCACAATCAATTCGTTCAGGGTGCGCAGCTCAATCTGCGGCAAAATCCCTAGATCTACTCCCAGCCGGAGATCCGAAAGCAAGGTCATCGCCTCCTGGGAGGTCATAACCCGGGCCTGGGTCAGCAGCCCCAGCGCCCGCCAGGTCCGGTCCTCCAATGCCAGCCGGGCTTGATGCAGCAGCGTCCGCCGGGCGGTATATTCCTGTTCGACTACCGTTTTGACCACTGCTTCCAGATTGCCCACCAGTTCCTCTTCCTTGGGCCCCATGGTGATTTGATTGGATATTTGGAATATATTCCCGATGGCTTGCGTTCCCTCCCCGTACATACCACGAACCGCCAGTCCGATCTGATGGAGGGCCGCCAATACCCGTTGCGCCTGCTGGACCATTACCAAGCCGGGTAAATGAAGCATAACTGAAGCTCGCAGTCCGGTTCCAACATTGGTTGGGCAGGCAGTCAAATAGCCCCACTGTTCGTCGAAAGCAAAATCCAGGTGCTTTTCCAGGGCGTCATCAACCGCCGTCGCCAACAGCCAGGCCTCCTGGACCTGCAGTCCCGAAAGCAGGCACTGAATCCGCAAATGGTCTTCCTCGTTGATCATAATCGAAACCGCTTCGTCGGGACGCACCGCCATTCCCCGGCCGACCGCCGTGTTCTGAGCCTGAAAGGGACTGACGAGATGCTTTTCCACCAGAACTTGCCGATCCAGAGCTGGCAGCTCGCGCATCGCTGCAACTTCCAGGCAACCGATCATTTCCTGTACATCCAACTTGGCCAAGACTTCGGTCACCTTCGCCAGCACCGCCTGGGCCTGGCTCTCGTTCATCAGTTGGGGGAACGGAAATTCCTCCAAATTCCTGGCCAATCGCACCCGACTGCTGATTACAATGTCGGAATGGGGTCCGGTTCCTTCCAGCCATTTGCTGTTGGGATTGTTTATAATCTCCTGGATGCTCATTGCTCTCCTCCTCCAGACGGACCCTGCTCTTCCATATCTCTGATCCGGTCCCGGAGCACCGCGGCTAATTCATAATCCTCCTGCCCCACGGCTGCCTGCAGCTCGGTCCGCAGATCCTCCAATTGACGCTTCCGGTTCAAAGCATGAGAGCCCCGGATCGGCACTTTCCCCATATGCCGGGAGTTGCCGTGAATTTTTCGGAAAAGCGGATCCAGTCGGTCGGCAAATTCCCGATAGCAGTTGCGACAGCCGAATTTCCCCTCCTGGCCAAACCGTTTATAACTCAGGGAACACGTCGGACATCGCCGCATGGCCAGGGGCTGTACGCTCAACTTACCCGACAGATTGTCTCCCTGTCCGAGCAGACTGGCCAGTAATTGCGGAATCGAAAAATTGAGTTCGATCGAAATATCACTTAATCCCTGCTGTTCGCGGGCACATTCTTCACACAGATGTTGTTCGGTTTGCTGATCATTGATTATTTTTGTAATATGGACAGTTGCTGGTTTCTTATGGCAATTTTCGCAAAGCATCGTCTCTCCTCCTTATGTTCGAGCCGGCTGTTCCAGCAAAGCGAGCAAGACTGCCTGAATGATCCCGGCCCGCAAGCGCTTTCTCTGGCTGTCATCCAGCCGCAAGGTGTCTCGATGAAGAATCCGCCGCAGCAACCGTGCTTCCCGGTCAGTCAGCAAGCCTTCCTCGGCCAGATGCTGCACCAAGCTTTCGGCCGCTGATTGCGAAACTGCATCTCCGATTCGCCGCCGCAGAAAGTCCTCCAATTCCGGTACCGCCCGCCAGCTCAGCCGCGTGACCCGGATGAACCCGCCGCCGCCGCGGCGGCTTTCCACCAGATAGCCTTGATAGGCAGTGAAGCGGGTACCCAGCACATAGGTGATCTGGGAAGGCACACAACCAAAAACCGCGGCCAGATCATTGCGCTGCAGCTCAATCATCCCCTGCGGACTTTCCGCCAAGAGCAGCTTCAGATGCTGTTCAATTCGATCGACTAGATTTGCCATTGGTTCCCCCTGGCCGCTCTTTTGACTTTCTCTGACCTTGCTTCCATTATATATCTTTGATTACCATTTGCAACCATTATTTCAACATCCTCCGGTTGTTCAGCCAGCCTCAACCCGGCGCACCACAGCTCGTCCGTTCCGCTCCTCCCACCGGCAAAGCTCGCGGCACAAATCAGTTTGTCGAAAATGCTCCTCGGTAAACGCAACCCGGAGAATTCCCTCGACTTGCCGGGATCGTTCCCGCCAATCGGCTTTCACCTGTTTCTTGATGAACAACAAAGCCAGGAGATCAACCAGGTCGTGGCCCTGACAAATCAGCCAAGGGTCCTGATCTGCTCCTGCCGCCGATTTCAAAACCAGCTCCAATTCCGTTTTTCCCACTAATCGATGGCGGGCTCGATGCAATAATTCCCGCAGCATGACCGCTTCGTCCAGAATTCCTTCTTCTTCGTTGACAAAGGCGTCCACCGGCAGATCGTCAAAATCCAACCGCCATCCATTTTTTTCCGACATCCAGCGCAGATACCCGATCGGCACCCCCAAGTCAAGGAGCGTCTCCCGAACATTCCGTTTCCGCCGCCGCCCGAGCGCACTTATCCGCTCCTCGTCCCCGAATTCCGCCAGCACCCGGTCCAGGGCATGCGATCTGATGATCATGGTTTCGATGTCGTGGGTATCGGTGTGAAATAAATTGCTAAACCGGTAGCGTCGGCCTTCAAGCCGGTCATAATCATCGTCAATGATGGCGAGGACCCCGTCCACGCCCCATTTTTCCAGGTATTCCAAGACCCTGATTGTATTTTGCTTGCCGTCGGTGCCGACCACCCGACAGTTTTCCGCCATGAAATTCCGCAGCAATCGGCGATCAGTGTCCCCCTCCACCAGCAGGATGCTGTTGCTGCCATCCCGCTGCCGCCACATTCTGATCTCGCTCGCCCGCTCAGTCGGGGTCAGTCCCTGCTGCAACCTCGGTCCCGGCCGCTTTCCCTGGTTCAATCGGCTTCACCTGCCAATTCCACGGTCATCTCCCAATTGTCGTCCACAATTGAATAGGAATGGGTGGCGATCAGAACATGAAATCCTTTGTCGACTGCGATCGACCGCACATCAGCCAAAAACTCCCGTTGCCAGGCGATATGCAAAGAAAGCTCCGGTTCGTCAATCATGACCACGGCATCCTGGGGAATTCGAAACAGCAGCTCATAAAACAGCAGCAGTTGATGCTGCTCTCCGGAGGATAGTCCCGCCAGCGGAATCGGCTTGCCTGCCTGTGAATAAACACTGAATCCCTGTTCACAGTCGATCTGCAAGGTTTTAAAAAGCAGCCGCCGATTCATCAATTGCAGCAGCAACTCGACATTTTCCAAAACTTCGGCCATGATCCGCTGTTTGCTGGCTTCGTCATCCAGATAAAGGGACAGCGCCGCTTGAGCCGCCGCCGGTAATTGCAGGGGCAATGCTTCGGCCGGAGGTGTAGGCAGCGGCAGCATCCCCGCCCGGTCCAACCGCTCCCAATTCGCTTCCAGGTCCTGCAACCGTCGGCTGATTTCATCCAACGGATATGGGGGTTGCTGCAATCGTTGCAGATAACGGGCCGGATACGACCGATCCAGTTCCTCGGCCCAACGGTCCCGCTCGCTTCGGATCAGCCGCAGCCGTTTGCCCAGATCTTCAGCCGCCAGCGCCACCGCCGGAACCGATTCTCCAGCGGCAAAAGCCAGCCATCCCGCCAGGCCGGTCGGATGCTCCAGGTGTCGGGTTTCGAGATAGCGCACATTCAGATCCTGAACCAGGGTGAGCAGCCACCGCGGAATCCGGCTGAAACCGGATGCGCTTCCACCGCCATATCGGGCGGCAAGTTCCGTTCGATAGCGGCGGATCACCTGCTGCACACTCAATGTTTCGTCAGTTCGCCGATCATACCAGCTATTGTGCCCCCGCTCCTGCAATTCCGGCAATAACCGGCTGATCAAACTGACTCCGGCCACACCGGATAAGTCGGGCAGCACCGGATCCCATTTTCGAACTTCCCGGTCTTGCCGATAGTGCACAAACTGCACCCGGACGCCCTTGCCCGCTTCAATTTCCGGCTCCGGATCGTCATCTTCGACCGCTGCCGGACGATTTGGATCCGCATACGGCGCCGTCTCCGCCGAGCGCCGCACTTCCAGCACCTCGCCGGCGTCGTAGGTTATCCGCAAGCGGGCGAAAGGGGTCATGGCCAGGAAAAAAAGGTCAAACCGGGACAATGCCGCCACCAATCGCAGCATAGTAGTTTTCCCGAATCCATTGGGCCCGACGATGATGGTGGCTCCTGTTTCCCAGTGCAATGGAATCACATGATCAAACAGTTCAAAGAGACCGAACACCGCTATTTCGGTTATTTTCATCGTTCCACCTTTCCTCGGCCGCCGCCGGCAACAGGAATATCCGGCAACAAACCCGAAATACTATTCCTAACAATAGACAAAGGAGTGCTAGAATGTCTCCGATTCTGGTCAGCGCCTGCCTGCTGGGTATCAATGTCCGGTTTGACGGAGGCCATAATGCCGATCCCCGGCTCATCGCCGCCGCTGCCGGCGGCTTGATGATTCCGGTCTGCCCGGAGCAATTGGGGGGCTTGACTACACCCCGACCGCCGGCCGAGCTTCAGCTGGGCGACGGAAACGCCGTGCTGCGGGGCATCGCCCGGGTAATCACGCGTTGCGGCCGGGATGTAACCACCCAATTCCTGGCTGGCGCCCAAGAAGTTTGCCGATTTGCCCGGTTTCACCGGGCAACCGCCGCTATCCTCAAAGAACGCAGCCCTTCCTGCGGCTGTTTTCAAATTTATGACGGCAGTTTTTCCGGCCAGCGTCGGCCGGGGCCGGGAGTCGCCACTGCTCTGCTCCAGGCCCAAGGGATTGCCATTTACTCCGAAGAGGTGTTAAACGACGCTTTGCTGCGGCAACTGCTCGAGGCGGCCGCTCCGCCTGCTTAAATCCAGCCTACCATCAACCTCCCGAAGATTTGGTCGTTAAACGTCGAGCACAATAAAGGTTGACGGCTTAATATCCTTTTGATATCATCAACATATCATTTTATTTCACAAGGGGGAATTATCATGCTCGAAAAGCCGGCTTTCCGAATCAATGGTTTTGTCGCGATTCTATTTATTCTCGGGTGTATCGGAGGCTCGCTGGCGGCCTTCGCAACCCTTTCGCTCCCTGGTCTGATTTTCGGCACCGCACTCGCCCTGGTCGGCGCCCTGCTGATCTCCGGAATCACGATCATCCAGCCGAACAATTGCCGGGCGGTCACCTTTTTCGGTTCTTATGTCGGCAGCATCCGGGAAAGCGGAATCTGGCTGACCGTTCCGCTCAGTCTCCGGAAGTCGGTGTCACTGCGGGTGAGCAATTTCAACAGTAAAACCCTCAAAGTCAACGATGTCGCCGGCAATCCGATTGAAATCGCAGCCGTAATCGTATTTCGGGTGGTCGATTCCGCCCGTGCCCTATTCGACGTCGAAAACTACGAACAATTCGTCGAGATCCAAAGCGAGACTGCCTTGCGGCACATTGCCACCCAGTACCCCTATGACACCTTTGAAGAAACCGGATATTCATTGCGGGGAAATTCCAATGAAGTCGCTCAGCAGTTGAGTCAGGAATTACAGGAACGACTGTCCGTGGCCGGTGTCGAGGTCATTGAAGCGCGGCTTACCCACCTCGCGTATGCCACTGAAATTGCCAGCGCCATGCTGCAGCGGCAGCAGGCCAACGCCATTCTCTCCGCCCGGCAGATCATTGTCGAAGGTGCGGTTGGGATGGCGCAGATGGCGATAACCCAATTGCAGCGGGAAAACATCGTTGAATTGGACGAAGAGCGGAAAATGGCGATGATTAATAATCTGATGGTGGCGATTATATCCGAGCGAGGGGCCCAGCCGATCATCAACACTGGAACTTTATATTAGCTAAGGCAGGAGTATATGGCCGGAAAGAAAAGCTTCCCCTTGCGAATCGATCCCCAACTCTATGCGGTACTGGAACGCTGGGCCGCCGATGAGCTGCGGAGCGTCAACGCCCACATCGAGTTTCTGCTGCGGCAGGCAGCCAAATCCTCCGGCCGTCTCCCCCGTCCGACCGCCCCCGCAGATGGGAATCGCGGAGACCAGTAGCCGGAAAAGTCCGTTCGGATTCGGCTCAGCACAATGGTTCTGCCCGTGGTACACTGGAGATGAGCTCTTTTAGAAAGGGATGAAGAAATGAAGCTGCTTTTAATCTTGGCAGCCGACCATGCCAATATCACCAGCGACGGGAAGCTCAATGTTATGGGAATATTCCGGGAAATCAACGCCTTCAATTTTCCCGCCCGTCACTCGTCCATGCATCTAGTCATTAAACTTGGAGCCGAGCCCGGGGAGCCAATGGAGTCCCGGACCATGACCGTCAAGCTGCTCGATGCGGACGGCAAAGAGCTGCTCAATGTCTCCGGACCGGCAAATCTGCCCCGAAGCGAAAAAGGCCGGTTAGCGGAATTCAATGCCATTCTGGAACTGAAGGACACTGTCTTTCCTCATCCCGGCCCCTATCAGTTTGTGGTCTTAGTGGACAATAACTATAAAGGAGAGCTGACGATCTATACCAACAAGGTGGAGCCGCCCGGGCAAGGTGCGCCCAGCCACTAACTTCGCATCAGCTGAGACTCGCCACCACGCAATTACGGCCCTTCCCTTTGGCCAGGAATAGCATATCGTCCGCCCGTTTGAGCACCGGATAGGGATCCTCTTCCGCTGGCGAAAGCTGGCTTACGCCGATGCTCAAGGTAATCTTGATCTGCTGATCCTGATAGGTCACCGGCTGCGTTTCCACCGCCTGGCGAATCCGCTCGGCCACACTTTCGGCTTGATCTTGGTCGGTATGGCCGAGCAGAATGGCAAATTCCTCTCCTCCCAATCGACCGACCATGTCCCCCTCCCGCAGGAAATTCTTGAACAGGGCAGCCAAATGCTGCAGGAGAATATCGCCGGCATCGTGACCGTAGGTATCATTCACCACCTTGAAATGATCGACATCAACCATGAGCAGGCTGAGCGGGTATTGGTAGCGCCGGCTCCGGGCGATTTCCTCCCTCGTTCCTTCAAAAAACCGGCGCCGATTGTATAAACCGGTCAGCGGATCAGTATTCGCCAACTCCGCCAACCGTTGCTGCAGGTCCAGAATCCGACAGCCAACGCTGATTCGGGCCCGCAATTCCTCTGGATCGAACGGTTTTTGCACATAGTCGTCCGCCCCTGCCTTCAGCGCTTCCACGATATCCGCTTTATTGCCCCGGGCAGTCAGCATGATCAGATACGGCGGTTCCGGATTGTCCACCGCCCGCAGCCGGCGGCAGACTTCCACGCCATCCATGCCCGGCATCATCCAATCCAGCACCGCCAATCTCGGCGACTCCGGCTGCTGCATAATCGACCAGGCTTCTTCCCCGTCGGCCACCGCCACCACCGCAAAGCCCCACTTCTTGACCAGCGCCTGCAGCATCAGACGCGAGGTATGGTCATCTTCCGCGATCAATATTCTCATACATTCTCATCCTCCGCTCCCAACCAGCCATGTTGCAAGAGATGGTTCTTTAATTGCTCGAATTCGTGATCCAGGGCCGCCAAGAGTCGGCTTCCGGTCTCCAGGGCCCGCATTTCCGCCTGCCGCTCCAATTCCATTCCGACCGCACTCAGCGCCTGAGCTCCCAGGTTAGCGGCAGCGCCTTTGATGGTATGTGCCTGCCGCTGCGCACCCGAGAGGTCACCAGCAGCTAAATAGCTTTTGAGAGCGGCAAATTGTTGAGGCATATCCTCGATAAAAGTGGTAATGATCGCCCGGCCCAGCTCCCGGTCGTCCATCATCCGTTCCAGAAATCCCGGCTCATCAAAGACCGTCGGCTTGGCTTCTTCCTCCAACGCCGGCACAGCCTGGAGCTCCGCTCCACCATTGTTCTCAGGGCAGCCCGGGCCTCGCCGGGTTCGTTTCAGCCAACGCTCCAACACCGCTTCCAACTCAACCGGTTTAATCGGTTTGGCAATGTAATCATCCATCCCCGCCTCCAGACATCGTTCCCGATCTCCTTTCAAGGCATGAGCGGTCATGGCTATAATTGGTATCTGCGGGTTCCTAACTCCGGCCGTGCCGCTGCGGATCAGATTAGTGGCTTCAAAACCATCCATTTCCGGCATCTGACAATCCATCAAAACAACATCATACGGCAGCGAGCGCAAAGCGTCGACAGCCTCCAGCCCATTGGCCGCCACATCGGCGCTATAGCCCAGCTTTTTCAAAATCGATACTGCCACCACCTGGTTAGTGGGATTGTCTTCCGCCAATAATATCCGGGCATTTCGGCGGTTGGAACGGGGCAACGTATGGGAGGTGATAATCCGGCGCGGCAATCCCTCTTCCGCCTGATTTTTTTGTCCGAGGACGATGGCCAGGCACTCCCGCAGCTGGGACTGCCGAATTGGTTTGGAAAGGTAGCAGGCAAAGCCGATTCGCTCCAGTTCACCCAGATCACCCTGCTGCCCCAGGGAAGTCAACATGATCAATTGGGTCCGGCTGACCGATTCCTCCTGCTTAATCCGCCGGCCCAGTTCAATCCCGTCCACACCCGGCATAAGCATATCCAAGATCGCCACCTGGAAGGGGCTCCCCTCGGCGGCGGCTGCCTGCAGCCGGGAAAGAGCGGTCTCCGCCTCTGCCGCTTCTTCACAAATGCATTTCCAGCTGCGCAGCAGGGTGGTGGTTAACAGCCGATTAGTCTCATTGTCATCCACCACCAGCACTTTGACCCCGGCCAGGTCGCCGACCGGCTCCAAGACCGGCGGCATCCCCGCCGGCTGCTTCTCCAACACCGCAGTGAACCAGAACGTCGAGCCCCGGCCCTCGGCACTGTCCACCCCAATGCTGCCGCCCATCATCTGAGTCAATTCCTTGGAGATGGCCAACCCCAATCCGGTTCCGCCGTAGCGGCGGGTGGTCGATCCATCCACCTGGGTGAAGGGAGTGAATAGAATGGGGATACGATCTGCCGGAATGCCGATCCCGGTATCGCTAATCGCCACCTTCACTGTCACCTGCTTATCATCTTCCTGCACCCGTTCGACCCGAATTGAAACTTCCCCCTGCTGGGTAAACTTGACCGCGTTCCCCACCAGGTTGATTATGATTTGACGCAACCGACCGGGGTCGCCCCGTAATTGCGCGGGCAGCTGGGGATCGATCAGGCAGACCAGCTCCAGCCCCTTCTCATGCGCTCTCGCCGCCAGCATTTCAGCGGTATCCTCCACTGTGGTGCGGAGATCAAAATCCAAAATCTCCAGATCTAGTTTGCGAGCTTCAATCTTAGAAAAATCGAGAATATCGTTGATCAAGGTCAGTAGCGCTTCCCCGCTGGCACGGACGATTTCGGCATATTTTTGCTGTTCTGGATCAAGCTCCGTATCCAGCAGCAGGCCGGTCATCCCGATTACCCCATTGAGCGGGGTACGGATTTCATGACTGACGTTGGCCAGGAACTCGCTTTTGGCCTGATTGGCCTCCTGGGCTTTCTGGCTCATGAGCTGGGCCTGATCCATTGCTTCCTGCAATTGCTGATTTGCTTCCAGCAATTCCTTGCGGGATTGCTTCAGCGCTTCCGCCGCCCGCCAGCGTTCGCTGACATCGCGGATTGATTCGATCGCCCCGATCACCTGGCCGTGGCGGTCGTAGAGCCGGGAAGCCGTGCCATAGAGATAGGCACCTGCTCCCCGTACCGCCGGACAGAAGCCTTCGCCGACCACCCGGTCCGGCTGGGTCACCAACTTGTCATACTGCTCCGGTTTGAGTTCCGGTCGGAGTACATAATCGATCAACATCGGCATTGCCTCGCCATAAAAAGGAGCGGCATAGGCAAAGTTGCCCTGATGCAGCAGTTGCTCGGCTTTCCATCCGGTCATTTCTTCCGCCGCCCGGTTCCAGGCGATCAATCGGCCCTGGGCGTCGATGACCATTGTCGCATCGGGCAGGAAATTGAAGATGTCTTGCAGCCGCTGGCGGGACTCCTCCAGTTCCTCCGCCACCCGCTTGCGTTCAGTAATATCGCGAATGATCCCGACTGCATGCCATTTGCCTCCGATCCGAACCGGGGAGATGGAGACTTCCACCGGGAACTCTTCTCCGTTTTTTCGCCGGGCACGCAATTCCAGCACCTTGCCCATCGCCGCCCCGGATCCGGTTTGCTGAAAATGCCGAAATGCCTGTTTGAATTCGACCTGGTACTGCTCGGCGGCGAGCAGGGCATGAAGATCCCGGCCCATCGCTTCGGCTTCGGAATAACCAAAAATCCGTTCGGCCGCCTCGTTCCAAAATCCGATCGAGCCGTCGTTCTCCATCATCATCACGGCATCCAGGGCCGCTCCGGCTATCGTGCGCACCCGCTCTTCGCTTTCCCGCAAAGCCCGTTTGACCAGGTATTCGGCACTGACATCATGAAACACCAGGACCACACCCCGGATCCGGCCGGCCGCATCCCGGATGGGAGCCGCGCTGTCCGCAATCTGCCGTTCACAGCCATCCCGGGCTACCAGAGTCGTATCATTCGCCAGCTCCACCACTTGACCGGTTGCCAAGACCCGATGAACCGGATTGGCTGTGGCTTCCCGGGTCAGAGCATTGATGATCGTGAATACTTCCGCCAAATCACGGCCTTCGGCTTCCGCGAACGGCCAGCCGGTCAGCGCTTCGGCCTGGGGATTCATTCTGATTACCCGGCCGGCGGTATCGGTAGCGATCACGGCATCGCCAATAGAATAGAGTGTGATCGCCAGGTCTTCCTCCCGCTCTTGTAATTCAGCGGTCCGGAGTTTGACCAGCGTTTCCGCCCGCCGCTTCTGCGAAGTCAAAGTGAAGAGCAGCAGAGCGGCTAAAACAGTCAGCAATCCTCCTGCGGGCAGAACGATTTGATGACTCTGTTTGCTGTTCTCGGCAATGAAAGACTCGGTCGGCTGTATCTCCAGCTGCCATTCCTGTTTGCCGAGAAGCAGCTGCCGGCTGTATCGAAAATCCGGATCATCGACCATCCTGCCCAATTGTTCCGGCGGAACCTGCCGGTAAAACGGCTCCGCTCCATTCTTTGCCGACAAGTCCCGGAGGCTGACGGCCAAATCCGGTGCATTGCTATCGCCGCTCGCGTTGACAACCGGGTCTTCGATCCGGAACTCCCCGCTCACATATCCTTTCAATTCCCGCCGGCGCTCTTCCATCGTCGCCGGCACCCCCGGTTGCTGATACACCGGCAGCAGCCATACTATCCCTTGCTTCGCCGCCGGTTCGTTCAACAGCGGAATGCCGGTTGCCGCCACCGCCTGGCCTGAATCCCGCGCCATCTCCATCGCTGCTTTGCGTTTGGGATCGGATCCGAAATCATAGCCGACAATAGCCTCATTACCGGTTGAAGGTTCCAGGTAATATATCGGGAAGTAGTCGTTTCCTGCCCCCGCCGCCATCCGGGGTATCCACTCCACCAGCTCGGCTCCCCCGTCTTGCAGAATCGGCTCCGCCAAGCGCTGGAACTGCTGTTGGCTGACCGTCCCGGCGGTGTCCATCAAGCGGCTGACCGCAGCCAATTCCTGAAGATTATTTTCGACCTGTTGGACAATCAGATTCGCCTTTTCTCCCGCCGCCTGGCTGAACAGTTCCTGGACATCCCGATGGTTTTGCTGACGCATTTCCCAGTAGAATCCGGCCGTCAGCGTCAACCCGATCAGGATGACGATGGCCACCGTCCCCCAAGTAGCCGCATCCGTCACTTCTCGCCCTTCGCCCCGCGCTCGTTCCGAGAAATAAGCCCCGGCCAGCAGGACAATGAGGGCAGCCAATCCCAGGGTAGCCACCAGCGTTCGACCGGTGCTCTGGCCGATGGCCGAAATTTCACGCCGAACCGGAGTCCGGATCAGCGCTGCTGGTTTGTTTTCCAGATCAGTCATCAACTCATAGACAAACAACCGATCTCCGGGGCCGAAGCGGAGATCTGATACTCCGGGTGACAAGGAAGCAAAATATGCCTGCTCCTCGGGGAGCAGTCGGGAATTCGCCGCCGAAAAGACTTCGAATTGAACTCGGGTCTGATCCACCATCATTTTCAAACCGCTATCGTCCAGAAAACGGCCGAAAATCATCTCGCCATGTGACGGTCCCTCCCCCTGGGTGGTTAAAATCGGCCGAGCCGTCAACAACAGAATTCCCTGTTCCGTCAGCAGAATTCCTTCCTGGGCAGCGCTACGGTCATGAACCGGTTGCATCCAGGCTTTGATTTCGGGCATATCGCCGGAAAAATCACGCAAGGTCACTTTCCCGCCGACATCGGCGTCATAAATTTCTCCGTAAATGACTCGTCCGCTGCGATCGAAAATATAGCATAAATTTAGTCGTGCATCTCGCTCCAAGGTCGTCCAATCAGACAAGTTGGATTGGATGAATGACTCGTCCGGCTGTTCCGCAAAGCGATAGGCGTCATCCCAGCTGGACCAGTCGCTGACTTCATTGCTTAATTGCTGGAGTTCCCGGTTGACCGCCTCGTGAGCGCGCCGACCGTCTTCCAGGGCCTGGGCCCGCTCCAGTTTTTCAAATGCAGGCTGCACCAGCCAATGATCGATACCCCAAATCATCAGCAGCACAGCAAGAAAACCCACGACTACCCCAAGCACGATCCTCGTTTTCGGATTCAAGGCAGTACCCTCTTTTCATATGTACTTGTTCATAAAGAATTTAAAGATGTTAACGAATGAACTGCATGCAGCTTTGGCAGGCATAAGGCAAGAAGAAGCATGGAAAGGCTCGATCGGCTGGTTTTCAACTCCTTTCCGCACATTGAAGGTCAAGAATATTTCCTGGGAATTCGTCATCCATCCGAGATTTCCCTTCTCGCTTGGCCGGTTATCCCAAGTATTTTCCGAACACGCACAGGAGCCGGCCTGTTATCGGCCGGCTCCCGGTTTGCATGGTCCTGGTAGTGGATTTCTGCCGCGCCAACTGCAATAGAGTCCAGCGGACAGGGTCGGACTTAGGGCCTTAAAGCGTGCCTTAAGGTGTGACTCGGAAGTTTAGCTGACCGCTGGTCAGCAGCCCTCCCGCGCTGTAGATAACATTGCCGTTGCTGTCGTAGAGCCAAATCTTGAAGGTATCCCTGCTGCCGTCCTGCAGGTAAACCTTGAAGGTGGCAGCATTCCGGGGCGTGCCTTTAACCACTCCGCCGTAAACAACTTCTTTCGTCTGGGGATTGATGGCGACATACCTAGCGGTGCCGCTGATGCTGATTCCCCGGCTGATGTCCTTGAAGATCAGGTTGCCCTGGGGAGCGGTAGCTCCGGGCCAGCTGACGACGTCTACCGTGAAACTGGTGCCGGCTTTAATCGAGCCGGTCCCGACCATTTTCCCCCGTGGCGCTGGATCCAGCCCAATACTCCAGGAGCTGCTGGCGGGATCGGTCTGAGCAGAATTGACTGTTGCCTGGTTGTCAATGGGACCGGGAATGTCCTCCGCTTTGACCAGATACATAAACTGCTGCTCCATGACCGCACCAATCGGCAGCAATCCGATCGGCCAGCTGACCCCGATCCGGGGATCTTGAACGAGCATATTTTGCAGCTGAGCGCTGCCCAGGTTTTCGACCCGGATGGTGTATTGAATGTTCTGTCCGATGGTCATGGTCTCCGGCCCGGACTTAGTGATCTTGACCGCCGCTACCGGAACGTCGCAACTGTCGCTGACCGCCGGGTCGGTTTGGTCACTATCAGCACTGGCGAAGTTATGGATCGGGTTGGGGCCCAGGTCAGCTTCGCTGATCGGCCCGTAAAGAGCATTGCGAATAACCGCATGCTCCAAGCCGGGCGAAAGATTGCCGCTGATCAACTCGTCGACGATTCCGAGCTTGGCATCATTGAGCTTGACATTGCTCAAATCAGCACTGCCGGCGTTCCAGACTTTAATCTGGTAGGGAACGCTTTGACCCAGCTGGAATGACCCGGCGGGAGCACTCTTGTCGATCGCCAGGGCATAGATTCCGACGGAAACGGCGGCGTTGACCGGATCGGTTTGGTCGCTGGAAGCCACGGCGATATTGACCACCGGCCCCGGCAAGTCGCCGGCCTGCACCAGATAGCTGCCAGGCAGGCTCTGTTCCGCACCCGGCTCCAGGCTGGCAATAGTGGTGTCGATTCCCAGTTTGGGATCGGCAATATCGACGTTGGTCAGTAATACGTTCCCTTCGTTCTTAACCGCCAGGGTATAGTGGATGGTTTCCCCCACCTCGACCGCTGTTTCCAGCGCCGTTTTGCTCAGGCTGAGGGCGGCGATGTCGGTGTTGGCCTGGGCGCTGGCCGGCGTATTTTGTTCGCTGTCGGCAGTTACGGTGTTCGCCAGCGGGCCGGGTAAGTCGCCGGCCTGAACGGTGTAAGTGGGACTGAAGGTCTGGCTGCTGCCGCCTGGCAACGAAGCGATGGTCTGACTAAACCCGATTTTGGGATCACTGACCGCCACTCCGGTTAAAGTTGCGCTGCCATTGTTGGTGACTACAATAGTGTAGGTGATGGTCTGACCAACCTGGACCGGTCCGGCCGGTGCGCTCTTTTGGACGGTCAGGCTGAGCAGGGGCACGCTGCAGCTAGCGCTGACCGGGTCGGTCTGGTCGCTGTCAGCTGTCACCGTATTGACCACCGGGCCGGGCAGGTCGCCGACTTGGACCTGGTAAACGAGGAGATTGGTGGTGTGGTCGATGGTAAACGAAACTCCGACACCCAAGCTCAAATTGAACGGAGGATCCACGGGCGGCAGCTTGCTGTCAACAAACGTGATGTTGGTCAAGGGAACGCTGCCGGTGTTTTGGAACGTGAGCGAGTAATGGATCAAGTCTCCAACCCGGGCGCTGGCTTCAAACGCAGTCTTGGTCACAGTCAGGGAAGCGATGCCAAGACTGACTTGGGCGCTGCTCGGAGCAGTCTGGTCGCTGTCGACGGTAACGGTGTTGACCAGCGGCCCCGGCAGATCCCCGGTCTGAACGACATAGGAAGGAGAATAGGTCTCCGCAGTCCCCGCCGCCAGCAGGGGGATGGTCTGGCTGAATCCGAGTTTACTGTCGTTGACCGTCACGGTGCTCAGGTCGGCACTGCCGTTGTTGCTGACGACAATGGTGTACGTGATGGTTTCTCCAACCTGGACCGGTCCGGGAGGCGCGGCCTTGGTAACGGTCAGGCTGGCGATCGGCAGGCTGCAACTATCCGTCATCGGCGCCAGCTGGTCGCAGCTGACGGTCGCGGTATTCAGCAATGGCCCTGGCAGATCCCCGGCCTGAACAATGTAAGCAGGATAATTGTAGGTAAATGTCGCACCCGGCATTAGAGTAATATTCAATCCCGGTTCAAGAGGAAACATACTGTCGCTGACATGGACTGAAGTCAGCGGCACATTCCCGAGGTTCGTGATGAGTACCGAATAATGCACCTCATCACCGACCTCAACCACCGACTCCAACGCCGTCTTGGACACACTCATCGCTGCGATATTGACACTCGCCGAGCTGCTGACCGAAGCAGTCTGGTCGCTGTCGGCGATGACGGTGTTGACCACCGGCCCGGGCAGGTCTCCGGCTTGAACGACGTAGGACGGGTTGAAGGTTTGGGTAGCACCAGCTGCCAGGCTGGGGATGGTCTGACTGAATCCGAGTTTACTGTCGTTGACCGTCACGTTGCTCAGCACGGCGCTGCCGTTGTTGCTGACTACGATGCTGTAGGTGACGCTTTGGCCGATCGTAACCAGTCCGGAAGGAGCGGTCTTGGCAACACTCAGGCTGGCAATCGGCACACTCAGAGTGGCGCTGACCGGAGCGGTCTGATCGCTGTCGGCACTGGCAGTGTTGACCACCGGTCCCGGCAGGTCGCCGGCCAGCACCGGATAGCTGATAGTGTACATCTCGGTAGCTCCCGGTGCTATCGTGGGGATGATGGTGTTGAGACCCAGCTTGAAATCGCTGACCAGAACAGTGCTCAACGGCACATTCCCTTCGTTCTTGATCGTCAGAATATAGTGGATGCTTTCGCCGACCTGGACCGTGGTTTCGATTGCGGCCTTGGTCAGGCTCAACGCAGCGATATTCACGCTGGCTGACGAATAGACCGACCAAGTCTGGTCGCTGTTGGCAATGACGGTGTTGAGCAGCGGCCCGGGCAGGTCCCCGGATTGAACGACGTAGGACGGATTGAAGGTTTGGGCGGCACCAGCCGCCAGGCTGGGGATGGTCTGGCTGAAGCCGAGCTTGGGATCGCTGACCGTCACGTTGCTCAGCACAGCGCTGCCGGTGTTGCTAACCACGATACTGTAAGTGATGCTCTGCCCAACTGCAACCGGTCCGGAAGGAGCGGACTTGGTAACAGTCAGGCTGGCGATCGGGACACTCAAAGTGGCGCTGACCGGAGCGGTCTGATCGCTGTCGGCGCTGGCAGTGTTAACCACCGGTCCCGGCAGCTCTCCAGCCAGCACCAGATGGCTGCCGCTGTAACTCTGGAAAGCCCAAGGCTCCAAAGCGGGGATGAGCTCATTAATCCCAAGTTTGGAATCGCTGACGAGGATATTGCTCAACGGCACAGTCCCAACGTTCCTGACCGTTAGTGTGTAATGAATAGTCTCACCGACCTGGACTGAGGTTTCGGCCGCGGTCTTGATCAGGCTCAAGGCGGCAATATTGACGCTGGCTGATGCACTGACCGGCGACGTCTGGTCGCTGTCGGCGGTGACGGTGTTGAGCAGCGGGCCGGGCAGGTCGCCGCCTTGAACGACGTAAGACGGATTGAAGGTTTGGATTGCACCAGCCGCCAGGCTGGGGATGATCTGGCTGAATCCGAGCTTGGGATCACTGACCGTCACGTTGCTCAGCACGGCGCTGCCGGTGTTGCTAACCACGATACTGTAGGTGATGCTCTGCCCAACTACAACCGGTCCGGGAGGGGCGGTCTTGGTAACAGTCAGGCTCGCGATCGGAACATTTAAAGTGGCGCTGACCGGAGCGGTCTGATCACTGTCGGCGCTGGCGGTGTTAACCACCGGTCCCGGCAGGTCTCCGGCCAGTATCTGGTAGCTGCCGACATAAGCCTGGGAAGCTCCCGGAGCCAACGCGGGGATGAGTGTGTTGATCCCAAGTTTGGAATCGCTGACTTGGACGTTGCTTAACGCAACATTTCCTTCATTCTTGACAGTCAGAGTATAATGAATGGCTCCGCCGACCTGGACCGTGGGTTCGAGCGCGGTCTTGGTCAGGCTCAGCGCGGCAATATTGATGCTGGCTGATGCACTGACCGGCGAGGTCTGATCGCTGTCGGCGGTGACGGTGTTGAGCAGCGGACCGGGCAGGTCGCCGCCTTGAACGACATAGGACGGACTGAAGATCTGCGAGGTCCCCGCCGCCAGGCTGGGGATAGTCTGGCTGAATCCGATTTTGGGATCGGAAATGACCACGTTGCTTAAATTGATGCTACCGTTGTTTGTGACTACGATGCTGTAAGTGATACTCTGCCCGACCGCAACCGGACCGGGAGGAGCAGTCTTGGTAACAATCAGATTGGCGATCGGCACAGTGCTCGTGGCGCTGACTGGAGCGGTCTGATCACTGTCGGCGGTGGCCGTGTTAACCACCGGTCCCGGCAAATCAGCGATCGGCACCAGATAGCTGCCGTTGATAATTACGGGATTAGTCTGATTTTGGCTGGTAGTTAGCGTTCCGATGGGCAAATTATTGATGCCCAGCTTGGTATCAGTCAGCACCACATTGTTCAGGTTGACCGAACCCGCATTCCAAACCTTGATTGTGTAGTGGATGGTGCCCCCCACCGGGATCGACGTTTCACTGGCTATTTTTTGGATGGCGAGAATCGGGGTCACATTGACCACCGTGTAATATGCCGGATCGGTGTCGCTCAAGTTCTCTCCGCCTGCACTCTGGCCGACAGCAGTGGCAATGTTGTTATGCTGGCCGAAGCCGGTTGCAGCCATGGAAATCGGCGGTGACGTCCAGGTACTTCCGGGATTGCCGTAAGGATTTAGCACTCCTACGAAAAGCATCCATCCGCTGCCCATTTCACTGGAGGTAATCTGCACATTGTTTATCGGCTCAATTCCCAAGTTAGCTACGCTGTAACGGAAGAACAGCGGGCTGCCGGCGGCAACGGTTGGTCCCGACGGCGACTGGGCATCGAACCAGGTCATCCCGCCGTCCACCGATACTTCTTTAGTTACGGTCAGCTCTGCCCAGGAAAATGGCGGCGTCCCCACCAGCAGGCCATGAGTCGCGGTCTGCATGCCCAAGGTGGGATGAGTCACCGTCACCACATTTTCAAGATACGGCTCATCGTCGGGCTGGATTAGATAAGGAACATTCAAGGTTTGGGTAGCACCGGGCGCCAGACCCGAAACAACTTGAAAATAGCTTAACATCGGATCATTGAGCGTAAGGTTATCAAGAATCTGATTAGTGTTGTTCGTGATGGTGATGGTATAGGTGATCAGCTGTCCCACAGCCGCGGTAGTAGGCCCGCTCTTGCTGATCACGAAGGGTCTGGATTCATATGCCACAAATCCGCTGTCGGGACAGCGGTCTTTAACCACTGAAGTGTAGGATGCACTAGAATGAGTCTCTGACCAGAGCGGTACAATCCCCGGAGTCGTCATAGCCACAGCGGCTAGCGGAAATCGCGCTTCCACTGTTGCGATCCCGCCGTTGACCGACGCCGGTATTTGCTGGGCATAATTGGCAAACGGATTCAGGTTGTTAAAGGTCCCGATCGGCCGTTCAACGGTCACTCGATTACCGGAAGGAGAATATTCCACCCAAGCCACAGCATCGGGAGCGGCGGGATTGCTACCTAAGATTAGCCCCAGCCCGGCACTGGATATCGTCGTTGTGTTGTTGGCAACTTTTATGTCCCATCGCACATACAAATACTGGCTGTCGTTGGCCACCCAAACCCGGTCAATGTCCCAGCTGCCTCCGCCGCCACTGACGTCACCCAGGGAATCAGTGCAGGCAGTGGTTACTCCAGTCCAGTCAGCAGCGCTGCCATCGGTAATACTGATGGTGGCATAGGTAGCCATCGCCGGCGACACCCAAAAGGCCACCAGCGCCGCCACTATCAATAGCAAGAGCAGGCATCGGGACTGTCCTTTTGTGCTCATCTCTCAACCTCCTTTATTTCGAAATGATACTTAGTCACAGTTTCCATCAACAACTCCAGCTTGTGCCCCCTCTTTCTGTTCACTCATCGAAAATTTCAGATTTGGAATAATTATTACAAAAACATTCGACATTCCGCGCTTATATCCCTTCTCATTTTATTCACATTCAACGCCAGTCCGTTCTCTTTCCTCCTATCATTTGAAGTCGCGCCGTTCATGCCGCCAGCCTCAGCTCGTTCCCAATTCCCTTCCAATGGCTACCATGGTAGAATAAGTGTATTGGCAAGCACTCCAATTCCCGGAAAGGAGATCACTATGAAGAAGAATGTCGGCGGGGCAGACCGGATCGCTCGGGCTGTCTTGGGAGTGCTGATTGTAATCTGGGGTTTTTATGAGAATAGTTGGTGGGGCATGCTGGGCCTGGTCATGCTGACCACCGCTATTTTCAGCTGGTGTCCGCTGTACAGCTTGATAGATTTCTCGACTGCGAAGAAACGCTAGTTTACCACCTTCTACTTCGAAATCTTCTATTGCCGGTTAGTGTCTGTTTCTTTTCGTTCCATCCTCCATAATCAATTCTTTGGTAATTACTTCTCGAAATCCATGCCCGGATATATTTTATTTCTCAATCACTTTCCGACTTATATCGTTTAGTGGGAGGAATTACTTCATGCTGATTAAGTCAAAGGATTCTTCGGAACATATCCTGCAGGAACTTGAAGCACTCAGCAAACTACCCAATCTCCCAACCGATACTCTCGCCCGAATCGAACGAGAAATAAAAACCAAACGGTTCGGCGATCGCGGAGAATATGATTCAGCTTACTACATAGACTTTTATTTCAAAGATAGTCCCAATTGGGCTATAGTCCACGATCTTCGAATAGAATATCAGGGGAATATTGCCCAAATCGACCATCTGCTGATTAACCGGCTACTTGATTTCTATGTACTGGAATCTAAAAATTATGCATATGGTCTTAAGATCACAGAACTGGGCGAATTCCTCTTTCTTTTCAATAAACACTATGTTGCAATTGAATCACCAATTGAACAAAACAAGCGTCATGTTTTTGTCCTTGAAAGACTTCTAAGGGGCGAGGAACTTCTGCCAAAGCGACTGGGAATTACTTTATCACCGGTTTTTAAGCCCTATGTGCTTGTATCGCCCAAGTCTCGGGTGACCAGACCTGCAAATAAACAATTTGATACGAAAATGGTTATTAAATCAGATGAATTGCGCAAACAAATCCAATCTCAATATGAGGATCCAGGACCGGCTAAAGTTTTTCAAGGTCTTTCGAAATTAATCGGCACCGATACTCTGCAAAATTTAGCCGAACGACTGGCTTCCTACCATCGTCCCACTTCGATCGATTATTGTGCCCGTTACGGGATAATCCCAATTTCACCCCAGTCATCTCTCTCATTTTCAAATGAACTGGAACCTCTTAGCAACCAACCTCTCGCTCCAACATCCTCCGAGTCTACCCATTTAGATGACAAACCGGTCTCGAAATACTTCTGCGCTCAATGCAAGAAAATTATTTCTGAAAAAGCAGCAGCGTTTTGTTTCAAAAACAAGCAGCGTTTTGGCGGGAAAGCCTTTTGTTTCAACTGCCAAAAACATATTTAGCAAAATGCTACGATTGTAAATTGACCAATCCTATCTCCTTAATCAACAAAACCGCCCCCGACGAGCGGAGGCGGTTTTGAAAACAATGCGGATTTTTCCCGGAATGGATTAAGTACTCTCTTTATTCTCTTTCGATGATGATCTCGCAACAATCATCAGCATTTTTGCCCGCCAAACATTTTGGCATTTTGCAGACAAACCGCTCATCTCCGGTCACGCCCCGAGCAATTCCGGTCATTGATCCCGCAAACATCTTAGTGCATACTTCGCGAGGAAATTGTTTGGCCAAAGGACAGGCTTTTTCAATTTTCACTGCGCGATCCGGAGTAATCTCCGTCCATTCACCGTCAACCCCATAAATCGTATCCGTAAAATCAATTATCTTCGAAACTGATTCCAGATTTTTTTCAGTCAAATTATTGATTTTCATGAGTTGGGGAGCTGCTTTCTGATTGTTTTCCAGCCATTTTTGACCGATCTTCTCGCACGCTTCCACGCCGTAGTTTTCAATAATTGAATATACGGTTGAACCTAGCAGCATTGATAGTGCCGCCCGGGAACGTTCCCACTTGAACTGGTCAGTATATTCCGGCACGAATGGCCACCTTCCTTTCACATCTTCTTACGCAGTTTTTGCATTGGCGTCCTCTGTTCTATGGTCGATACCCGATAGGCCTACCCCCTTTCTTCCCGATCATTACTCCGGGATTGGGATGTTTAGTTATTATCGAGGCAATTGAATGTATGTTCACTCAATAAATGATTTAAGAAAAACCTGGCTGGACTCCAGGCGATTGCATTATTCGATCAACCGATCAAACAGAATCGATGAGAAAATATCGGCACGTAAATATGAGTGAATGTACATTCAATTGATCTTCTAAAAAAAGCACCATTGATGTATCCCCAAAACCTCTCTACTGGATTGTCGAGAGATTCTTTTTCTCCAAGCCGCGGGCGATCGCCTCATTATACGAAACCACCATTGTGATCATCTCTTCCTCTGAAATTTCCTTTAGGACAATCCATTTATAGAGCAGATAGCGCTGCATCCCCAAAATGCCATGGGCAATCGTAGCGGCCGGAACTGCATGCAACGATCCTTTTTGAATCCCGTATTCGATGTTTTTTGTGAAAAACTCGATCAGTTTGTCCTCAAACTGCTTCAGGCTCTGATCTATTCCGTCGCTGGTTCCTGCCACCCGGCAGTATATTTCAGTCAACTGCCGATTTTGCGCGAAGACCTCAATGACTATTCGCTTGGATTCCGTGAATCGTTTGTATAAATCCTTTTCCTGGCTAAAATAGCTGTTGACACTGGCGATGATTTGCCCAGCGAATTCATCAAGCAGGGTTTTTAGAATATCCTCCTTGTCCTGAAAATAATTGTAGAAAGTCCCAATCCCATATCCGGATTTCGCAATAATCTGGCTGACCGGAGTATTGGAATACCCTTTTTCAACGAAGAGTTCCAATGCGCATTCCAGGAGCCTTTGTCGCTTTTCTTGTTTCTGCTTTCCAGCCGGCAAAGGCATAGTGTTCCCCTCCGAGTGAATGTACATTCTGACAACAGTATAGCTTTCATGCCATTCATCGGTCAATCTGAGTCCGGAGATTTCCGACGCAATTGTTTCAAAATGCCGTGTTTTCGTTTGCCTTCAATCCGTCGATGCTGAGAGGCCGCAGACGGCTGAGTGGGAAGTCGTCTTTTCGGGATCTCCGCCGCCTTGCGAATCAGGGCTGCCAGCCGTTCCCGGGCATCCCGCCGGTTTTGCTCCTGAGTCCGGAAGCGATTGGCATCGATAATCAGCACCCCTTCGGCGGAAATCCGACCCGCCGCCAGTTGCTGCAGCCGCTCCCGAACCGGCGACGGTAAAGATGAATGGGCAACATCGAAACGGAGCTGGACGGCGGTGGCTACCTTATTGACGTTCTGCCCTCCCGGTCCGGAAGCCCGGATGAATTTCTCTTCGATTTCGCTTTCGTCGATGACAATCTCCGACGTAATCCGCAGCATGTATGCCCTCCTCCCCACCGACCTCACTGCTCTTCGATGCCGGCCCGTCGGTTTCGCGAAATAGCTTTTTCAATTTCCACCGCAATAAATACGATCAGCGAAAGGCCCAGCGTGATCAGCAGCTCTTGCCAGGTCAGCGGCGCAGTATGGAAAATTGGATTCAGAAACGGAACATACACTGTCGCCAGTTGCAGGATTAAAGTCAGGGTGAATGCCGCCAGCAGCGGTTTGTTGGAACGCAGACCTTGCTGAAACAGCGATTCCCGTTCTGAGCGAATCGCCAGGACATGACCCATTTGGCTCAGGCACAACACCACAAAGACCATAGTCTGCCAATGGCCGATTCCGCCATGGATGGCTCCCGCCTGAGCACCGATCGATACCAGACCCATCAGCAAGCCGACCCAGATGATGTGTCTGCCCAGGCCATGAGCAAAAATGCTTTCGTTGGGATGCCGCGGCGGTTTCTGCATAACTCCTTTTTCCGCCGGTTCTGCCGCGAGGGCCAGTCCAGGCAGCCCATCGGTCACAATGTTTATCCAGAGCAGATGAATCGGCAGCAGCGGAATCGGGAGACCGAGAAACGGCGCCAAAAACAAGGTCCAGAGCTCTCCCGCATTGCTGGTCATGGTATATTTGATGAATTTGCGGATGTTGTCAAAAATCCGCCGCCCTTCTTTCACCGACTTTACTATGGTGGCGAAATTGTCATCGAGCAGGATCATGTGAGCGGCTTCTTTGGCCACATCGGTCCCAGTGATGCCCATCGCCACCCCGATATCAGCCCGTTTGAGAGCGGGAGCGTCATTCACGCCGTCACCGGTCATGGCCACGAAGTTTCCTTTATCCTGCAGCGCCCGAATAATCTTGAGTTTTTGCTCCGGCGCCACCCGGGCATAAATCCGGATATGCTCCACTCGTTGTTCGAATTCCGGCAGCGATAATCGTTCGAGTTCCTGCCCGGTAATGACCGCTTCTTCACCGTCATTGACGATCCCCAGCCGCCTGGCTATCGCCAGTGCCGTTGCCGGGTGATCACCGGTAATCATCACCGGTTGAATCCCTGCCGTTCTGCACAAACCGACCGCTTCTTTCACCTCTTCCCGGGGAGGATCGATCAGCCCCACAATTCCGAGTAACGTAAGCTCCTGTTCAAACAGCTCTGCGGTTTGCGCTTCGGGCAGCCCCGGCCAGCGCCGCAGGGCGATGCCCAGCACCCGCAAGCCCGCCGCCGCCATGGTTTCCCCCACCGCCAGGATCTCAGTGTGGGCAATCGGAATTTCCTCTTGCTCTTTCTGGATCCGGCTCGTCCGTTCCGCCAGTACTTCCAATGCCCCTTTGGTAAAGGAAACATAGCTCCCGTCCGGCCAGCGATGGATTGTGGTCATGCACTTGCGTTCGGAATCAAATGGAATTTCAGCAATGCGTGGGTATTTCTGTTCCAATTCCCGCTTGTCCAGGCCCCAGCTTTGGGCCAATGTAAATAGAGCGGTTTCGGTTGGATCGCCGGTGACTAATCCATCCTTATCCAGAACCGCGTCATTGCTCAACGCCAAAGCCAGGCCGAGCAGTCCCTCGGCCGAAGATGCAGAAACCAGGCCTGGACTCTTTTGCCGCTCCAATACCCGGCCGGCAACGTGCACTTGCTCCACCGTCATCTTATTGAGGGTCAGGGTTCCGGTCTTATCCGAGCATATATAATTGACCGAACCGAGAGTTTCGACCGCCGGCAACTTGCGGATCAAAGCATTCTGCTTGACCATCTTGCGGGCGCCCAAGGCCAAGGCAATCGTCACCACTGCCGGCAGCGCCTCCGGAATCGCCGCCACCGCCAGTGAAATCGCGGTCAACAGCATCAGCAGGGTCGGCTCCCCTCGGATTAAACCGGCAAAGAAAAAAATCACACAGAGGACGAGTACGGCAATCGCCAATTTCCGGCCGAACTGGGCCAAACGCTTTTGGAGGGGAGTTTTACCCTCCTCTTCATCCTGCAGCAACTTGGCGATCTGCCCCAGCTCCGTATTCATTCCGGTCGCAGTCACGATCCCGGTCCCCCGGCCATAGGTGACAAAGGTCCCTTTATAGGCCATGTTCCGACGATCGCCGATAGCAAGTTGGAGCTCGGCCAGGGGCTCGCTTTGTTTCTCCGCCGGCACCGATTCCCCGGTCAGCGCCGCCTCCTCGATTTTGAGCCGGACTGCTTCCACCAACCGCAAATCCGCCGGGACAATCCTGCCGGCTTCGAGCAGGACCAAATCCCCACGCACCAGTTCCGCCGCCGGTATCGTTGCCAGACCTTCCTCCCGCAACACCGTCGCAGTCGGAGCCGTCATCTGCTGTAGCGCTTCCATCGCTTTTTCCGCCCGATACTCCTGCACAAAACCGATCACCGCATTGAGCATCACAATCACCACAATCGCGATACTATCGCTGGGGTCGCCAGCCCAACCAGCAATCACGGCCGCAACAATCAGCACCACAATCATGAAGTCTTTGAACTGATCCAGAAACATCAGCCCCAGAGTCCGCTTCGCTTTTTTCTGCAGTTGATTCGATCCATCTTCCGCCAGCCGACGGGCCGCTTCCTCGGCAGACAGTCCTGATGCCGCGGTATTCAGTTCCTGAAATATCTGGGGCAGCGATAACCGATGCCAATCTGTTCGCATAGGCCTCCCCTTCAACCAATCATTCTGCTTGCGCAACCTGGATTATCCGCAATGAATCGGTGCCATCGATGCCGTCAGCTGATGCATCCTCGGCCACAATAATTGTATCACCTGCCACCAGCCGACCGGCGGCAGTGACTGCTTCCTGATTCCGCAAAAGGCTGTGTCTATAATTCGTAATTATAGCCGCAATGATGACCTCTTGGCACCGTTATCCTTCTTCACCCAAGCTGGATTCCCACAGTTCCGAAGTCTGCTCTTGAGGCGGCTTCGGTTCGGGCAGCAGGTGCCGGGGTAGAAAGGCGGCATTGGCGATCACCGTCGGCACGACCGCGCTGGCGATCACGACCGCCACCAGAAACGAATACTGGCTTGGGGTCACAATATTGTTGGACAATCCATAGAGAGCAGAGATGGTACCGAAGGTCAACCCGGTAGACATCAGCAGAGTATAAAACCATCGTTCCTCCCGATTCTTGCGAAACCAGCCGATAATCGGATAAAGACCGAAAATCTTGGAGAAGACTTTTCCGCCTAACAAGGCTAAGAAAATCCCGGGAGCGGAAATGAGCGCCGGCAATGACACCAAGGTGCCGGCTCGGATGAAATAAAAGGGAGTCAAAAATCCGACCGTCAGTGTCCGCAACCGACGAATCCAGTTAGTGTCCCCCGCCGAAAATTCAGCCAGCACCATCCCCACAATGTACGCCGGCAAAACCGCCTCACTACCCGACCACAAGGCCAGCGCCCCCAATCCGAAAAGGATCAGAACCACCCATTTGGTCCTGATCGCGGCAGTGCGGTGAGCATAGATCCGGGTCAACTGGCGGCTGACAAATGGCAGGATCAGCAAAACAGCTCCGGTCACCCCGATAAAGACCACGGTTTTATACGTGAACGGAGCGAAGATCAAGCCCAGGGCAATCACCGTTCCCAGATCGTTGACAAAACAAGCGCCGAGAATGCCTTTGCCGTAGTCGGTTTGATTAAGCCCGGTTTCCAGCATCACCGCATAGACCACCGCCATCGAGGTCGTGGACAAAGCCACGCCACATAATAAACTGGCCTGCAGCCCCCAGTGCAAAAGGTAATAGGCGATCGCCGCACAACCCATGAACGGTGCAAAGAAGCCTATCAGTCCGACCACTGTCACTTCCGTCAGCTTCCGTCTCAGCACCTGCGGTTCCAGTTCGGCCCCAGCCAGGAAGGTCAGCAGCACCGCCCCGGAAGAAGCGATAAATCGCAGCCATTCCGAATTGGCACCCAGCCCCTCGAGTATGCCGAATTTTCCCGCCACCGCCGCCGTCACCACCCCCACGCAAATTTCGACCAGCGCGATTGACATCCGCAGATGATAGGCGATGACTGCGGAAAGAACGGCTAGTCCCAGCCAGAGGGCGGCAATACTAAAGATTTGTTCCACGAAATTTCCTCCTCCTATCTTTGAGCCCTGACGCAGGCATAAAAAAACCCCCGCCGCTGCAGAAGCCTGCGCAGTAGGAGTCATCAGCCCGGCCCAGGGCAGTTATGCGGGGGAACTCCATCCCCAAAACAGATTAACTATACAACCGCCGCCCAGCAAAAGCAAGCGGCCGGTGCGGCGGCGGCATTCGCCTGCGCTTACTTTTTCATCGCCTGGGCTTTCAATTCCTTCGGCATTTTCTCGATGGCGTAGCGGAGCGCGGTGCGGGGCATGGCCTCCTTGTTGGCCATAACATACCGGAAAACTTCCGGTTCGTGCGCCTGGCTGGCCGCCTTCAACATCCACCCATAGCCCTTCTGAACCATATCGTCCGGATCAGTCAGCAGCTCATCGGCGATAGCGCAAACCGTATCGAAGAAGAGGCCTCGCTTGGCCGGGACGATCAGCGAAACGGCCGCCCCGCGCCGCACCCAGCGATTATCCGAGCGCGCCCAGCGCTTCAATTCCGGCAGAAAATCCGGATACATCTCCAAAAAAGCGCCCACCGTATGGTTGCAGAAGGTGTCGCAGCTGGCCCAATTGCTCACGTAGCGCTCCAGCCAGCGTTCGAACACGGCGAAATCCGCCGGCTGATAGTCTCCCCGCAACGCATATGACCATTGACAGGCAATGAACGACTCCTCCAGCCAGCCGGAACCCCACAGCTCTTCACACAACGCAAAGATCTCCGCTTTCGGGGTCCCCCGCAGCTGTTTGAACTCCCGTTTAGCCAAGCTGCTGACGAAGGCGGTCTTATGCCCATAGACTTGGACTTCTTCCTTGAAAAACCGCCGGGAGCTCTGCTTGATCTGTTCGCTGGCGTTGCCCCGCAATTCCCGCCGAATCTCCTCGATGATTGAATTCATGTCGTTACCGCTCTTTCCATTCCGGCTCCCGCTTCTCCATGAAGGCGGCTATCCCCTCC